>JACDJB010000294.1_pt1 | contig 59232 bp, 53 predicted proteins | sample 7454121 | NCBI WGS metagenome assembly JACDJB01 (sample SAMN14253290, study PRJNA609438) | sludge metagenome | isolation source: sludge after 25d culture with pyrite | collected 2018-12-20 | reverse complement strand
TCCGGGATTGCTCGCGGTCATCGCCGCCCATAGATGAGGGCCAACCAATTCCATCTGGGCACCCGCGAGGGATTCAAAACCATATGTCTTGGGTGGTGCGTTTACGACAATACGATTGCTTGAGGCACGCGCGATCGCCATAAACTCGTGCTCTTCAGCAGGTGTAGCCCGAGTACTGGTTGCCCATGTCGTCGAATTCCTGCTGACAAAAGGAATCAGCCGATCCTCGGGTGCGACCACGTACGAATTTTCTATTGGAACCTCGGCGATGGCAATTCCGCCAACCGCATGCTTTTGACTCGAATCGCCGGTCGATAATGGCACCTGACCGGATGCTGTGTAAAAAACGGTCATCTACCTCATTTCGCCTGTGACACGGTTGCCTACTACGTACGACCATTTGCCCGTCTTTGTCGGTCGAGTTCTTGCGACACTTTCAAATTGAGCTGACGTACTGCAGTTGTCGCAGAAAAGGGACTCCTGAAAATCTTGTGATTGCGCCTTAGCGGAGCTCGAGGCGGCTGCAAGGCCGAGTGCAAGTACCACCAAAGAAAATATTTTCACGGCAGTCTATCTCCTTTCTATCTGATTGAAGGGACGTTCCCCACTTTTTTAACACTTGACACACACATGCACGATGCGCCGAGTGACCAGGGACGACCCGATTCCAAAATGCAACCTGACGCGGCGGCTAACCTTCCCGACGTTTCGACGCTTATCTGATTTTCTGTGTGGTTGGCACAGGGGATTGACGACATTTCATGTAGGCGATGCCCCACATCAGTACCGAAAAAGCTGACTGTTGATGCTTGTCCCTCCGGGGAGGCACAGGAGTGCTACGCTTCGGTGCGGCATCTTGCCGCACAGGGACCGATGACCAGCAAACTCGATCCGCCGGCTGGCGCAATGCCTCCCGGCGCTTTGGCATCTTCAACTTGCCCTTCGGCGGTCTGAGCCGGCCAGAGTTGCCGCGGGCGGCACAGGCCCGCACCACCGAAGTTTTCGTGCTGGCAACGGACGACCCCGAAGCCAACCTACGCACCGCGCGGCGCATCCACACCTGAGGATCGTCGCACGCGCACGCAACCGCCAGCATGTATTCCGCGCCTGCTGGACCTGGGCATCGACGAACCGGTCCGTGGGACTTTTCATTCCAGCCTGAAGATGACGCGCAAGAAACTAGAGACCTTGGATCTGTCGCAGGAGTTCGTGGTCGACCGCGTCGAACGCTTCCGTCGCTACGACGAGGAGCTGCTCGAGAGGCGGGCTCTGGTCTACGACGACGAGACCAAGCTGATCCAGAGTACCCGCGATGCGCTGGTCGACCTGCAGCTGTTGTTCGAAGCCGATGCGGAGCCGGGCGCCGAGCGCGAGCGTGAGAAGAAACTGGCTGCACCGCCCGGTTCTGATTGAGCGGTCAGCATCCTTACGCTACGCGCGGACGCGGTGCGCATGGGACCGTGGAACTGCAGGGTGACTCAATCGGCCGGTTGGGCCGGCTGGCGCAAGGTCTGCCGCACGCTGGGGATCGCCTGGCCGCTGCGCGCGCCCAGTTCATGCGCGATGTCGACGAAGCCCAGCTGCCGGGCCACGTCGGCCGCGCTGCGCCCGAATGCGTCGGTGGCGTGGCGGTCGGCGCCGCGCGAAAGCAGCACCCGCGCCGGCGCCAGCAGGGCGTGCATGGCGCAGGCGTGCAGGGCGGTGACTCCGCGCTGATCGGCATGCCCGACTTCGGCGCCGGCGTCCAGCAGCAGCGGTAGCAGCGCCCCGAGGTGGGTGGCGTCGCCATCGCTGCCGGGCGGCAGTTGCGCGCCCAGCAGCAACAGCAGCGGGGTCTTGCCTTCGCGGTCGGCGTGGTCGATGTCGGCGCCGCGCTTGAGCAGGCCGTCGAACTGGCGGCGTGCGCGCAGGCTGTCGTTGTGTTCGAAGCCGAACTGGGCGGCGGCATGCAGCGCACTGCGGCCCAGTGCGTCCTGCGCATTGACGTCGGCACCCGCCGCCAGCAGTTGTTCGGCAATGTCCGGATAGCCGAGCGCGGCCGCCACCATCAGTGCGGTGGCATCGTTGGGCAGGCGCTGGTCGACCGCGACGCCACGCTGCAGCAACAGCGCCACCAGCGCTTCGCGCCGCGCCGTGATCGCCGCGACCAGGGCAGTCACCCCGCTGTGCGCCGGCAGGCCGGGGTCGGCACCGGCATCGAGCAGGCAGACGGCCACCTCGCGATGTCCGGCACCGCAGGCGCGCAACAGGGCGGTGGCACCCTGGTCGTCGCGGCTGTCGACGGCAAACCCGAGTTCCAGCAGGCGCTGCACCGCCGCCAGCGCACCCGCCGCCGCAGCGGCGGGCAAATCCTCCCCGCGCAGCGGGCGATGCGGCAGCGGCCAGTCGCGCCAGTCCAGCCAGCGCTCCAGTGCGGGATGCTCCAGCGCCAGCCCGAGCGGGGTCTCGCCGTGGGTGTCGCATGCTTCCGGGTCGGCGCCATGGGCGATCAGACTGCGTACCAGCGGCAGCGCTGCCGCGCCGTGTTCCAGCGCGGCGAACAGCGGGGTGCGCTGGGCGCGGTCGCGGCCGTTGGGGTCGCAACCGCGCGCCAGCAGGGCGCGCAGCAGTTCGCCGTGTGCGTGGCCGGCCGCCAGGTGCAGCGGCGTCTGCGCGCGCGCGTCCGGGCCGAACGGATCGGCGCCGCGCTCGATCAGGTCCAGAGGCAGCGCCGTGCCTTGCGCCGCCTTGCCAAGTTGGGCCAACGCCAGTGCCAGCAGTCCGGCACCGGCCGGGCTGGCGCCTGCGTGCAGCAGATCGTCCACCGCTTCGGCGGCATCGGGCAGGCGCTGCAACAGCGCATCGAACAGGCGCCGGCCGAGTGGCGGCGGCACCGCAGCCTCGTCGGTCTCGGCATCGTCGACCCGGGGAGCTTCCAGGCGGGCTTCGGGATCCAGGCCATGGTCGAGCAGCCAGCGGCGGGCGGCACCGCGGCCGGGTGTGGCCAGGTCCAGGTAGAGCTGGGCCAAGTGCGCCGTGGGCCACGCCTGCACCCGCTCGGCGAAGGCCGATACCGTTGCCCAGTGGCCGAAGCGCAGTGCATCGAGCAGATGCAGCGGTGTGTCGGCTCCTTCGGCCAGCAGGTCCTGGCTGAGGTTGGCGGGCAGGGCGGTATCCGGATCCAGCAAGGCGACCAGATCCCAGCGGCCGGCCGCCGTGGCGTGGTCGAGTGCGCTGCGGCCGTCGCTGCCGGCTGTTTTCGCGTCGGCGCCCAGCGCAAGCAGGGCGCTGACGGTGGCGCCATCGGCGTGCGGTGACTGGCAGGCCAGCAGCAACGCATCGCGGCCGTGCTGGTCGCGCGCGAGCACATTCGCCTTGGCCTCGGCCAGAAGCTGCACGATGCCGCTGGCGCCGGCGCGCGCCGCTTCCATCAGCGCCGTACTGCCGTGTTCGTCGGCCAGTTTGACGTCAGCGCCGGCCTCGCGCAGCACGCGGGCGATCCGTGCATGACCCTCGGCCGCGGCGCCGAGCAGGGCATGCCGCTTGCGCGCATCGAGCGCGTTGACGGCGGCGCGGTGCTTGAGCAGCAAGGTGACGCCGGCCGGGTCGTCATCGGCGATGGTGGCGGCCGCGACCAGCGCCGGCTCGCCCCCCGCCGGGGCAGGTTTGGCGCCGCGCTCGAGCAGGAACTTCGCCAGCGGCCAGTTGGCGGCACGGCAGGCCGTGGCCAGCGGACTCAGGCCGGCCAGGTTCAGCGCGTCGATCGGCGCGGCGGCGTCCAGCAGCATCGCGGCCACGCTGGCGTCGGTGCTGAGGACGGCACCGTGCAGCGGCGTGTTGCCGTCGGCGTCGGTGGTCAGTGGGCTGGCGCCGTTGGCGAGCAGGGTCATCACGGCCTCGGCACGCCCGTGCCAGCTGTCGCGGGTGGCCGCGAGCAGGGGGGTGATGCCGCCGCTGGCGCGGTTCACGTCGGCGCCCCGGGCGATCAGCGCGCGCAGCAGGCGGGTGTCGGGCAGCAAGGCTGCCAGCATCAGTACCGGGCGCTGGTCGCGATCAGCCGGGTCCGGCGCGGTGTCCGGGTCGGCGCCGACTTCCAGCAGGGCCAGCGCGCGTTCGATGTCGCCGTCGCGGGTGGCGGCAACCAGCGCCGCGGCCTGCTGCGGAGTGCCGGCGACCCGCTCGCCTTCCGTCAGCACCGGGCGCGGGGTGTCGGCCGCTGCCGGGTCCTGGTCCGCACGGCGGCGTGGTGGGTGGCGCTCGCCGAGCAATGCGTGCAGCGTGCGGTTGGCGATCACCAGGCAAGCCAGCGGCAGGATCAACAACGCATAGACCGCGAGCGAGGCCACGCGCAGCTCTTCCGGCAGTACGCCGACCAGCCCGGTGAGCGCGATCGCCCCGAAGGCGAGCAGCAGCAGGCACAAGGCGGCGGGCAGGAAATGGCTGAAGAAGTGCTCCTCACGCGACAGGTGGCGACCGAAGGCCATGCTGCGCAGGGTGGCGGTGAATATCCACGAGCCGTCGCACTGCGACGGGTAGGCGTCGTCCCACACGAATACCAGGCCGAATGCCGGCCATAGCCGCCACAATGCCGCCAGCGCCAGCACCAGTGCCGCCGCCAGCAACAGGGCCGCGCCGAGACTGGGGGCGCGGCTCAGCTGCAGCATCGGCCATGCCACCAGCACGAACACCAGCACGGTGAACACGGTGAACATCACCAGGTGCGCGGCGCCCCGGCGCAGCACGGTGCGGGTGAAGCTCGGTTCGGGGTCGAAGCCGATCGCATGGCAGATCGCCGCCATCGTCAGCGCGTTGGCCAGCAGCAGCGGAATCAAGGTCAGCGGATGGGTTGCCAGCCCGGCGACGGCGACGGCCAGCAGGCCGGGAATGAACCAGGCCAGTGCGTGCAGAAAGGGAGGGCGACGACGGGATTTGGGCTGGGTCATGGCGGCAGTATAGAAATCGTTGGCTGTGCAGACGGTAACCTGGCGTTAACCGGCGCCGATCCCGAGCTACCGATACGGACCCCACGCGCCACGGACGTCGTACAACCTGCGGTGGCGCGGGTCGATCGGCGGCAGCCGGTGTTTCCTGCAGCGGCAACTGCAAATGCCAGCCTTGGGGGTGCAGCTGGTCGAGCGTCCGTAGGGTGTCCTCCTCCGGCAGGTTGCGCTGCGGAGGGTAGCAGGAGAGCGCCCTGCCCGCGCCGTATCAACCCCGTTTCAGCAGCAGGTTGAGCATCTTGCCGAAGCGTTTTCCGTACGGCGGATTGAGCAGGCCGACGCCGTTGAAGCGGGCCTGCCGGAACACCGGTTTCAGGTGGCTGAAGGTGCGGAAACCCGCCTCGCCGTGGTAGCCCCCCATGCCGGATGCGCCGACGCCGCCGAACGGCAGGTGCGGCTGGGCGATGTGGTACAGGGTGTCGTTGACGGTGACACCGCCGGCGATGGTCCGGTTCAGTACCCGGTCGATGAGCGCGCGGTCATTCTCGAACAGGTACAGCGCGAGCGGGTGCGGACGCGCCGTCACGTAGGCGATCGCCTCGTCCAGTGAATCGTACGGGAGCAGGGGCAGCAGCGGCCCGAAAATTTCCTCCTGCATCACCGGCATGTCGTCGTTGACCTCGCTGACCAGTTGCGGCGGCAGCAGGCGGCGGCTCGCGTCCTCGCTGGCGTCGCCGAGTGCATGCACCTGTGCGCCGGCGGCCAGTGCGCTGTCGCGCAGGCCGACCAGGCGCTGGTACTGGCGATCGGACGCGATGCTGGCGTACTGCGTGTTCTCGTGCAGTTGCGGGTACAGCTGCGATACCGTGCGTCCGGCCAACTCGATGAACTCGGGCACCCGTGCACGCGGCAGCAATACGTAATCCGGCGCAATGCAGGTCTGCCCGGCGTTGAGCAGCTTGCCGAGCATGATGCGTTCCACGGCGTGCTCCAGGCGCGCACCGGGGCCGATGATCGCCGGCGACTTGCCGCCCAGTTCCAGGGTCACCGGGGTGAGGTTGGCCGAGGCCGCGCGCATCACGTGGTGGCCGACCGCGGTAGAGCCGGTGAACAGCAGATGGTCGAAAGGGAGCGCCGAGAATGCCTGGGCCACGTCGGCATCGCCGGTGACCACGGCAACCTCGTCGGGCCTGAAATACCTGCCCACCAGTTCGGCGAACAGCGCCGAGAAGCGCGGGGTGAACTCGCTCATCTTCACCATCGCGCGATTGCCGGCGACCAGGGCATCGATCAACGGCCCGGCGGCCAGATACAGCGGGTAATTCCACGGCACGATGATGCCGATCACACCCAGCGGCTGCGGTCGCAGTTCGGTGCGTCCGGGCAGGAATACCAGGCCGGCCAGCCGACGGTGCGGCCTCATCCAGCGCCGGCCCCTGGCCAGCGCGTGGCGGATCGCCGACAGGCTGGGGAAGAACTCCAGCAACTCGGTTTCCTCGCGCGGGCGGCAGCCGAAGTCGGCGTGGATGGCTTCCACGATCTGCTCGCGGTTGTCGCTCAACAGGGTTTCCAGCGCACGCAGGCGGGTCGCCCGGGTGGTCCAGTCCGGCATCGGTTCGGCGCGTTGCGCGTTGCGCAGTTGCTGCAGGCGGTCGGCGAGCTCAGAGGCGTTATCAATCGTCATGTGCGTCTCCCGTGTCCAGACTTGGAGCTTGCCGCATTCGGCGTATGCCCGCGTGATGATCCCCGGCGGCGACAGGCGCCAGCGGGCGGCACGCCATGCCGGCCCGACGGTAGTCGAGCTACTCGCCGATGGTCAGCAACGAGGCATTGCCGCCGGATGCGGTGGTGTTGATGGTGAGGGTACGCTCACCGGCGAAACGCAGCAGGTAGTGCGGGCCACCGGCCTTGGGGCCGGTACCGGACAGGCCTTCGCCGCCGAACGGCTGTACGCCGACCACGGCGCCGATCTGGTTGCGGTTGATGTAGCAGTTGCCGACGCGCGCATGCTGGCTGATGTAGTCCACGGTGGCGTCAATGCGGCTGTGCACGCCCAGGGTGAGGCCGTACCCCGTGCCGTTGATCTCGTCGACGACCTTCTTCAAGTCGCTGGCCTTGAAGCGGATCACGTGCAGCACCGGGCCGAAGACCTCGCGCTTGAGCACCGACAGGGAGGGGATTTCGTAGGCGCGCGGGGCGAAGAAGGTGCCGTGCGCGGTGGCGGCCGGGTCCATCGGCGCCTCGGCGATCTTCCTGGCCTCCTTGTCCATGCGTTCGGCGTGGGCGACCAGGATGGCCTTGGCCTCCTCGTCGATCACCGGGCCGACGTCGGTGGACAGCAGGCCCGGATCGCCCACCTTCAGCTCGGCCATCGCGCCGGCCAGCATCTCGATCACCTTGTCGGCGATGTCTGCCTGGATGTACAGCACGCGCGCGGCCGAGCAGCGCTGGCCGGCGGACTGGAAGGCCGAGGCCATCACGTCCTTGACGATTTGCTCGGGCAGGGCGGAGGAGTCGGCGATCATCGCGTTCTGGCCGCCGGTCTCGGCCACCAGCGCGGCGATCTGTGCGTCGCGGGCGGCCAGCGCGCGGTTGATCGCCCAAGCCGTTTCGGTGGCGCCGGTGAACACCACGCCGGCGACCCGTGGGTCGCGGGTCAGGGCGGCACCGACGGTGGGACCGTCGCCGGGCACGAATTGCAGCACGTCCTTCGGGACGCCGGCTTCGTGCAGCAACTGGGTGGCGAGATAACCGATCAGGCTGGTCTGCTCGGCCGGCTTGGCGATCACCGTGTTGCCGGCGGCCAGCGCGGCGCTGACCTGGCCGGTGAATATCGCCAGCGGGAAGTTCCACGGGCTGATCCCCACGAATACGCCGCGACCCCCCAGAAAGAGCTGGTTGGTCTCGCCGGTGGGACCGGGCAACTGCTCGGGGGCGGCAAACAGGCGCCGCGCCATGGTCGCGTAGTAACGCAGGAAATCGGCCGCCTCGCGCACCTCGGCGATCGCGTCGGGCAGGCTCTTGCCGGCCTCGCGCACGCACAATGCGATGAACTCGGCACGGCGCGCCTCCAACTGATCGGCGGCGTACTCCAGCATGGCGGCGCGGTTGGCCACCGGCAAGGTGTTCCAGCGATCCTGGGCGGCGGCGGCGTTGCTCATCGCCTGGTCCACCGTGGCCTGGTCGGCGCTGACGTAGTTGCCGATCGTGCGGCGCCGGTCGGACGGGTCGGTGACCTGGATGGTCGGGCCCTGGCTGCTGGCACCGGGCACCAGCGGGCCGGCCTTCCACGGACCGCGCTGCGCGTTGACCGCGGCGGCGAGTTCGTTCAGTTCGTTGTCGTTGGCAAAGTTGACGCCCATGGAATTCTTCCGAAGTTCACCGTAGAGATTGGCCGGCAGCGGGATCCGCGGATGCGGGATGTGATCGAACGCGCGCACCGTCTGGCACGGGTCGGCCACCAGTTCGCGTGGCGGTACATCCTCGTCCACCACGCGGTTGACGAAACTGGTGTTGGCGCCGTTCTCGAGCAGGCGGCGCACCAGGTAGGGCAGCAGGTCCTCGTGCGTGCCGACCGGCGCGTACACGCGGCAGGGCACGTTGAAGCTGTTCTTGCCGATCACCTCGGCGTACAGGTCGGCCCCCATGCCGTGCAGGCGCTGGAATTCGAACGGCCGTCCCTGTGCCAGGTGGTGCACCGCCGCGATGGTGTGCGCGTTGTGGGTGGCGAACTGGGGGTAGATGAAGGCGCTGCCGGCGTTGAACAATCGCTTCGCGCAGGCCAGGTACGACACGTCGGTGTTCGGCTTGCGCGTGAATACCGGATAGCCGGACAGGCCCTGTTCCTGTGCCTTCTTGATCTCGGCGTCCCAGTAGGCGCCCTTGACCAGCCGCACGTACCAGCGCCGCCCGCACGCCAGTGCCGTCTCGACCAGCCAGTCGATCACGAATGGGGCGCGCTTGGCGTACGCCTGCACCACGATACCCAGTCCGTTCCACCCTTGCAGCGAGGGGTGTTTGAAGACGTCGCCGACAATGTCCAGCGACAGTTCCAGTCGATCCGCCTCCTCGGCGTCGACCGACAGCGCGATGCCGTGCTTCATCGCCAGTTGCGACAGCTCCAGCAGCTTCCCGGTGAGCGCCCGGTGTGCCTGCGCGCGCTGGGCGACCTCATAGCGGGGGAACAGTGCCGACAGCTTCACCGAGATCGATGGTGCCGCGGCATGGTTCGCGTGGGGACCGCGCGCGCCCAGCGCGGCGATCGCGTTGCGGTAATCCTGCTGGTAGCGCTCGGCGGTGTCCGCGGTCATCGCCGCTTCGCCGAGCATGTCGAAGGAGTAACGGTACGCCGCGTTCTCCTTTTTCAGGCTGCGATCGAGCGCTTCCTCGATATCGCGGCCCATCACGAACTGGTGACCCATGATCCGCATGGCCTGGCGTACCGCCACCCGGATGGCCGGGTCGCCGATGCGGGTGACCATCCGGCGCAATGCACCGTTGAAATCGTCGCGGGATCCGTCGGCCAGATTCACCAGCCGACCGGTCAGCAGCAGTCCCCAGGTGGAGGCATTGACCAGCAGCGACTCGCTGCGACCCAGGTGTTTGCGCCAGTCGGCATCGCCGAGCTTGTCGCGGATCAGCTTGTCGGTCGTGGTCTTGTCGGGAATGCGCAGCAGCGCCTCCGCCACGCACATCAAGAGGATGCCTTCCTCGCTCGACAGATCGTACTGGCGCATGAAGGACTCGACCAGGTTCTGGTCCTGCGCCCGTGCGCGTACGCGGGTGACCAGGGCGGCGGCGCGTTCGACCACCTGTTCGCGCTCGTCCGGTGGCAAATCGGCCTGGTCGAGCAGGTCGTTGACGGCCTCGGTCTCGTCGCGCAGCCAGGCGGCGGTGATGCGCGCGCGCGCAGGCGTGGTTTGCACCGGAAGTTCAGGGCTGAGGATGGTCGAGGTCACGGTCGGGTCGATGCTGGCTGCAGGTGGCGGTTGAAGGAACGCGCGATTGTACGCTTTGCGCCGTCGGATGGGGGTGGAGCGGGACGTGTGCCGCGCCTCGCCCTCGCAAGTCGGGCCTGCGGGCGCCCAAAACGCGATCAGATGCACTGATCCAAGTCAATGGGGTGCGACATTCTTGCCCACTGCGTCATCGCGTCCTATGATCACTCCAGTTTCAGGCACGCCGGATTCCCATGATCGTGCTTCGACCAGCCAGCGTCGGTTTGCCTCGCGTGATGATGTGGCTCAAGCCAAATCGTTCGCTCAGCCGCCGCGGGTTGCGTCGCCTGATCGTGGTTCTGGCGGTACTGGCGCTGACAACTGCAGAACTGGGGGCGTGGCAGGGGAATGTGTTCGCACCGCTGTTTGCCCTGGTGGAATCCGCCGCCATGGCCATCGCCTTGAGCGTGGCCTGGCGGGCCGGCGACCGCTGCGAGCGCATCACCCTCGACGAATCGTCGCTGGAGGTGCGGTCGTCGCCAGGCCGGCGTTGCACGAGCTTCCAGTCGTACTGGGTGCGGGTGCGGCTGGAACCGGGCCATGGACGCCTGTTGTTGTCATCGCACGGCCGCGATCTGGAGATCGGCGCGTTTCTGGCTCCACCGGAACGGGTCGAGCTGGCGAAGCGACTCACGGAGTTGCTGGCCGGGTTTGCCAAACAGTGGCGCAAATAGTTACGACAAAGGTGCAGGACATGACATCTGGCTGGATCAGGCGATCATTCATGGCAGCGGCGAGCCTTGCCCTTGCATCGTTCGGTGGCGTCGCTCGGGCGGAACCACAGCCATGGCAACTGAACATGGAGCGTGGCGTGACCACCTGGTCGCACGTGCCCTACGATCTGAACAACATCACGCTGGTGGTGTGCGCGGTGATCGGCGTGCTGGTGTTCGGCGCCATGTTCATCGCGATGTTCCGGTTCCGCAAATCGCGCGGTGCGGTAGCCGAGAAATGGGCCCACAACACGAGGCTGGAGGTGGTCTGGACCACGATTCCGGTGCTGATCCTGGTCGCGTTGGCCTATCTGGCCACCGGGGGGCTGACCAGTTGGGCCGACACCACCGGTTCGGAGATGACGGTGAAAGTCACCGGCTACCAATGGAAGTGGCGCTACGACTATGTCAGCTACATGGGCAGGCCGATCGAGAAGGTCGGCTTCATGTCCAGGCTGGACCAGCAGAGCGACGATACGCGCCAACTGGGTTCAGGCATGGACCCGTACGCGGTCAAGGTCGGTGACCGGCACACCTACCTGCTGGACGTCGACAAGCCGCTGGTGGTGCCGGTCGACACCAAGATCCGCTTCGTGATCACCGGTGGCGACGTGATCCATTCCTGGTGGGTGCCGGCGCTGGGCTGGAAGCTCGACGCCGTCCCCGGGATCATCAACGCCGCCTGGACCAACATCAAGGAACCGGGCACCTATCGCGGCCAGTGTGCCGAGCTGTGCGGCCAGGATCACGGATTCATGCCGATCGTGGTGGTTGCCAAGTCCAAGGCGGATTTCGCCAAGTGGCTCAGCGAGCAGGAAGGCGAGTCCCGGACGGCCGGGTCCAGGACGGCGCCGCCATCGCCGCCGCCGACACCGTTCAATGCGGCCGCTCCGGCCTCCGCATCCGCCGGCACGTCGACCCAGGCCCAGCGGAGCTGAGCCGGATTTCATCGTGTTTCGTTGCAGTTGTATTCAATAATCAGGTTAGAGGTGCACGGCCATGTCCTACGCAGCCACCCATGATCAGCACGATGATCACCACGGCGCGCCGAAGAATTTCTTCCAGCGCTGGTTGATGTCCACCAATCACAAGGATATCGGCACGCTGTACCTGATCTTCGCGCTGACCATGTTTTTCATCGGCGGCAGCTTTGCGCTGACGATCCGTGCCGAGCTGTTCAAACCCGGCTTGCAACTGGTGCAGCCGTACTTCTTCAACGAGCTCACCACCATGCACGGGCTGATCATGATCTTCGGCGCGATCATGCCGGCGTTCGTGGGCCTCGGCAACTGGATGATCCCGTTGATGGTCGGCGCGCCCGACATGGCGTTGCCGCGCATGAACAACCTGTCGTTCTGGATCCTGCCGTTCGCCTTTGCCCTGCTGCTGTCGACCCTGTTCCTGCCCGGCGGCGCCCCGGCCGGCGGATGGACGATGTACCCGCCATTGTCACTGCAGAGCAATTCGCTGGCCTATGCGGTATTTGCGATCCACCTGATGGGCATCAGCTCGATCATGGGCGCGATCAACATCATCGCGACCATCCTCAACATGCGTGCGCCAGGCATGGATCTGCTGAAGATGCCGGTGTTCGTGTGGAGCTGGCTGATCACCGCGTTCCTGCTGATCGCGGTGATGCCGGTGCTGGCCGGTGCGGTAACCATGCTGTTGACCGACAAGTATTTCGGCACCAGCTTCTTCAACGCCGGTGGTGGTGGCGATCCGGTGCTGTACCAGCACGTGTTCTGGTTCTTCGGTCACCCCGAGGTCTACATCATGATCCTGCCCGCGTTCGGGATCATCTCGGAGATCGTGCCCACCTTCGCGCGCAAGCCGATCTTCGGCTACAAGGCGATGGTGTTCGCGCTGGCGTGCATCGCGTTCCTGTCGTTCACGGTGTGGGCGCACCACATGTTCGCGGTGGGCATGCCGCTTGGCGCCAACCTGTTCTTCATGTACGCGACGATGCTGATCGCGGTACCCACCGGCGTGAAGGTGTTCAACTGGGTGGCCACCATGTGGGGCGGCTCGATGACGTTCGAGACGCCGATGCTGTTCGCCATCGCGTTCATCATCTTGTTCACGATCGGCGGGTTCTCCGGCTTGATGGTGGCCATGGTGCCGGCCGACTTCCAGTATCAGGACACCTACTTCGTGGTGGCGCATTTCCACTACGTGCTGGTGACCGGTGCGTTGTTCGCGATCATCGCGGCGGCCTATTACTGGCTGCCGAAATGGAGCGGCCACATGTACAACGAGTTCTGGGGCAAGGTGCATTTCTGGAACAGCGTCATCTGGGTGAACGTGCTGTTTTTCCCGCAGCACTTCCTCGGCCTGGCAGGCATGCCGCGGCGCATTCCCGACTACAACGTGGCGTTTGCCAACTTCAACATGATCAGCTCGCTTGGTGGCTTTCTGTTTGGCGCCTCGCAGTTGATTTTCCTTGGCGTGGTGATCCATTGCGTGTTCTTCTCGAAGAAGAAGGCGGCCGATCGGGCGTGGGAGGGTGCCAAGGGACTGGAGTGGACGGTGCCTTCGCCGGCGCCGCATCACACCTTCAGCGTGCCGCCGGTGATCCGCGACGAGGAACTGGCGCACGGTGACGTGCACGCCTGATCCGGGCAGGGAACCCAGTGGCAATGACTCCGCCGATTCCAGACAAGCATGCCGCGGATAGTCATCGCGGCGTGCGGCGCACGGTGAAAATCCTGGTCGCGGTGGTGATCGGTTTCTACCTGTTGGCGTTTTTGCAGATTCTGCTGATGAAATAGTGTTGTCGGGGTACCAGTCGTTTCCATTTCAGTTGCCCGGGTCGGCCTGACCGGCAGGCGGTTCCCCGAGCGGCATGGCGGGGCAGGGTCATCAAGAGAAATCCACGAGGTCTCAACATGGGTCAACAACACGACGTTTATTTTGTACCGGTCAAGAGCTTCTGGCCGATCGTCGCCGCGATGGTCATGTTCATCTTCATGTTCGGGGCCGGGCACTGGCTCAATGCGGCGCCGGGCGAGGCCGGATTCGGCAAGGTGGTGCTGACCGTCGGGGTGATCGGCGTGCTGGCCATGTTCTTCGGCTGGTTCCGCTCGGTGATCAACGAGTCGCTGGCCGGCGACTACAACCAACAGGTGGACACCTCATTCCGCATGGGCATGATGTGGTTCATCTTCTCCGAGGTGATGTTCTTCGGAGCGTTCTTCAGTGCGCTGTTCTACCTTCGCATGTTCGCCGTGCCATGGCTTGGTGGCGAGGGCCACGGCGTGTTGACCCATCAGTTCCTGTGGAGCGACTACACCGCTTCCTGGGGCGCCACCGGCGGCAACGGCCCGGAACAGGTCGGTGGCCCGTTCGAGATCGTGCCGGCGTGGGGCCTGCCGCTGGTCAACACGCTGATCCTGCTCAGCTCCAGCGTCACCGTGACGATCGCCCATCATGCGCTGCGTGCCGGGAAGCGTGGCCGGATCGTGGCGTTCCTGGGCCTGACCGTGCTGCTTGGCGCACTGTTCCTGTACTTCCAGACGCATGAGTACATCGAGGCCTATCGAGAGCTCAACCTGACCCTGGGCAGCGGGGTGTATGGCTCGACCTTCTTCCTGCTGACCGGCTTCCACGGCCTGCACGTGACGCTGGGGACGATCATGCTGACGGTGATCTGGTTCCGCGTGCTGAAGGGTCATTTCAGCAAGGATCGCCACTTCGGCTTCGAGGCGGTGGCCTGGTATTGGCACTTCGTCGACGTGGTCTGGCTGGGCCTGTTCATGTTTGTCTACATCCTCTGAGCGGTTTGGGCTCCTGCGCGATGGACCAGGCCCGCCACAGGCGGGCTTGATCTTTTCGGTACCCCCGCCACCGGGTCCCGTTCGTGCGACACTTCGGAATCTTTGGACCGGTCTCGGCGCGACCGGCGGGTGCACGAAGGCATCGGTAAGGTGCGGTGCCTGATCATGCCGACGCGCACCGGATTACGGACAACCGCAGGGACAGTACGCATGCACCAACTGGAAAACACCAAAGTCGCCATCGTCGGGCTGGGCTATGTCGGCCTGCCGCTGGCGGTGGAATTCGGCAAGCAGTACGACACCGTCGGCTTCGATATCCGTGCCGCACGCGTGGATGAATTGCGCAGCGGGTACGACCACACGCTGGAAGTCGATGCCGCCGAGCTGGCAGCGGCGACGCGCCTGCGATTCAGCACCGATCTGGGCGACATCCGCGGCTGCAATGTCTACATTGTCACCGTGCCCACCCCGATCGATGCCGCCAAGCGCCCGGACTTGACCCCGCTGGTCAAGGCCAGCGAGGCGATCGGCAGCGTCCTCACGCCCGGCGACGTGGTGATCTACGAGTCCACGGTGTACCCCGGCTGCACCGAGGAAGTCTGCGTCCCCATCCTCGAGCGCATCTCCGGCCTCACCTACGGTAGCGGCATCCCGAACCCCGGACCTCGAAGCCCGGATACCTTCTTCTGCGGTTACAGCCCGGAGCGCATCAACCCCGGTGACAAGCAGCATCGGGTCACCGGCATTCTCAAGGTCACCTCCGGCTCCACGCCCGAAATCGCCGATTTCGTGAATGCCCTGTACGGATCCATCATCACCGCCGGCACGCACAAGGCGAGCTGCATCAAGGTCGCCGAGGCGGCCAAGGTGATCGAGAATACCCAGCGCGATCTCAACATCGCCCTGGTCAATGATCTGGCCAAGCTGTTCAACAAGCTCGGCATCGATACGCTGGAGGTGCTCGAGGCGGCTGGCACCAAATGGAATTTCCTGCCGTTCCGACCCGGCCTGGTCGGTGGCCACTGCATCAGCGTCGATCCGTACTACCTCACCCACAAGGCACAGGAGGTCGGCCACCACCCGGACGTGATCCTGGCCGGGCGACGCACCAACGACAGCATGGGTGAATACATCGCCAGCGAAGTGATCCGGCTGATGGTACGCAAAGGTATCAACCCGGTACGCGCGCGCGTGCTGCTGCTGGGCCTGGCGTTCAAGGAGAACTGCCCGGACCTGCGCAACACGCGGGTGGTCGATATCGTGCAGGCCTTGCGCGGCTACAACGCCGATGTCGACATCTTCGATCCCTGGGTCGACGCGGCCGAGGCTGAGCATGAATACGGCCTGGATTTGATCGGGACGCCGTCACCGGCAAGCTACGACGCGATTGTCGTGGCGGTTGGCCACCGGCAGTTTGCCGAGCTGGGCGGGGTCGGTATCCGTGCGCTGGGCAAGCCGGCGAGCGTGCTGTATGACGTCAAGTATGTGCTGCCGCACGAGGCGGTGGATGGGAGGTTGTAGAACGGTTTTCCGCCGGTCCAGGAACCGGACGTCCTGAAGCTTTCGTGCCGGTTGGCGATTCGGTGGTACGGCGACCTGCGCGATTGCACGACCACGGCCCGGAGGAGCAGGTGACCCGTGCGGTCGTTTCCGCCGCATCCAATCGCGCGCAAGGCCCGGAACGAACCACCGGTACCGGTTTCGCCGGGTTTTCCAATATCGCAACGGATTAGCCACCGAGCTTCGCACCGGCGCGCGCATCGCGGCACGAACCGGTATCCTGAGTAACCCGCAACACCGTCGGTGCACCACCGATTCCAAGCAAGTCCTCGCCATGCTGCCCGCTCGCTCCAAAAGCCACCAGACCGCTTCCGCGCGAAAAACAATACCGAACCCTGAACCCCAGCCCAAAACCACACTCCCAAAACCATGAAAGTCCTCGTCACCGGTACCGCCGGCTTCATCGGCTCCCACGTCGCCATGCGTCTGCTCCAGCGCGGCGACGAGGTGATCGGCATCGACAACCTCAGCGACTATTACGATGTCGAGCTCAAGAAGGCGCGTCTGGCACGCTTCCTCGATAATCCCGGTTACCGGCATGAGCCGGTCGACCTGGCCGATCGTGGCGCGGTCGAGGCCGTGTTCGCGCGGTACCGACCGCAGCGCGTGATCAACCTGGCGGCGCAGGCCGGCGTGCGCTATGCCGCGCAGAACCCCCACATCTACGTGTCCTCCAATATCACCGGCTTCCTGCACATCATCGAGGGTTGCCGCCATCACGAGGTCGAGCACCTGGTGTTTGCCTCGACCAGTTCGGTGTACGGCGCCGACACCAGGATGCCGTTCTCCGAACATCAGTCGACCGAGCACCCGCTGACCCTGTACGCGGCATCGAAGAAAGCCAACGAGATGATGGCGCACGCCTATGCGCATTTGTACGGCCTGCCGTGCACCGGGTTGCGCTTCTTTACCGTTTACGGGCCCTGGGGGCGGCCGGACATGGCGCTGTTTCTCTTTACCCGCGCGATCCTGGCCGGCGAGCCGATCAAGGTGTTCAATCACGGCCATCACAGGCGCAGCTTCACTTACATCGACGATATCGTCGAGGGCGTCGTCCGCACGCTGGACCAGGTGCCCGGCAAAAACCATGACTGGGATGGCGATGCGCCGGACCCGGCCAGCAGCGGTGTGGCACCCTACCGCATCTACAACATCGGCAACGAGCAACCGGTGGAGCTGCTGCGCTACATCGAGGTGCTGGAGCAGTGCCTGGGCCGCAAGGCGCAGATGGAGATGCTGCCGCTGCAGGCCGGCGATGTGCCGGATACCGAGGCCGACATGTCGGAGCTGGCGGCGGCGGTGGGTTACAACCCCGGCGTACCGGTGGAACAGGGCGTGGCGAACTTCGTACGCTGGTACCGGGACTATTATCGAATACCGGCATGAGGGTCTGTCGGATTGGCGCCGGTCGGAGCTTGACCGGCCGGGCGGCAAATCCGGCTGCACAGTCCATTATCTACCGCTTCCTGCGTTATGGAATCACGGTACGCCGGCGAATCCGCGTTGTCTGTCCTTGTGCCGCCGAATTCCCGCCCCGACCGGCACGGTTCGACCGGTTTTCGGGTCGAATCAACGGAGTTTTCGCCATTGTCCGTTGTCTGGGTTTCATGCCTGCGACGTCATGTCCGCGCAACCGCTACAATCGTTGGTTGATGCCGTGCGGGTGCAGCCAGCCCATCCAGATGCCCAGGATGACCATCGCGATCAATACCAGCGACAGGCCGATGCGGCGGGTCAGCGCCCACACCGTGCGCTTGCCGTCGTCCTTGTCGACCATCATGAAGTACAGCGCCTGGCCGAGGTTGAAGATCACCACCAGCAACACCACCACAAGCGCGATTTTGTAAATGGTTTCCACGTGACAAGTCCGAACGATTTCGACTGCGGCAGTATAGCCACCAGCGGCAGCCGTTCAGGGTGAACGGGTTTCGTCGTCCCTCGTGGTGGGCACTGCTGCTGAGCATGGTCGGTGCCTTGCTGTTCATGGGCCTGGGCTTGTGGCAGCTGCATCGTGCCGATTTCAAGGAGTCGCTGCTGCGTCGCTATGCCGCGGCAGCGACGGCCCCGCTGCAGGACTTCGCCGCGGTGGCGGCCAGGCCGCCAGCGGACAGCTTTCCGCGCGTGCATGTGCATGGCCGTTACCTGGCTGATCGGCTGTATCTGCTGGACAACCCGAACCATGACCAGCGTGGTGGGGTCGAGGTGTTCGCGCCGTTCGAACTGCCTGGCCAGTCGCGCCTGCTGCTGGTCGACCTGGGCTTTTTGCCCGGCAACGGCAACAATAAGACACCGCAGTTGCCTCCGCTGTCGAGTGATCCGGTCGACCTGCATGGGCTGTACATGCCGCCGCCGCCGACCGGGTTCGAGATGGGTGGCAATGCCCTGGCAAGACAGGCCAACTGGCCGAAGACCAGCATCTTCCTGGCCATGGACGAGGTGGCCAACGACCTCGGCCGGCCGCTGTATCCGCGTGTGCTGGCCCTGGACGCCGACGCCTCCTCAATCTACCTGCGCAAGCATACCCTCGATCTTTCGATGTCGCCGGCGCGCCACCGTGCCTACGCGTTCCAGTGGTTCGCCTTCGCGCTTGCCGCGCTGGTGATCCTGCTGGTGTTGCATCGCAAGCACGGATCGCGCGAACGTTGATGGGCCAACCCGATTGCAGCTGATGGATATCCTTCATGAATACTGCTGATTCCAGACCGTCGCGCAAGAGCCGCATGTATCTGCTGCTGATTGCCCTGGCGTTTGCCGCGCCGATGATTGCCGCCGGCCTGTTGACCCTCGGCGGCTGGCAGCCAGAGGCCAAGGGCAATGGCCAGCCGATCCTGCCGCAGCGCAATTTCGTCGACGAGCAATTGCGCGTGCAACTGGCCGACGGGCAGGATTACGCGTGGCGCGACCGCGAGCCGCGCATGACCCTGCTGGCGCTGGCCGGACCGGATTGCGCCACGCACTGCCTCGCTACCTTGACCGCGATGGCCAAGGCACGGGTCATGTTGAACCACAAGCAGTCGCGCCTGCGCCTGCTCTATCTCGGCACGCCGCCCGGCGATGCGGCCGCGCGCCAGGCAATGGAGGCGTACTGGCAGATCGGTCGGGATGTTGAAGGCAGGCTGGCCGGTTTCCGGCCGGCCACGCCGGACAGCGTCAGTGCCGTGCTGGTGGAATCCAACGGCACTGCCTTGTCGTTCTATCCTGCCGGGTTCGATGCGGCAGGCTTGCTGCGCGACATGCGCAAGGTGATCAAGTGATGCCAGCGCGCACGCGGAAGCTCCTGCGTGTCCTGTCCGTGCTGGCGGCGGTGTTCGCGTTCGGGCTGGTGATGTTCGGCGCGTTCGTGCGGCTGTCCAACGCCGGGCTGTCCTGTCCGGACTGGCCGACCTGCTACGGCCAGATCACCTGGCCCGAACATGCCCAGGCCGTTGCACGGGCCGATGCCGCCTTCCCGGATCGCCCCTTCGAGGCACACAAGGCCTGGCGTGAGCAGGTCCACCGCTTCCTCGCCGGCACGCTGGGTGTCATGGTGCTCGCGCTGGCGTTGCTGGCCAGTTGGCGTCGGCGCGGTGCAATGCTGGGGGTCATCCTCGGGTCTGTCTTTGCGGCGGCCGGGGTCGGTTTGTACATGAGCGACGAACACCTGTGGTCGTCGTTGCTGGCGGCTTGCGCGATCGCCCTGCCGCTGATGGTGGCGGTGCGGCTGCCACGGCCGGCCGCCTGGAAGATCTGCGTGCTGACGCTGGCGGTGATCATCTTCCAGGCCATGCTCGGCATGTGGACGGTCACCTTGCTGCTCAAACCGATCGTGGTCACCAGTCATCTGCTGGGCGGCATGCTTACCTTTGCCCTGTTGTCGTATGCGGCACTGCGCTTTGCCGGGGTGTCGGCGCCGGATGACCAACTGGCTGATGTGCGCCGACTGGTGATCGTCGGCGTCGTGTTGCTGGCGTGCCAGATTGCCCTGGGTGGCTGGACGTCGTCGAACTACGCCGCGCTGGCCTGCGGTTACGGGCTCGAATCGTTCCCGCAGTGCCTGGGCCAGTGGGCGCCGCCGACCGATTTCCGGGAGGGTTTCGTGTTGTGGCGCGGCATCGGCGTCAATTACGAGGGCGGCGTACTCGACATGGCCGCGCGCAGCGCGATCCAGATCACGCACCGGATCGGGGCACTGGTGGTGCTGTGCTACCTCGCCTGGCTGGCGCACGTGACAGCCGGGCGTGGCTTGCGTGGCTATGCGGTTGCGTTGGCGCTGGTCGTGTCGTGTCAGGTGGTGCTGGGTATCGCCAACGTGTATCTCGGGCTGCCGTTGGCACTGGCGACCGCGCACAATGGCGTGGCGGCTTTGTTGCTGTTCACTTTGCTGGCCATGTTGGCGCGCACCCGCCGTGCCGCGCCGATACCGGGGGAGTCGTGTTGAGATGGAGTTGATCCACGAATATTTTCAGTTGACCAAGCCACGCATCGTCGCGTTGCTGGTGTTCTGCGCCGTGATCGGCATGTTTCTGGCGGTGCCCGGGATTCCACCGTGGCGCGCGCTCGTGTTCGGCACGCTGGGTATCTGGCTGGCTTCCGGTTCGGCGGCCGCGTTCAACCACCTGATCGACGAACGGATCGACAAGCTGATGGCGCGTACCGCCCGCCGCCCGCTGGCCTCCGGCAAGCTCACCTCCCACCAGGCCCTGCTGTTTGCGGTACTGCTGGGGATTGCCTCGATGGTGGTGTTGGCGCTGTTGGTCAACCGGCTGACCGCGGTGCTGACCTTTGCCGGATTGATCGGCTATGCGCTGGTCTACACCCGTTACCTGAAGCGGGCGACGCCGCAGAACATCGTGATCGGCGGTCTGGCCGGGGCGGTTCCGCCGATACTGGGCTGGACCGCGGTGACCGGCGAGCTGCACGCGTTCGCGCTGCAACTGTGCCTGATCATCTTTGTCTGGACGCCGCCGCATTTCTGGGCGCTGGCGATCTTCCGCCGCGACGATTATGCGCGGGCCGGGGTGCCGATGCTGCCGGTCACCCACGGCGTTGTCTATACGCGCTGGCAGGTGTTGTTCTACACCATTCTGCTGACGCTGGTGACCCTGTTGCCGGCGATCACCGGGATGAGTGGGCTGATCTATCTGGGTGGCGCGGTGGTGCTCGACCTGGGCTTCCTCTACTACGCGATCCGGCTGCTGAACCCGCCCGACGAACTGTTCGCGATGACCGTGTTCAAGTATTCGATCGTGTACCTGATGGCGTTGTTCGCCTTCCTGCTGCTTGACCACTGGCTGGTCGAGCCGCTGGTGCAGCAAGGCCTGTTGCTGCACTCGGTGCCTTGACTGTCGCCGCGTCGAGCGGCGTTTCACGCACCGGGATGTTGACACTTGCGCGGCGCAGCATGACAATGGGCGGATCGACCGGCACGTTGCGCCGGTCGGTTTCCAGTCCTTACAAACCAAGGCATATGGACGTTTACCCGAGTCGCAACGTCGACATCCGCTTGCTTCGGATGCCGGCGCCGCACAATGAACCGTTGAACGCCTGTGGCGACCGCCTGCGGTCGGCTGGTGCCTTCCTGATCCAGGCTTAGGCACGGCCCCTCCGGAGACGACGCCGAGGGCGTCGTCATGAGGAGATGGGCCGATGAAGCTCCTTCAAGATTTTATTCGCCTGCGTCTTGCCGGTGTGCGCCCCGCCGACGGGCGGCCGGCCGCCCTGCCGCGCGATTGCCATGTCACCGTACCCGCGCCATTGGCTGCGTCGGCGAGCGAATCGCCCAGCCAGGTCGAGTTGCCGCGCGCCCGCACCGAACGCCGCGAGCCGGCATCGTTCCTGCGCTCGCCACGCCACCTGCGGCTGGGCAGCGGACGTCGGTGATCCGCGGGTTCCCGCGCAGGCGTGTGCCAGCGGCGCCGCCGCGCGGATATCCGGCGCCAGGCAAGCCGGTGGCGATCCTGCGCGGTCGGACAGGAGCCTGCTCCCGGGGCGATACTCTTTTCTTGTTAATCCCGAACCCCGACCAAAAGCCTCGCCCGCGAGCGGACTCCCGCAGGAGGCGGAGCATGGCTGAGTCGGCGTCGACCCTGGGGTTGTCTCAATCCGCCTCGCGGCTGTCATCGGCGGCGGCGGGCGTGCCGCTTGCCGCATACCGCCGCGCCACCACCGCGGACACCATCAGTTGCAGTTGGTGGAAGATCATCAACGGCAGCACCAGCGCGCCGAGCCCGCCGAGCTGGCCGGCGAACAGGATCTTCGCCATCGGGATGCCGCTGGCCATGCTTTTCTTGGAGCCGCAGAACACGATGGTGATCTCGTCCTCGCGTGAAAAACCGAGTCGGCGCGCAACCCAGGCGACGATCGGCATCACCAGTGCCAGCAGCAGGGCGCACACGGCCAGTGTGGCAAGCAGGGCGGAGACCGGGGTGTCGCGCCAGAGGCCCCCGACCACGGCGGCACTGAATGCGGTGTAGACCACCAGCAGGATCGTGCCCTGGTCGGTGAAGCCGAGCAGCGGCTTGTGCCGGTCGACGAAGCCGCCGATCCAGCGCCGGGCAGAGTGCCCCAGCGCGAACGGCAGCAACAGCAGCAGCAGGATGTCCAGCACGCCTTGCCAGGAGACGCCGTTGCCGTGGCTCTCCAGCAGCAGCCCCACCAGCAGCGGCGTCAGCACGATACCGATCAGGTTCGATATCGAGGCGCTGACCACGGCGGCCGGGACGTTGCCGCCGGCGATCGAGGTGAATGCGATCGACGATTGCACGGTCGAGGGCAACAGGCACACGAACAGCACGCCCAGGCGCAGGTCGGGAGTCAGTACGGCCTGGCCCAGCGGTTGCAGCAACAGCCCCAGCAGCGGAAACAGCACGAAGGTGCTGGCGAGTACGGTCAGGTGCAGTCGCCAGTGGGCCACGCCTTGCACGATCGCCCGGCGCGGCAGCTTGGCGCCGTGCAGGAAAAACAGCAGCGCGATCGCTGCATCGGTGACCAGGTCGAAAATTCGCGCCACGTCGCCCCGGCATGGCAGCAGCGAAGCCAGTACCACGGTGGCGAGCAGGGCCAGCGTGAAGTGGTCCGGAACAGCTCGTCGCCAACGCATGCAGGTGCTCAGTCCGGCGTGCAGTCGGAGCGGCGATAATGTCGCCACCAGGCAATTATCCCGATCAGCAGCACGACGCCGAGCACAATCCACAGGCTGGTCTGGCCGCGGTGCATCCAGGTCAGCAGCAATTGGTGGTTGTCCGCACCGACATAACCCAGGTAGACCCAGAACGGTACGCTGATCAGGGCAGCCGATCCGTCGAGCAGCAGAAAACGCAGGAACGAGACCCGGTGGGTCATGCCGGCGGTCAGATAGACCGTGGTGCGCATGCCGGGCAGGAAGCGTGCAACGAACAGCACGCGATTGCCGTAGCAGTGGAACTTTTCCTGCACCCGGGCGTAGCGCGACGGGGTGAGGATGCGGGCGACGAGGCGCCACCGCAGGATGCGCGCACCGTAGTGATAGCCCAGCAAAAAGATCGCGCAATCGCCCAGCAGCACGCCGAACATCGCCAGCGCGAACATTGCATGCACGTTCGCGTAGCCCAGCCCTGCGATCACCCCGCCGGCGACCAGGGTGATGTCCTCCGGCAGCGGCAGGCCGGCACCGCAGATCATCAGTGCAATGAATACGGCCACATAACCGTTCTCGGCGAAGATCGTGACCAGTTGCTGCAGCAGATCCATCAGTGTTTTTGCGCCTCGCGCTGCAGTTCTGCGGTTGCAACCGGGTATGATCCCACACGCGGGCGCCCGTCGCCGTGGGCCGGGACAGCTTGCCGCAGGATGGAGGCGGACCAACGCGGACCTGCCACGCTCATGCCGGTGCGGCCGGTGGCGGCACGCGGGCCGCCAGCAGCTCGCGCAATTCGGCCTTCTCGGCGCTGTCCAGCGAGCCTTCGCGGCTCTTGGCGGTCAGCGCGGCGCGGCGCTGGCTCACCGCCTGCTCTTCCATCCGGCGCAGGGCGTCGAAGAACTCGGCGGCCTGCGCTTCGGCTTCGCCCACCACGGTGGCGGCCATCAGTTTCTGCAGCGCGGCGTATTCGGGCCGCTCGGCGAAGTGTTCCACCAGCATCGCCGGATTGATGCCAGGGCGCGCACGCGCCTTGTCCAGCAACTCGGCCAGCAACCCCACACCGGGCTTGTCCAGGCGCAGGAAGCGGTAGGGCGGCTCGACCTGTTTGGCCAGCGCGGGCTGGGTCAGCAGCAGCGAGATCGCGCTGCGCACCAGGCTGCGCTGCACGGCCATCGGGCGCACGATCGCGCGCTTCGTGGCGGGGTCTTTCTCCAGTTGCGTGCTTGCGCCACTTCGCCGCTCCAACTCGTAGACCACCGAATCGCGGAAGGCACCGTCGGGAATCTTGGCGACGAGAGGACGTACTTGTTCCGCCAACCGCGTGCGGGCTGCACGGGCGTCCAGGCTGCCGATGTTGATCTCTCTGGAAATCTCGCCAAACAGATAATCCGTCAGCGGCGTGGCCTCCCTCATGCGTTTCTCGAACCCGTCCTTGCCTTCCTTGCGCACCAACGAATCCGGGTCCTCGCCCTCGGGCAGGAACAGGAAGTACGCCTGGCGGCCGTCACGCAAGCGTGGCAGCGCCGCCTCCAGCGCCTTCCACGCCGCGGCGCGGCCGGCGCGGTCGCCGTCGAAGCAGAACACCACGTCCGGGGCGGCGCGGAACAGCAACTCGGTGTGCTCGGGCGTGGTCGCTGTGCCCAGCGTGGCCACCGCGATCGGCAGGCCGGCCTGGTGCAGCGCGATCACGTCCATGTAGCCCTCGACCACCACGATGCGGGCCAGGCGCTGGTTGGCCTGTTTCACCTGCCACAGCGCGAACAGCTCGCGGCCCTTGTGGAACAGCGGGGTTTCCGGCGAGTTGAGGTATTTGGGGGATTGTTCCGAGCGCAGCACCCGACCGCCGAACGCGATCACCCGTCCGCGACGATCCAGGATCGGGAACATCAGCCGTTCGCGGAAACGGTCGTACTTGCCGCGGTCGCCGCTGGCGACCATGCCGGCTTCTTCCAGCAGTGCCCGGCGTCGGTCGTTGTTGCCGAGCTGCTTGAGCATGCCGTCGTAGCCGGCCGGCGCCCAGCCCAGGCGGAAGCGCTTGATCGTTTCCGCATCCAGCCCACGTTTCCTGCAATACGCCTGGGCATCGGCGTTGTGCGGCAGTTTGCTCTCGTACCAGTTGGCGGCATCGTCGAGCAGCGTGTACAGGTCGGTCTTGTCCTCGCGCGGCGCCGCCTCGCGGCCGCCTTCGCGCGGTACGGTCAAGCCCACGGTCTGCGCCAGTTCCTCCACCGCGTCGGGAAACTCCAGCCGGTCGTAGTCCATCAGGAACTTGATCGCGCTGCCGTGCACGCCGCAGCCGAAGCAATGGAAGAACTGCTTGGCCGGGCTGACGTAGAACGATGGTGTGCGCTCGTTGTGGAACGGGCAGCAGGCGGTCCATTCGCGTCCAGCCTTCTTCAACGGCACCCGCCGCTCGATCACGTCGACGATGTCGACGCGAGCCAGCAGTTCATCGATGAAGCTGTCGGGAATCAGGCCACGCATAGGCCGCTAGTCTAGTCGGTTGCCGTCGTAACCGTTGGCGCGAGTCGTCCGGAGGAAAGGTCACGGCGACGGCTGGCAGGGTTTGTGAAGATTCCATTTCCCGTGGATATCTTCCTTGCGTGTCCGGCGCATGCCCATGCGCACTCACGCAAATCCGTCATCTGCGCCACGGCTTCGCGCCCAGCCATCCATGGCCGGCCCCGGAGCTTGCTCCGCTTGCCGACTTTCAGCCGGCGAGGCGTGCCTTGATCTTGCCGGCGACCACGGCCATGTCGGCGCGTCCGGCGGCCTTGGCTTTCACCGCGGCGACCACCTTGCCCATGTCGCGCGGTGAGCTGGCACCGGTCTCCGCGATGGCGGCGGTGACCAGGGCGTCGATCCCGGCCTCGTCCAGCTTGCTCGGCAGGTAGGCCTCGATCACCACCATTTCGGCACGCTCGATCGCCGACAGGTCGTCTCGGCCGGCGGCATCGAACTGGGTGATCGAATCGCGCCGCTGCTTGAGCATTTTCTCCAGCGTGGCCAGCACCTGCCGGTCGTCCAGCTCGATGCGCTCGTCCACCTCGCGCTGCTTGAGCGCGGCCAGCATCAACCGGATCGTGCCCAGGCGCTGCTTGTCCCCGCCACGCATGGCGGTCTTCATGTCTTCGGTGAGCTGTTGCTTGAGGGTCATGGCGGAAGCCTCTGCGGAAGGGGGACGGAAAGCGGGGTGTCGGAAACGACAAAGCCGGCGTTGTCGTGGCGACAACACCGGCCAGGTCTCATCTGCGGTACTTGCGGCGGCTGCGAGTGTCCGCGCCGGCCGGTTTCCTCGATGCGGGGTACCGTGGCACCCGATGACCCGCCACCCAGACGGCGGATCGGGGAAACTCAGTACATCCGGGTCTTGCGGGTCACGTCACGCGAGAGGCGACGCAGGTGGCGCTTCACCGCGGCGGCGCGCTTGCGCTTGCGCTCCTGGGTCGGCTTCTCGTAGAACTCACGCTTGCGCGTCTCGGCCAGCACGCCGGCCTTTTCGCAGGTACGCTTGAAACGACGCAGCGCGATCTCGAACGGCTCGTTCTCGCGAACTTTTACGTTGGGCATGGAATCTCCAGGTGGTAATCTGCCCGCTCTGGCGGGACAGTGAAATGTGGTGAGCCGCGAATTATACCGTGGATAACAGAGAATTTTCAAAGATCGGCGTGATGAAGCCGATCCTGGGCATCGAGTCCTCCTGCGACGAGACCGGAGTGGCGCTGCTGCGCTGGGAGCCGGAGGCGCCGGGGCGCGGCCTGCTGGCGCATACCCTGTACAGCCAGATCAAGCTGCATGCGGACTACGGCGGGGTGGTGCCGGAACTGGCCAGTCGCGACCATATCCGCAAGCTGCTGCCCTTGATCCGCGAGGTGCTGGCCCAGGCCGGGCTGGGCGTGCGGGATCTGGGCGGGGTCGCCTATACCGCCGGGCCGGGCCTGGTGGGCGCCTTGCTGGTGGGGGCCTCGGTCGGGCGGGCGCTGGCCTGGGGGCTGGGCGTGCCGGCCATCGGCGTGCACCACATGGAGGGCCACCTGCTGGCGCCGTTGCTGGAAGAAGATCCGCCGGAGCCGCCGTTCGTGGCCCTGCTGGTGTCCGGCGGACACTCGATGCTGGTCGAGGTCAAGGCGATCGGCCGCTATACGATCCTGGGCGATACGCTGGATGATGCTGCTGGCGAGGCCTTCGACAAGACCGCCAAGCTGATGGGCCTGCCGTATCCCGGCGGCCCGGCGCTGGCCAGACTGGCCGAGCAGGGCCGGCCAGGCGCATTCCATTTTTCACGGCCGATGACCAACCGGCCGGGCCTGGACTTCAGTTTCTCCGGCCTGAAGACCCAGGTGTTGCTGGCCTGGCAGAATTCCGACCAGGCCGAGCAGACCCGCGCCGACATCGCCCGCGCCTTCGAGGAGGCCATCGTCGACACGCTGATCATCAAGTGCCGCCGCGCACTGGAGGCCAGCGGCGCCCGACGGCTGGTGATCGCCGGCGGCGTCGGCGCCAACCGCCGGCTGCGCGCGGAGCTGGCAGCCGCCGGCGAGCACGACGGCTTCCGCGTGTATTTCCCGCGGCTGGCGTTTTGCACCGACAACGGCGCGATGATCGCGCTGGCCGGAGCGATCCGCCTGGCCGCTGGCCAGCAGCAGGACGACACCGTACAGGTTCGCCCCCGCTGGGACTTGCAGAGCCTGCCGGCGGCATGATGCGGCCGGCTTGATAGTATGGACAGGCTCTGTCGCCCACGTGGTGCTCGCGCATGATCCAGCCTCATGAAATCCTGATCCGGTTGCTGCTGGCGGCGGTGCTGGGTGCCGTGATCGGGGTCAACCGGGGCCGCCTGGAATGGGCCGCCGGCCTGCGCACGCACATGCTGGTGAGCGTGGGCGCGGCATTGGCGATGATCGTCTCGGCGTTCGGTTTTGCCGACGTGCTGACGCGACCGGACATCGTGCTGGATCCTTCGCGCATCGCGGCGCAGGTGATCAGCGGCGTCGGTTTCCTTGGCGCCGGCACCATCTTGTTCCTGCAGCGCGAACAGGTGATCCGCGGACTGACCACCGCGGCGGGTCTGTGGGCGGTCTCGGCGATCGGCCTGGCCGCCGGCAGCGGCCTGTTCCTGGCGGCAACGCTCGCCACGGCGGTGATCTGGGTGATCCTGGCGCTGCTCAAGCCGATCGAGCGGCGCTTCATCCAGACCCGCAACCGGCGGCCCCGGGTGAGCGCGCGCCTCGGCGGTGCGCCGGCGCTGGCGGCGGTGGAGGAGGTGCTGTCGCGCCATCACCTGGCGACGTTCAAGATCATCCTGCGTCGGCACGACAGTGGCGAGGACATCGTCGACATCCTGTTCGAGCGCAGCGTGCGTACCGAACAGCTGGCCATGCTGGTGGACAGTCTGCGCCAGGTCGAGGGCCTGCGTTCCGTATCGTATGCCGCGGCCGGCGAATCGCGCATTCCACCGCCGGCCTGAGCGCCGTTGCGTTCACCACCGAGGCGCGCGTCCGGGCAGCAGCAACCACTCATCCGTCTCGTGGAGGGAATGGGGAATGGGCGAGATGGCGGGAATGGTGCTTCGACCGGATCTTGCGCTGTGGTAAAGATTGGGCGGAGCAGGTAGCGAACGATCACGGCGCTCCATCCATTCCCCATTCTCAGCGCCTCAGCTCCGCAACCCCACCCCCCGCCGCAGCAACTGCAACGCCATGATCGTCAGCCCGACGATGAATACCAGCATCACCACGAAGGCCCAGCCCACCGCCACGTCGCTGATGCCCAGGATGCCGTAGCGGAACGCGTTGACCATGTACAGGATCGGGTTGGCGTGGGAGATGGCCCGCCACGGCTCGCCCAGCATGTTGATCGAATAAAAAACCCCGCCGAGATAGGTCAGCGGGGTGATCACGAAGGTCGGCACCAGCGCGATATCGTCGAACTTGTTGGCGAATACCGCGTTGATGAAGCCGGCCAGCGCGAAGATGATCGCGCCCAGGGTGATCGAGGCAAGCGCGATGAACGGGTGCGCCACGTGCAGCGAGGTGAAGAACAGCGCCACCAGCAGTACCAGCAGGCCGACCACCAGGCCGCGCGCGACCGCACCGATCACGTAGCCGTAGAGAATCGCCCAGTTGGCCATCGGCGCCACCAGCATCTCCTCCACCGAGCGCTGGAACTTGGCACCGTAGAACGAACTGGAAATATTCATGTAGCTGTTGTTGATGACGCTCATCATCACCAGCCCCGGCACGATGTACTGCATATAGCTGAAGTCGCCCTCGATCTTGCCGAGGCGGCTGCCGATCAGCTTGCCGAAGATGATGAAATACAGCGTCATCGTGATGATCGGCGGGATCAGCGTCTGCGTCCAGATGCGCAAAATGCGCACGATTTCGCGCCTGGCGACCGTATACATGGCGATGAGGTTGGTCGAGCGGATCATGCCAATTCCTCCCGCTCCGGTTCGCTGCGGCCATGTTCAACCAGCCGCACGAACAGCTCCTCCAGGCGGTTGGTCTTGGTGCGCATGGAATGCACCGTGATGCCGCTGTCGGTGAGCGCGGTGAACAGGGTGTTGAGATCCTGCTTGCGTGCCATTTCCGCCTCGAGGGTGCGCTCGTCGGTGCAGCGCAAGGTGATGCCGGGCACCGTGGGCAGTGCGGCCGGTGTCGCGGTCAGGTCCAGCACGAAAGTCTCCACGTCCAGCGTGGCGAGCAGGCGCTTCATGCTGGTGTTCTCGATGATCGTGCCGTGGTCGATGATGGCGATGTTGCGGCACAGGGATTCGGCTTCTTCCAGGTAATGCGTGGTCAGGATCACCGTGGTGCCGGCGGCGTTGATGCCGGTGATGAATTGCCACATCGAGCGGCGGATCTCGATATCCACGCCGGCGGTCGGTTCGTCCAGGATCAGCAGCCGCGGCTCGTTCATCATGGCGCGGGCGATCATCAGGCGGCGCTTCATGCCGCCGGACATCTCGCGCGCCTGGTGGAACGCCTTGTCCCACAGGCGCAGTTCCTTCAGGTATTTCTCGGCGCGTTCGGCGGCGGGTCGGCGCGGGATGCCGTAGAAACCGCCCTCGTTGACGCAGATGTCGAACGGCTTCTCGAACTGGTTGAAGTTGATCTCCTGCGGTACCAGCCCGATCATCTTCATCGCCGCGCTGCGCTGCTTGTTCACCGACAGGCCGAACACGCGTGCATCGCCGCTGGTGGAGTTCACCAGCGAGGACAAGATGCCGATCAGGGTCGACTTGCCCGCACCGTTGGGGCCGAGCAGGGCGAAGAAGTCGCCCGGCTGCACGGTCAGGCTGATGCCCTTGAGCGCCTCGACGCCATTGCGGTAGGTCTTGCGCAGGTTGTCGACGACCAGCGCGGGCGGCGAATCGGTGTGCGGTACGGACATGGGCTGCGCCAAGGGGGGGAAGCCGCCTATTATACGGGGCTGACTCCTGCCGTCCGGGTCCGCCCGACGCATACCTTGTTTCGGGAACCCCATGGCCGTTCACTTCCAGCTCCGTCTCGTCGACAGCCGCATGCTCGCGCCGACGGTACGTCATCTCGTCTTTGAACGCGTCGATGGCCGGCCGCTGGTGTTCCAGCCCGGTCAGTTCCTGCAGGTGCACTTCCAAACCGGCGACGGCCTGGCCGCCAAGCGCAGCTATTCGGTGGCCAGCGTGGGCGATGGCGGTGCCCCGGGAGTGCCCGTGGAAGTCGAACACATCGAGATCGCGGTGAGTTACGTGGAAGGTGGCGCCGCCACCCGGCTGCTCGGCGAGCTGCCGGTGGGCGGCGTGATCGACGCCAGCGGCCCGTACGGCCGCTTCTGCCTGCAGGCCGCCGACACCCATCGGCGCTATCTGTTGCTGGCTACCGGCACCGGCGTGACGCCGTATCGCGCGATGCTGCCGCAGATCGAGCAGGTGCTGGCTGCCGGCGATCGCCAGGTCGTGCTGCTGTACGGCGCGCGCAACGAGCAGGAGTTGCTCTACGGTGAGGAGTTCGAGGCGTTCGCGCGGGCGCAGCCGGGCTTCATTTTCCACGGCTGCCTGAGCCGCCAGGCGCGCGCCGTGCCGCGTGCCACCGACCGCGCCGGCCACGTGCAGCACGTGCTGGCCGAACTGCGCCCCAGCGCCGAGCAAGATATCGCCTACCTGTGCGGCAACCCGAACATGGTCGATGCCGCGTTTGCCACGCTGCAGGAATTCGGCTTGCCGGTCCGGCAGATCCGGCGCGAGAAGTACATCTCGTCGCGTTGACCGAGCTTGTCGCCTTCGTGCCGACAGGATTCCTGGTTCGGCACCGCATGGCTGGAACACGCCAGGATCGTCGGGTCCACGGCTCTCTTTTCTCACGTGCCGCTCACCGCGGGGGGTGTAATGACCACGGTTGTCAGGTGGCTGCAGCGACGACGGGCGCCCGCAGGTCACGGAGTGTGATGGGTATCACGTTTCGTGACAGCCGATGCCTCAAAGTGGTAAAGCCCGGGCGAGGAGCGCCGAAAGCCACGTAAGGAACCCCGCGATGGCCGGGGAACTCGAGAGGTGATCGGTATGGAACGCCCGGTTCGCGCCCTGTGGGTTGGTTCGGCCCTGATCGCACTGGTCCTGCTTGCAGGCGCGTCAGGTGTGCATGCCGCATCCGCCCACATCGCCTTTTCCGGCGCGGTCGTCGAACCCACCTGCACGGTCGACACCGTAACCGCCGACCCTGTCCCGCGGGTCGGGCAGGGCGCAGTCCCCACACGCCACAGTTGCGGGCGCACTGCCACCGATCCCGGTCGGGCCTATTCGCGGGTGGTCACCCACCTGGCGCCGGCGGATCTCGGGCACGACCGGCTGCTGGCCTATTTCGCCAGCTATGCCCACCGCGGGCCTGGCGACGAGGCCACGGTGAAAGTCGTCGTCCACACCTACGATTGAACCCTGGCCGCGGCAGACGCTGCGGTTACTGGTAGAAGATGTCGAAGGTCACGGTGGCCTTGACGTTGCCGCCGGAAACCGTCGGTGCGGTCTGGAAATACTGCGCGAAATAAGGGATCGAGGTGGTGGCGTTCGGTGGAGTGACCACGGTCCGCGTGCCGAACTCCATCGGGTTCGAATTGGCGTCCAGCACCTGCACGCCGATGCCGGCGGCATACCCCGTGCCGGCCGGCGCCACCACGCCCGGGTGGCTGTCCGGGGTGGCGGTCTGCATGGTGATCTTGGCCACGGCAGTGTCCGGCGGGCACGACAGGTCGATCTGGAACGGTTTCTTGCCCGTAACCGAGCCGACCCCGGTGAACGCGCTGGTGGTCACGGTGGGCAGGATCACGTTGATCGGATTGGTGACGATGGTGCAGCTGGGCGTGGTGAAGGTGATGGAGTTGCCGAGTCGGAAGGTCTCCGGAATCAGGATGTTTCCTTTCGAGTCCACCCATTTCCAATCGCCGAGCGAACCCGCCGCAAGTACGCTGCCGGAGGCGATCGAGCCGGTCTTGACCAGCTCCAGGCTTGAGGGTACGTCGAATTTCCGCGTCTGAAGTGACGTGGTATTGAGCGGGTAGGCTGTCAGGTAGGCACTCGACTGGACGATCCGGTAGCCGAGGCCGGGAATGCCCGTTTCGAAGGTTTGGTTGTCATAGCTTCCGCCACGCGAATTGGCGACCCCGTAGGTCAGCGTCTCCGCGCGCTCGATCCAAAAAATAAAAATCTGGATACCGCACTCGATCGTCGGCGGGTTGGCGGGGTTCACCAGCCCGGTAGACGCAATGGCCGTTCCATTCGACATGTTCGCAGGGACCGAGATCGTCGGCGGCAGGCTGAAGGTCACCGGGGTATTGCCGCTGCCGTCGGCGAATCGACATTCGGCGCGCACTCCCAGCGGCACCAGCCCCAACAGCAACAGCGTCGCCCACAGCAAGGTCGTGCGCATCACGTTCCACTCCTGGCGCCTTGCGCCATGTCCAGGGTTGGGGTGCAGGTCGCGCTGATCTGTTCGATCACGCCATTCCCCGGTTTGGCGCGCCGGTCGCGGGGTTTCAGGTGGTACGGCAGTGAACAGGTGCGCGTGATGTCCTGATCCTGCCATTGCACGCTGAGATGACCACTTTCCTCAGGCACGCGGACCATGAGCCGGCCGGCCTGGCCTACCACGCCGACCGACTGGCCCTGTTCGTCGGTCACATCAGCGCCGAACGGCAGCGTCTTGCCATCGGCGAGCAGTGCCTGGATCAGCACGAAGCGGCCGCTTTCGCTCTTGAACTTCAGCATCACCACGGCGCCGGCGCGCGGGGCCACCTGGGTGCTGGTGGTGTCCAGTTGCACATCCAGCGACAGGCCGGCCGGATCGATGGTTACCGTGTCGAGCCGATACGGGGTGAGGTAGGGCACCAGCGCGTAGCCGGAGTCGCCCACCCGCAGACCGGCCGCATTGCCGATGCGCGCGCCCTCCGCGCCCGGGGCCTCGACGATGGCCACGGTGTCGCCCAGCGACTGGCCGAAGGTGATGCCGCCCGGGTGGGCGACGATGCCGCCGGCCACGTTCAGCGACGACTGCGAATAGCCGCTGCCCGCGCCGTAGCCGGCATTGACCTGCGCGTAGGTGCCGCGATAGCCGCCATTGATGCTGCCGGTGGTGCCCGCCGAACTGGCGTCCTGGCCGCTGTTGTGGGTGGCGGTGGCACCGTAGCTGAAGCGGTCGTCGACGCCGGCGGTGCCGCTCAACGTGGCCTGTTCCTGCGTGTTGCCGTTGCCGTCGCGGGTCAGTCCGCCGGTGAACAGCGGGGTGTGCGCACCGTTGCCCAGCGGAATCGTCACATTGACCGTGTAGCGATTGTCGCTGCGCCCGAACAGGTCGCGCTCGCGGCTGGCCGAGAGGTTGTAGTTCACCCGACCGATCGAGTTGTTGTAGCCCAACTGGAATTGGGTGTCGGTGCCGCCTCGGTCCCAGTAGTCGCGTGCGGAACCGCTGATGTAGAACGAGCCGCCACGCGTCCCCAATTGCTGGTTGACGGTGAGGCTGAACTGGTTGCGTCGGCGATCCACCCCGGCCGGTTCCACCCACTCGTCCAGGTCCACGCCAGCCAGTGCAGCCTGTTGTGCCGGGGTGAGCAGGTCGGAGCCCGGTACGCCATTGATCAGGATGGACTGGCTGCTGTCGGTGGCGAACACGGGCTCGCCGCGACGCGCGTAGTCGCGTGCCTGCGCCGCATCGCCCAGGCTGAGATAGCCGCTGGTGGAGTAGCGGTAGGCGGCCACGGTCAGCGAGGTGCCGGTCTGCGCCATGATCTTGCTGTAGCTCAGGCGCACGCTCTGGCCGGACAGCGTATCCATGCCGGGGATCTGGGTGCGCGCGGTGGTGACGTCCAGGGCGAAGGCGCCGTAGCGGGTGTTCAGCGCGCTGCCCAGCAGCACCGCGCGATAGCCTTGCGAGCCTTCGGCGCCGGCGTAGCCGGTCAGCAGGTTGCTGAAACCGCGCTGCATCGTGGCCTGCACCACGTCCGGCTTGTGCTGGATCGACTCGTCGCGCAGCTCGCCCGCGGCCACGCTGAAACGGGTGACGCCGGGGCGCAGCAATTGCGGCACCGAGGCATAGGGCACCGAGTAGGTGTGCACGCGGCCGTCGGCTTCGGTCACGCTGACTTCCAGGTCGCCGCCGTAACCGGTGGCGTACAGGTCGTTGATGGTGAACGGGCCGGGTGTCACCGTGGTCTGGTAGATCACCATGCCGTTCTGGCGCACGGTCACCTTGGCGTTGCTGTCGGCCGTGCCACGTACGGTGGGCGCGTAGCCGCGCAGCGATTGCGGCAACATGCGGTCGTCGGTGGCCAGCTGCACGCCACGCAGGCCGAAGCTGTCGAACACCTCACCGCTGGTGTAGGAATCACCCAAGGTCAATTGCGCGCGCAGGTCGGGCAGGTCGCGCTGCGCATAGGTGGCGATGTTCTGCCAGCGATGCGTGGCCGGATTGCCGGCCACGGCCGACTGCCAGTCCAGTGACGAGTCGTGGCGCAGGTGCCAGCGGCCCAGGTTCAGGCCGACATTCAGGCCCAGGTACGAGGAGGTCTGCGACACGCCGTCGCTGTTGGTGTGGTAACTGTTGAAGTTGTAGTTGAGCAGGCCCGCGTTCACGCCGGAATCCCAGTATTTCGGGTCGACATAGCCGCGCGCGCGCAGGCCCATGTACGCCTGCGGCACACTTGTGTCCAGCCGCAGGTTGGCCATGTCGAACGTCATGCCGGCACCGGGGATCACGTCGGCGATGTCGACGCAGGCGTTGTCGTCGGTCAGCTCCGCGGTGACCTGGTCGGACAGGTCGGCCGGGTACAGGCCCAGTCTGTCGAGCAGGTCCCGGGTCACGCAGGCGGTCGCGCTGGCGTCGGCGGAGGGTGAGGCAAAGCGCACGTCGCTGCGGCCGACCGCGATGTCGTTGAGGAAAATGTCGACGCTGTAGCTGCCCGGCAGCACGAAATTGCCACGCTCGAAGCGCGACAGGTCGGTGGTGTTCCGGCCTGCACCGGAAAGCATGCTGCGATCGAAGGTGGCATAGGCCATGTCGCCACTGGCGTCGTCCGCAGCGGCATCGACGCCCGTTGCCGCCAGCACGTGGCTGCCCCAGCCGCACAGTGCCACGGCAATCAGCGCCGCCAACAGATGACGACGAGCCGCGCGCCTGCCCATGGCTGGTACGCCAGCACTGGCGCGCGCCGGGTTCACGGTGCCACCTTGCCCTCGTACGTCTTGGCGCCACCGAAATCATTGACCGTGGTGTACTCGATTGCGGAACCCGCCGCCGGCGCGTGGCCGAGGTTCCTGATCGGCAGGCGCAACGAGGCCATCGGCGCCACCATGCCGCTGTCGAGCGTGTACGTGGTCTTGTCCACGAGCAACGACACCTGGCTGAAGGTGATGTGATACGGCGTGGGGTTGTCCGCCTGCAGCGCGAAGCCCGCGCCATCGGCGACCACCGACCAAGTGATCTGCTGCGGCGCGGTGCGCGCCTCAACGGCCAGGTTGGCCGGACGGAAGAACAGCTTCAGCCGTGAGCGCACGGCGAACTGCAAGGTGTTCTGCTCCTCGCCCGGCTTGGCCACGGGCTTGGGCGGGATTTCCAGCACGTTAAGCCAGAACAGCGACTCGCGGTCCTCCGGCAAGGGCTGGCCGGTGTAGACGATGCGCAGACTCTGCCCCTTGCCCGGGTTCATGCGCGCCAGCGGCGGGGTGATCAGGAAGGGTACATGGGCGGTGTCGGGGGTGGAATCCGGATCGCCGTTGTCGATCCATGCTTCGACCAGGGCGGGTGCGCTGCCATTGTTGTTCAGGCGCACGGTGACCTCACCGTTTGCCGCCGGAAACACCACCCGGGTGCCGGCAATCACGACGCTGGCGCTGGCGGTACCAACGACGGCCGAAAGCGCTATCAAGGCTGCGCCGATGGCGCATAACAGGCTTTTCATCGAGGTATTCCGTTCAGGGGATCGGTCTGCCGGCTTGCGGCAGGCGGGAACACCGCAGCCAGCACCGGGCTGCGGCGTTCCCTTTGCTGCTTACAGGTAGGTCAGGGTGAAGCTGACGCTCGACTGGACCAGGCCGGCCGTGGTGGCAGCAGTCTTGGCGTAGTACCGGGCGCTCATCGCGACACTGCCCGAGCCGGCGTTGACGGCGATGGTCGGGGCGTTGTCCTGGGTATTCATGTTGATCACGTTGCCGCCGGTCAGCAACTGCACCTGAGCGGTAGAGCCACCGGCAGCGGCGTTGTTCAGGTTGCCATTGGTGTCGATATTGCTGCCGCTGAACGCCATGGACGCGCTGGAGACGAGGGCATCGCAATCGGTCAGGTTGACGTTGAAATTGGTGTCGCCGAATGTGGCACCCACGGTGCCCAGCTGGGCGGTCGTCGCGGTCGGCAGGGCGACGGTGGCGCCTCCATTGACGTCGACTTTGCAGGTGTCAGCGATCACCATGCCGCTGATGTTGATGGTGCCGCTGTTGGCCGCGTGGGCGGCGGGAACGAAAGCGGCGGCGGCGATGACGGCGACCAGTGCGGTGGAAAGCAGGGTTTTGTTCATGGTTTGGATTTTCTCTTGGTGGTGAATGAATGGGCTTGGCTGTGCCGCTTTGGGGATTCCCGGTGTCAGCAACACATTTGACGCAAACCGGTGGGCCTGTTGCCCTGGTCCCCCCGGAATTGATGCCGGCCACGGAATCCGTTGTGGCTGGCACAGGGTCAAGCAATTGCCATGCCAATCAGCGTGACTGGTGGCATTCTCCAAATTTCGTGCGGGTCCCACGTGTGAAATTGCCGTCGCATCACAAGAATTTGACGTTGTCGTCAAGTCAAGCTTACAAATTATGGCACACAAAGTGCGAAGTACGTCACATATTGGGGGAGTTTTTGGTCACTTTGTGAGCGCGCCTCACTTGGCGCATGGGGGAAGAGTCAAGGTGACTTGACAATACGGAGTTGCCATGGATAAGCTGCATATGTCAAGTCTGCTTGACATCCTTCCGTTCCCACAGGACATGCGACCATGAGCCGGTATTTCCGCTCGAACCGGTTGGGCCTGGGCCTCCCGCTCCCGCTCCCGCTCCCGTTGCCAATGGCCGTGGCAGCCCCGGCCGCGGCGCGACCGACCGCGTCGACAGTCGATACGCTCGGTGTGGAGCGCCACGGCGACCAGGGCCCGGCGGCGGGCGGCGTTCCAGGCTCCGGACCCGGCAGGGTGGCCCATGGGTCTGCAAGCAGACCATTGAACACCTCCTGCGCACGCACCAACGGGTGCGTGCGGTACTACGGGCCGGGTTCGACGGCCCGGGTTCGACGGTGTTTTCGCGATGAGTTGGCGGGGATCGCGACGATGCCCCCCCTGTCCCCGCGGCGAACTCGCCGCCGATGAACAATCACCTGCGTGAACTGCGTGGCGGGCGGGGCTGGTCGCAGGCCGACCTCGCCGAGCGGCTGGATGTGTCGCGGCAGACCGTCAACGCGATCGAGACCGGCAGGTACGACCCCAGCCTCCCGCTGGCGTTCAAGATCGCTCGCCTGTTCGGACAATCGATCGAAGCCATCTTCGTCCCGGCCGAGGAGTAGTTGCCCATGGCATTGAAAGCGGGTTTGGCACGGGGTGTCGGAGCGGTGGCGATGGTGGTCGGCTTGCTCGCCTGGCACCACTTTCGCCAGGACGGTGACGCCACGCCCGCGAAAGCCGCCACGCCGACGGTCCAGCCCCGGTCGCCGGCCAGGCCCGAAACCTGGAGACTCGGCGACCTGACCCTCGCCGCGTGTGAGGTGGCGCGTCCCAACAGCGGGCTGAGCATGCCGGCCTGGTGTGCCATGTTCCCGGTGCCCGAGAACCGCGCCGATCCACACGGCCGCATCATCGAGCTGAAGGTGGCCGTGCTGCGCTCGCGTGCGCAGGTGGCGAACAAGGACATGGTCGTCTTCCTTGCCGGCGGCCCGGGTCAGGCGGCCACCGAGACCGGCGCCACGGTCATCGCCACGCTGGAGGCGCTGCGTGCCCATCGCAACGTGCTGCTGGTGGACCAGCGCGGCACCGGCGGCTCCAATGCGCTGACCTGCCGGGACAGCGGTCAGTCCCTTCCCGGCGACGATGACGGCAGCCTCGATGCCGAGCGGATGCGGCGGGACGCTGCAGCCTGCCTGAAGCAACTGGCCACGCATGCCGATCCGCGCTACTACACCACCACCATCGCGGTGCAGGATCTGGAGGACGTGCGCAGGGCGCTCGGTTCGCCGACGTTCAACCTGCTCGGCGTGTCCTACGGTACGCGGGTGGCACAGCAGTACCTGGTGCGCTACCCGAATGCCGTGCGCAGCATGGTGCTGGACAGCGTGGTACCCAATCCGCTCGTGCTGGGTGAGGAATTCGCGCGCAACCTGCATGATGCGCTGAAGGCGCAGTTTGCCCGTTGCGCGGCCGAGCCCGCGTGCCAACGGAAGTTCGGCGACCCGGGCCAGACCCTGTACCAGTTGCGCGACGCTCTGCGCGCCAATCCGCATCGGGTCAGTTTTCGCGACCCGCAGACCTGGCAGACCGTCACCCGGGTCCTGAACGAGAACGCCCTGGCCAGCGTCGTGCGGATGTTCGCTTATACCCCGCATACCGCGGGCCTGCTGCCGCTGTCGATCGACGCGGCGGCACGCGGCGACGTTGGCCCGCTGCTGGGCCAGGCCAAGATCCTCGCCGGCGATCTGTCCGAATTGAGCGGCAGCGGCATGCAGTATTCGGTGATCTGCAGTGAGGACGCCGACCGACTCACGCTGCGCCCGCAGGATGCAAACACCATTCTCGGCACGCGCATGGTCGACATGCTCAAGGCAATCTGTTCCGTATGGCCCAAAGGCACCCGCCCGGCCGACTTCCACCAACCGCTGGCCGCCACCACGCCGACCCTGCTGCTGGCCGGCCAGTACGACCCGGTGACCCCGCCGCGCTACGCCGACGAGGTGGCGAAAGGCTTGCCCAATTCGCGCGTGCTGGTGTTGAACGGCCAGGCGCACAGCGTGATGACGGCCGGCTGCACGCCGCAGCTGATCCGCCGCTTCGTCGACGAGCTGGATCCGAAGACGCTGGATGCCAGTTGCCTCGAGCGCCTGCGGCCGACGCCGCTCTTCATCGACTTCAACGGAGCCACGCCATGATCGAGGTGAAGGGTCTGCATAAGGCGTTCGGTCCGGTGAAAGCCGTCGATGGCGTCAGTTTCCGCGCGCGCGACGGCGAGATCACCGGCCTGCTCGGTCCCAACGGTGCCGGCAAGACCACCACGCTGCGCATGTTGTACACGCTGATGGCGCCGGACCGCGGCCAGGTGCTGGTGGACGGTATCGACGCGGCGGTCGATCCGCTTGGCGTGCGCCGCCAGCTTGGCGTGCTGCCCGATGCGCGCGGCCTGTACAAGCGGCTGACCGCGCGCGAAAACATCGCCTATTTCGGGCGCTTGCAGGGTCTGCCGGAAGACCTGTTGAAGCAGCGGAGCGACGCCTTGATCGCGGCATTGGAGATGGGCGACATCGCCGATCGGCGTACCGAGGGCTTCTCGCAAGGACAGCGGGTGAAGACGGCGATTGCACGGGCGCTGGTGCACGACCCGCGCAACGTGATCCTCGATGAGCCGACGAACGGCCTGGACGTGATGGCCACCCGTGCGCTGCGCCAGTTCATGACGAAACTGAAAGCCGAGGGCAGATGCGTGCTGTTTTCCAGCCACATCATGCAGGAGGTCGGCGCGCTGTGTGACCGCATCGTGGTGGTCGCGCGCGGCCGCGTGGTGGCCGACGAGACGCCCGATGCGCTGCGCGCGCAGACCGGCGAGGCGAATCTGGAGGATGCCTTCGTCAAGATCATCGGCAGCGAGGAGGGCCTGGCGGCATGAAGACCAATGCAGCGGCCGCGCGATCCCCTCGTGCCTTCCTCACCGTGTTCCGGAAAGAGGTGATGGAGAACCTGCGCGACCGCCGCACCCTGACCAGCGCCTTCCTCGCCGCTCCGTTGCTGGGGCCGCTGCTGTTCGTGATGTTGATCAGCGTCACGCTCAACCGCGAGCTGGACAAGGCCGACCAGCCGCTGCCGGTACCGGTGATCGGTGCCGCCCATGCACCGAACCTGATCGAGGCCCTCAAGGCCGGCGGTGTGGTACCCGGACCGGCGCTGGCCGATCCGGCAGCTGCGGTACGCCGCCAGGATGCCGACGTGGTGCTGCGCATTGCCTCCGGCTACGGCAAGGCCTGGCGCCAGGGCGAGCCGGTGCAAGTGGAGCTGTTCTACGACTCCTCGCGGCGCGACACCGGCGCGGCGGTGGAGCGGGTCGGCAAACTGGTGGAGACCTACGCCAGGCAACAAGGCGCCATGCGCCTGCTCGCGCGCGGGCTGTCACCGGCCACGGCATGGCCGCTGCAGGTGGCCCGACGCGACCAGGCCACGCCGCAGTCGCGTGCGGTATTGCTGTTCGCGATGCTGCCTTACTTCTTCGTGCTCACCTTGTTCATGGGCGGCATGTATCTGGCGATCGACCTCACCGCCGGCGAGCGCGAACGGCAATCGCTGGAGCCGCTGTTCGCCAACCCGGTGCCACGCTGGCAGATCCTGTGCGGCAAACTGGCGGCGATCTGCCTGTTCTCCATTCTCGCCATGCTGATCACGCTGACAGCCTTCGCTGCCGTCGGCCCGTTCATCCCCGCCGAGAAGATCGGCATGGAGCTGGACCTTGGCCTGCATTTCGCGGCCAGCGTATTGCTGTTGATGTTGCCGCTGGTCCTGCTGTTGGCGGCGTTGCAGTCGATGGTGGCGGCATTCGCCAAGAGCTATCGCGAGGCGCAGACCTATATCTCGCTGTTGATGCTGGTGCCGCTGATTCCAAGCCTGCTGCTCTCGGTGTTTCCGATCAAGACGCAGGCGTGGATGTACGCGGTGCCGCTGCTGGGGCAGAACCTGGGCGTCATGCAACTGCTGCGCGGCGATGGCGTGACTGCCGGGCAGATGGGGCTGTGCCTGGCCGGCAGCACCGCGGCGGCGGTGCTGGCCGTAGTGGCCACGATCTGGTTGTACCGTTCGGAAAAGCTGGCGATCTCGGCCTGAGCAACTGCCTGGAACCTCGCGCCCACGGTCCTCCACAGGGACACTCACGGCTGACGCTTTCGGTCGGAAATCGGAAATCGGAAATCGGGAATCGGGCCACATTGCGTGCCGGCGGCATCCATGCGTAGCGGACGCGGTGACGGTCAGCGTGGCGGCGCGGTCAGTTCGTGGGCGTTGAGATAACCGTCGTGATCGCGGTCGAGCTTGTGGAACTGGCGGCGCAGGTTGTGCTGGAATGCCTTCCGCGTGATCGGCTGGCCGCGGCCGCCGGGGAGCTCGTCGATCGAGATCACGCCGTTGCGGTCCCGGTCCATGTGCGCGAAGCCGCGGCTCATGTCGTCCACGTATTCCGCCTCGCTCACCTTGCCGTCACCGTTGCGGTCGAACTGCCGCAGATAGTCCGCCCGCGAATCCTGCGCGCGCAGCGCTGTCGCTGTCAGCAATCCGAGCGCGGCAAGCAAGAATGCGCCTCCGCGCACGCTCAGCGATTGCTGCCGTGGATGCCGATGAACTGCAGGAACTCGTTGCGCGTACGCACGTCGTCGCGGAAGCTGCCCAGCATCTGGCTGGTCACCATCGACACGCCGCGCTTGTGCACGCCGCGGGTGGTCATGCATTCGTGGCTGGCGTCGATCACCACCGCCACGCCGGCCGGCTGCAGGACTTCCTGGATGCACTGGGCGATCTGCGCGGTGAGCTTTTCCTGCACCTGCAGGCGACGCGCAAAGCCATCCACCACCCGTGCCAGTTTGCTGATGCCCACGACCCGGTTGGTCGGCATGTAGCCGATGTGCGCCCGACCGATGATCGGCGCCAGGTGATGTTCGCAATGGCTTTCAAACTGGATGTCGCGCAGCACCACCATCTGGTCGTAACCGGCCGTTTCCTTGAACGTGCGGCGCAGGAACTCGCCGGGGTCCGATTCGTACCCGGCAAACCACTCCCGGTACGCCTTGACCACCCGCTCGGGCGTATCCAGCAGGCCCTCGCGCGCCGGATCATCACCGGCCCAGCGCAGCAGGACCCGCACCGCTTCCTCGGCCTGTTGCTGGGTGACGTCGCTGGGGTTGTGCTGTTCGCTCATGCGGTTGCCTCGGGTTGACGGACGCATCAGTCTAGCGTTTGACGGCGGATTGCGTCTGCCCCGGGCCAAAGCCGGCGGGATGGCCGGCCAGGCCGTGGTCGCGCTGGGGGCCGGCAGGTACGCGCCTACCGATCGCTGGCCGCTTCGTTGTCGTCATCGAGTGATGGCACGTCCTCCAGCAGCAACCGGCTGGCATCGTCCGACAGCGATTCCACCTCGCGCAGCTTGCGCTCGATCGCGCGCGTGCGCACGCCGGCGCTGTCGATGCTGTTGCGCGCCGCATCGAGCTGCTTGCGGGTCTTGTCCAGCACCAGGCCGAACTTGCCGAATTCGCTCTTTACCGCGCCGAGGATCTTCCATACTTCGCTTGATCGCTTGGCAATGGCCAACGTGCGGAAACCCATCTGCAGGCTGTTGAGCAACGCGCTCAGCGTGGTAGGCCCGGCCACGGTGACACGGTGCTCGCGCTGCAGCGTCTCGAACAGGCCGGGGCGGCGGATCACCTCGGCATAGAGGCCCTCGGTGGGCAGGTACAGCACGGCGAAGTCGGTGGTATGCGGCGGTGCCACGTACTTGCCGCGGATCCGCTTGGCCTCTTCGCGCACGCGCAGCTCCAGCGCGCGACCGGCAGCCTGGGCGGTTTCCGCATCCGCGGCTTCCTGGGCGTCGAGCAGGCGCTGGTAATCCTCCACCGGAAACTTCGCGTCGATCGGCAGGTAGACATGCGCGCCCTGGTCCTGTCCGGGCATGCGGATGGCGAACTCCACCCGCTCGTTGCTGCCGGGCACGGTGATCACGTTGGAGGCGTACTGTTCGGCGGTGAGCATGTCCTCCAGCAGCGCCCCGAGCTGCACTTCGCCGAAGATGCCGCGCTTCTTCACGTTGGTCAGCACGCGCTTCAAGTCCCCCACGCCGGTGGCCAGGCTCTGCATTTCGCCCAGCCCGCGCTGCACGGCCTCCAGTCGCTCGGAGACCAGCTTGAACGACTCGCCCAGGCGGGTTTCCAGGGTGGCGTGCAGCTTCTCGTCGACGGTGGCGCGCATCTGCTCCAGCTTGGCCGCGTTGTCCTGCTGGATCGCGCCGAGCTTGGCCTCCAGCGTGGCGCGCACCTCGCCCATGCGCTTGTCGTGCTCGGCACTGAGCGCGGCCAGGCGCTGTTGCTGCTGCTCGCCAAAGCGGCCCAGCGCCAGCGTGGCCTCCTCGCGGCCTTTGCGTGCGTCCTCGGTCAGCCGTTGCGCCAGGATCTGCAGGCCGGCATCAGTGCGTTCGGTGAGCAGGTTCAGGCGCTGGCCGAAGTTGTCGATGCGCTCGGCCTGCTGCCGCGACATGCCATCGAGTTGCTCGCCGAGCTGGCCGCGGAAGCGGTCGAAGCCCTGCTGGAGTTCCTCGCGTCCTGCGCGCTGTTCCTCGCGCACGGCGCGCTCCACGCGGGCGCTGTCATCCTTCAGCGCGTCCAGCTTGGCGTCGAGACTGGGGTCGCCGCGGCGGCGCAACAGCGTGGCCACCTGCAACGCCAATACCAATGCGGCCAGCACGACGAGAACCATCAGCAGCAGTTGATCGAATGGCATGAAATGCTTTCCCGGGACAATGTGACCAGTGTACGTCGTGCCGTCCCATGGGCTGGGCCGGGGTCTCATATTGCCGTAGCCGGCGCCGCGCATGACCGCGGATTTGCCCTTGTGCATTGCGCCGGGTGCAAGGCGCGGTTCAATCCACCCGGCAGAACACGGCCTTCAGGTAACGACCTTCCGGCACATCGGCACGGAACGGGTGATCGGCGCCCGCGCCGCGCACTTCCAGTACCTGGATCGCGCGACCGGCATTCAAGCCGACCCGGCGCAGCATCTCCAGGAATTCGCCTTCGCCGACCAGGCCGGTACACGAACAGGTCAGCAGCAAGCCGCCTGCTGGAATGATGTCCAGCACCATCCGGTTCATCGCGAAATACTTCTTCAGCGCGTCCATGATCCGGTGGCGGTCGCGGGTGAGTTTGGCCGGATCGAGGATTACCGCATCGTAGCGCTCGCCGCGCGCCACGGCGGCGCGTACCCAGTCGAAGATGTCGGCCTGTTCGAACGTCACGGCGACGTTGTTGGCGGCCGCGTTGGTGCGGGCGATCTCGAGCATTCCCGCGTCGAGATCGACGCCCACGGCCTCGCGCGCGCCGGCCGCCATGGCATGCACCGCGAAGCCGCCGGCGTTGCAGCACAGGTCGAGCACACGGCGGCCCCTGGCCAGTTCGGCGAAGCGCTTGCGGTTGTCGCGCTGGTCGGCGAAGAAGCCGGTCTTGTGGCCCGAGCCCGGCGCCGCGTGGAAGCGCAGGCCATGCTCGTGCACCTCGAACGCGGCCGGTACGTCGGGGCTGCGACAGTCGAACGATTCCTGCTTCTGCACATGCGATTCGGCGAACCAGTACAGCTGCGCCGCGGGAAAATGGGTGAGCAGGGCGGCGTGGATCGCCTCGCGGAACTTCCACATGCCGGCCGCGAAGTATTCGATCACCAGGGTGTCGGCATAACGGTCGACCACCAGGCCGGACAGCCCGTCGCCCTCGCTGTGCACGACGCGCCACGCATCGCTGACCCGATCGAGCCGCAGCCCGTCGCGCCGCAGCTGCACCGCGCGAGCAATGCGTGCCGCGATCCATCCGGCATCGATGCGGGCATCGGGCTGCGTGTCCAGCAGGCGCAGCGCGATCCGGGCATGGCCATTCCAGAATGCGCGGCCGACGAAACGTCCCTTGGCGTCGTGCACCTCGACGACGCTGCCGGGCGGCAGCCTCGATTCCGGCTTGTGTACCTGCGCCGACCATACCCAAGGGTGGCCGGGGCTGCGATCGGACTTCAGGCGGATGACGGGCAGGGCGGCAGGGGTAGTCATCCGCGCATGATAGCGGGTGCGCGGTGGCGCGCCGCGCCGGTCGCGATCCCGGTCGGCCCGGGTGACCGCCGATTCGTTGCCGTGCCGGTCGCCGAACGGGAAGCGCCGCCGCCGGTCATGGTGCAGGCGTGGGTCGGGCCGCCGCCGGCGAGGTCCCGGCCGAAGGCGCGGGTAGGGAACGTGCCGGCCGCTCAGCGCAGCCGCAGCACCAGCCACGACAGCAACGCCAGCAGGTTGATCCCCAGCCGCGACACCGACGGGCCAGCCACCGCCAGCGCGAAGCCTTGCGTACCAAGCTTCCAGTCGATGCCCAGGTGCGGCGTGCCTTGCAGAGTGACCAGCACGTTGACGAAGGCGCCGCTGTGCAGCGCATAGCTGAACACCGGCGTGGCGATCAGCGGTATCTGCAGCAGTTGCGCCCACAGCGACATGCGGATGCCGCGCTCGCTGCCGTCGATCAACTGCACCCCGGCGGCCAGCACGAAGCCGAACAGTGCCAGCCCGATCAGCGCGACCACGCTGTCGTGGGTCGAGCCCAGCGGCAGCAGGCGGCGCAGCATCACGGCCATGCCATAGAGGCCACCGGCCACTTCGAGGACGCCGATCAGGCGGAACAGAGTTGTGCGCATAAGGGACTCCGGGAAAAACAAACGTTCGGAAGGACTTGGCTATTGGAGGGTGTCGGACAGTTCGTGCAGGTCGGCGATGTGTTGCTCCCACCAGCGTGATTCGGCGGCGAACGGGAACGCGGCGGGGAAGGCGGGGTCATGCCAGCGCGCGGCGATCCAGCCGGCATAGTGCAACTGGCGCATTGCGCGCAGGGCAGGTATCAGCGCCAGTTCGCGGTCGTCGAAGTCACGGAACTGGCGGTAACCCTCGAGCAGGGCATCCAGCGCGCGCTCGTCGTTGGCGAGCATCCACAAGTCCTGCATCGCCGGCCCGCTGCGGGCGTCGTCCAGGTCAACGAAGTGCGGCCCGGCGTCCGTCCACAACACGTTGCCGGGATGGCAATCGCCATGCAGGCGCAGTTGCTGCACCGGACCGACCGCCTCAAGCCGCGCCGAGATGGCGCCGTCCAGTCGCATCGCGGCGGCGCGATAGTTCGTGTGCAGCGATATCGGCAGCAACGACGAGCCGAGGACCGCGCGCATCGGTTGTGCCACCATCGTTTCGCGATCGAGTCGCCCACGATGGGCAAACCCGGCGCGTGCACCGACCACATGCATGCGCGCGATCAGCCGTCCCAGCCATTGCAACTGGTCGCTGGCCTCCAGTTCCGGCGCGCGGCCCCCGCGGCGCGGTGACAGCGCGTAACGGAAACCTTCATGCCGCAGCAGCGTGTGGCCGCCGAACGCCAGCGGCGCCACGACAGGCAGCTCGGCATCGGCCAGTTCCCTGGCGAATCGGTGCTCCTCGATGATTGCCGGATCGGTCCAGCGGCCCGGTCGGTAGAACTTCGCAATGACTGGTGCGCTGTCCTCCAGACCGACCAGCCACACCCGGTTTTCGTAGCTGTTCAGCGCCAGCAGCCGTCCATCCGGCCACAGCCCGCATGCGTCGACGGCATCGAGCACCAGGTCGGGGCTCAGGCGGGCATAGGGCGTGTTTGCCGTCATCTGGGACCGCGACCGTTGCGTGCGGCTCCGCTTCCCGTCGGGGGGAGGACGGCATGGATGCGGGAGGCAGGGCAATGCGAGGAACGATTGCCGAGGCTCGGGGAGAGCAGCCGGTGCCTGCGCGGAAGCAACATCAACGCGTGCCCAGCGTGCGCGCCGGGATCACCGCCATGGTGATGCGCGAAATGCAGACCAGCGCGCCGTCTTCGTTCTCGATGCGGATTTCCCAGACCTGGGTGGTGCGGCCGATGTGCAGCATTCTTGCCGTGCCGGTGACGGTGCCGCTGTGCACGCCGCGGATGTGGTTGGCGTTGATGTCGAGACCGACCGCCAACTCCTGGTCGGGGTCGAGCGTCAGCATCGCCGCCGTGCTGCCCAGGGTCTCGGCCAGCGCCACCGAGGCGCCCCCGTGCAACAGGCCGTACGGCTGATGGGTGCGGTGGTCGACCGGCATGCTGCCTTGCAGCCAGTCGTCGCCGATCGCGGTGATGCGGATGCCGAGCGTCTCCATCATGGTGTTGGCACTCCAACGGTTGAGGAGACTGAGGTCGGCCGGTTGTTTCCAGAGGCTCATGGTTGATTCCCTTGCATTGAGGCTGCATTGTTGCCCGCTGCGAATGCGGCGACAATGCCAGGGTTGCCCTGGTCGATTCTGCATCGGCGGCATTCCGGCTGCCGCCTCATCAACTAGAATCAACCTGCGGGGCCGGTGCTGTCTGCCCACGGCTCGTCGGCGCCGCCTCGCCGCAGCGTCGGTCTGTCGTGGCCGGCGCCTCCGCGAGCAGACAGTGCCGATGAAGCCTGCGCAGACTCAAAACAGGGCGGTTTTCGTGTTCGTCGTCACTCTCAAATCTTCCGGCCGTCAGTTTTCGGTGGCACCTGGCGAGACCGTGCTCGAGGCCGCGCAGCGGGCCGGTGTCGCCCTGCCTTATTCCTGCCGTGCCGGCGTCTGCGGCAGTTGCAAGGCCACGTTGTTGCAGGGGCAGTGCCGGTATCCGCGTAATCCGCCGCTGGCCTTGAACGCCGGTGAGTTGGCGCATCATGCGGTGCTGCTGTGCCAGGCGGTGCCAACCAGCGATCTGTTGCTGGAGGCGCGTCCGGTGACCTCGGTCGAGGATATCGCGCGCCGTCAGCTGGGCATGGTGGTGACCGACAAATGGCAGCTGGCGCCGGACGTGACGGGCGTGCGCCTGCTGCCGGCGGTCGGCGAGCGCCGGCTCAAGCGGCTCCCCGGTCAATACCTGGATGTGCTGCTGGAGGACGGACGGAAACGACCATTTTCGATTGCCAACAGCCCGCAGGCCGACGGCATGATCGAATTGCACGTGCGCCACGTGCCCGGCGGAGGCTTCACCAGCTGGGTCAACGAGGAACTGCAGGTGGGTGACCGGTTGCGTGTGGAGGGGCCGCTGGGTACCTTCGTGCCGCGCGAGGATTCGGAGCGACCGCTGTTGTTCGTGGCCGGCGGTACCGGCTTTGCGCCGATCAAGGCGATCGTCGAACACTTCATCGCCCTGGGTACGCGTCGCCCGATCCACGTCTACTGGGGCGCACGCAGCGCGGCGGACCTGTATCTGCGCGAACTGGCCGAACACTGGGAGCAGGAACTGCCGCACCTGGTGTTCCATCCGGTGGTGGCTGATCCGTGGCCGGCCGCGGGCCTGCGCACGGGCCTGGTGCACGAGGCGGTACTGGCCGACCACCCGGACCTGTCCGGCCATGATGTGTACATGAGCGGGCCGCCGGCGATGGTCGAGGCGGGACGCCAGGCTTTTCTCGCCGCCGGTCTGCCGGAAGACCGGCTGTATTACGACTCGTTCGAGTATGCCCCGGACGTGCTGGCGCAGATCATTGCCAGCCGTGCCGGCATCCACGACCTCCCGCTGTAGCCGGCTCGCAGGCGATGCCCATTGCCCGGGATCGGGGATGACCGGCCATGCGGTCGTGGAGAGCCGAAATTCGGGCATTGCCTGCCGGCGCACTCCCGCCAGCTCTCCTACCGGTTGCCCTTGGCCACCGGCAACTGCGCCGCGTGCCAGCCGAGCACGCCACCGCCAAGCACGTAGATGCGCCCGAAGCCTGCCTTGACCAGGCGCTGCGCCGCCTTGGCCGAGTTGCCGCGGCCGTCCTTGTCCATCAGCACCACCGGCAGATCCTTCGCCTTGGCCAGCTCCTTTTTCTCCGGATCGAACTGGCTCATCGCCACGTGTTTCGCGCCGGGCACATGCATCTTTTCGAAGTCGGCCAGCGCGGACAGATCGATCAGCAACGGGTTGTCGTGGTTGATCAGCGCGGTCAAGCCGGCCGGACTCAGCTCCTTGATCTTGCTGAACATGGTTTTGGCCTGGACCACGATCAACGCCACCAGCAGGATGACGAACAGCGCCGACAAGGCGACGTGATTGCCGATGAATTGCGGCAGTTTGTGCAGGAAATCGTTCATCGTCAGTCCACTTGGCACGCCGGGCGCGCCGATCCGGATAAACCGGCGATTATACGGGTTGCGCGCGGCACTCGGTGGCCGCAGGGAGATCCGCTATTCGCGGGTGATGTCCGGCAGGCCGCTGGTCAGCCACCAGTGCTTGGCCTTTTCATCGTAGTGCCAGGTCTGGTGGTCGATGATGCTGCGTTCGGACTGGGTGTGGATGTTGACCAGGCTGATCCGCACCGTCTGCTGCACTTCGAGCGGGCTGATCGGTACCGGGCCGGCGCCGTCGTCGTATTCGGTCACCCGCACCTGCTTGTAGCGGGCCAGGTCCAGGTCGCTCAGCGGATGCTCGGTACGCAGCTTGGGGTCGATGAATTGGGTGGCACTGGCAAAATCGCCCCAGCGCAGCACGCCGCCATAGGCGCTCAGTGTGGTGGTCAACGAACGGCTGCGTTCCTGCGTGGCACAGGCGGCAAGCAGCAGGATCGACAACATCAGCACGATGCTCGGGATACGGCGCACGGGCGTTTCTCCTCGATGGTTACCGCGTCATTCTGCCTCAATCACGCCGCCGGGGTTCGATCGCGACCCTTGGCCACGAAGCTGGCGGCCAGGGTGGCTGCCGGCTGGCCGTCCTCGCCGGGCACGGTGCAATGGACGCCGATCCTGGCGCGGCCGCGTGCCGCCAGGGTGTCGAAGAACGTGCTCCAGCCGGCCTCGTCGGCCAGCCGCGCCTCGCTGCGAAAGTCCTGCCACAGGGGCGCCAGGTAGCGTATGTCCGATTCAGCCACGAACACGTCGCAATCGAGGTTGCGTCGCCGCAGCGCCAGCTCGACCAGTGCCCAGCCGCTCAGGGTCATCAGGCTGACCAGGCTGCCGCCGAAGGCACAGCCCTTGTCGTTGACGTTCGGCGCCAATGGCGCGCACAAGCTCAGCGTGTCGATGTCGTATGCGCCAAGTTGCAGGTTCATCGCCCTGGCCAAGGGTATTTCGTCGCGCATGAACCGGACCAGCCGGTGAGCCTCGTCGGAGGTGCTCGTGGTGTCGTTGGTTGTACTCACGTGACTCGCCGCGGACTCGGAAGACCTCCCAGTGTAAGGCCCCCGCTACACTGGGGTCATGCTGGATCGGCGAAGGTGGTGTGTGAATGCAACCGGATTCATCAAGGCACGGGCCTGCCCTGCATGGGCGGGTGCTCGTCATCACGCGCCCGGTCGGCACGGCGGGTTCGCTGGCGCGGCGGGTGCGCGCACTCGGCGGCACGCCGGTGTTGCTGCCCGGCCTGGCCTTGCGTGGGCCCGACGACGTCGCGGCCGTGCGCGCCGCCCTGCGCGACGGCCTGACCAGCGAATTGGTGATTTTCAGTAGTCCCGCCGCGGTGCGCCATGCGGCGGGGCTGGCGCCGCTACGCACCGGCGCCGTCGTGCTGGCGGTAGGACAGGGGACCGCGCGCGCCTTGCGTCGCCACGGCGTGCCCGAACCGCTGGCGCCCAGCCGGCAGGACAGCGAAGGTCTGCTCGAGCATCCGTTGCTGCAGGACCTCGGCGATCGCCGGGTGACCCTGGTCGGCGCACCCGGTGGACGCGGCATCTTGCGAGGGCAGCTCGCGGCACGCGGCGCCCGGCTGCGCGAGGTGCAGGTATATCGACGCGTGCCGCCGCGACTCGACCGGCGTCATGTCACCGCAGTGCTGGGCTTGCCCCGTTCGGCACGGGTGCTGCTGTCCAGCCGGGAAGCGTTGCAGAACCTGTGCCGGCTGCTGCCGCCACTGGCACTGGCACGCTTGTGTGCGGCCACCGCCGTGGTGAGTAGCGAGCGCCTGGCGGTGGCCGCGCGTGACGCCGGCTTCACGCGGGTCGAACTGGCTCGCTCGGCGCTGGCCGACGACTTGCTGGCTGCCGCGGCAGGTTGAGCCTGGAATCTTCACGCCTTCGCACTACGAACGCAGGCCGACAGGCTGCTAGCATGCAGTCATGAGCCATCCAGATCAGCCGGCTGACCAGCCGAAGACGCCAGACGCGCCCAACGGCGCACGCCCCGATCCCGCCGCCGTCGGTCCGTCGCCAGCGCACCCGGCGCCGCCCGCCAGCACTCGCCCGGCGCCGCGGCCGCGTGGTGGCGGCAGCCTAGCGCTGGCTTTGCTGCTGTCGCTGCTGGCACTGGGCGCGGCGGGTTATGTCGCCTGGCAGCAATGGCAGCTTCAGCGCGGCAACGCGGCGGACAGCCAGGGCGTGGCGAGTCTGCTGCAGCGGGTCGATAGCCTGGAAACCCGGCTCGGTGGCATCGGCGACCAACGCGCCAGCCTCGATCAGCGGCTGGACGATGCCGCTGCGGTCAACCGCTCCTTGCGCGAGGAACTGCTCGGCCAGGCCGAGCGCACGCGCAATCTGGAAGACGCCGTGGCAAGGCTGGCCGAAAAAACCCTGTCCGGGCACGACGCCATGTTGCTGGACCAGACCGACTCCTTGCTGCGCATGGGTGCGGAACGCTACAGGTTGTTCCACGACGCGCGAGCGGCGGCCGACGCGTACGGCTTGGCCGACCAGACGCTTGCCGCGGTAAACGGTGGTGCCTTCAGCGGTGTGCGCCAGAGTATCCAGGCCGAACGCGAGGCGTTGTTGGAGAGCGAGCCGGTCAACCAGGCCGGTATCTTGCGGCAATTGCAGGACTTGCGCGGTGCCTTGGTCGACTTACCGTTGAAACCGCTCGACTCGTCCGTGGCCGGGGAGGCCACGGATGCCTGGTCGCGCATTCGCCGCGCGCTGGGCAGTGTCGTCAGCGTGCAGCACGACAACGGCGCGCCCTTGGCGGTGTCTGATGCGCGCATTGCGCGCGAGCTCGCCGCGCTGGACCTGGCGCAGGCACAGGCGGCGGTGCTGGCGCATGACCCGGGCAGTTATGCCGCCGCGCTGAAGCGTGTGGACGCCAGTCTGGCGAGCCGGTTCGACGGCAGCGTACTCGCAGTGCAACAGGCGCGCCACACCCTCAAACAACTCGAAAGCCAACTGCCGGCCGGTGCTCCGGTGCAACTCGGCGCGGCCCTGGCCGAGCTGCGGAACCTGCGCGCCGTGCGTGCACTTGCGCCGGCGCCGACCAGTTCGGTGCCGAGGTCCCGTGATGACGGAGCGCGCAAGGGCGGAGCCGAGCCATGAGGCTCTGGCGCTGGGTGCTGTTGTCGGTGATCGTGGCTGCGCTGGCTGCGTTTGGCTGGCATTGGGTGGCGGAAGATCCGGGCTCTGTGCTGCTGCGCATGCGCGGTTGGCGAGTGCAGACCTCGGTGGTCGCCGCCATCGTGATCTTGCTGCTGGTGTGGGCTTTGCTCAGCCTGGGCTGGCGGTTGCTGCGCTGGCCGTTTGGCGCGCTCTCGCGGCGGCATCGGCGGCTCAGTCAGCAGCGCCTGGGTGAAGGCCTGGTCGCCCTGATCGAAGGCCGCCACGGCGACGCCGAGCGGGACCTGAATCGGGCGGCGCGGCTGGATACCTTGCGCGGCCCCGCGCTGTTGGCCTCCGCCGAAGCTGCGTCGCGCCGCGGCGAACATGCGCGCGCGCTGGAGTCGCTGAACCAGGCGTCGCAAGCCGCCCCGCAGGCTGCGCGTGTCCTGCGTGCGCGCCTCCTGCGTCGCGAGGACAAGCCGGCCGAAGCACTGGCCCTGCTCGTGCCCGAATCCGAGAAGGCCGGCCTGACCCCGGGTGGCTGGCGCGAGCTGGCACTTGCGGCCTTGGAGAGCGGGGATATCCGGCGTGCGCGCGACGCCCTCGAGCCGCTGCACAAGAGCGGCGCGCTCGGCACTCGCGCGTACGCGGCGCTGGAGGTGCGGGTGTTGGCCGCGGCCCTAACGGCCGCGCCGGATGGCGCCGCGCTGAATGCATTGTGGTCGCAATTGCCGAAGGCGCAGCGGCGCGTCCCCGCGGTGGTCGACGCGTATGCGCGGCGGGCTTCGTCGTTCGGGCTGAACCTGCCGGCGATGGACGAAGTGGAAGCGGCGCTGCGCCGCGAATGGTCGGCGCTGTTGATCGAAACCTACGGCAGCCTGCCCGGCGACGATGTCGAGCCACGCCTGCGCCGTGCCGAAAGCTGGCTCGATGCACACCCCAACGACGCCAGCCTGCTGCTCACCCTCGGCCGTATGTGCGTACGGTTGAAATTGTGGGGCAAGGCCCATCAATACCTGCGGCGCTCCCTGGCACTCGCGCCGAATGCCGCCGTGTGGGAATCGCTGGGCGATGCGTTCGCGGGCGAGGGCGATGCGGTCCAGGCGCAGCGCTGCTACCGCAATGCGCTTGCATTCGGCCGTGGCGAGGCGGTCACGCCACTGGCGCAGCACGCCCAACCCGGCCAGCCCGACACCCATCCGGTCGCGGTCGAGGAGCGCAATGCGCACGGGGTGCCGCGCTTGCCCGGGTGACCGGCGACGTCAATGCTCCCTGATCTGCAGGTTCTTCATCAGCAGGTCGAGCTTGCGCTTCATCCCGGCCTGCGTGTGGGCACCTGCCGCGCCGTAGAATGCGGTGTACAGCACCGTGGGTGATTTGCCACCGGTGCGGGCCGGTGCCGCCACGGCATCGATTTTCATCAGGTCGCCATCCGGGCGCGCCACACCGTTGTAGGGGAACTGGCGTTGCCTCAGTTGCTGCCAGTGGCTGCTCAGGTCCTTGTCAAGGCCGGGCGGTGGCGCCGTGTAACGCCGGATCTTGACCTTGTCGTGATTGTCGGAGGTCGAGGCCTTCCGCACTTCGATGTCTCCCACGTCCCAGACCGCCTTGCCGTGGTCCATGAAAAACCGGAATCCGAGCCAGACCAGGTTGTCCGGAGTGATCGCCTGCACCTCGGGACCGTAGGCGAAGGCCACCCGTGGAGACGCGTAGCTGAAGCGCCGTCCGTAGTCGAAGTCGAGCTGAATGTCCTTGAATGCCGCCGGTTGCAACGTGGAGTGGCGAAGGTAGCTGGCCCACTGCGCCAGGGTGCCTTGGTAGCTCACCTGCATAAAGCTGGTGAGTTCATCCAGATCCAGCCTGGTATCGTGCAGGTTCGCCGGCGGTGTGATCCGCGTCATCAGCACGCTGCCGTCCGGCACGGGAAGCGAATACACCACGGCAAGCACGTTCGCGTAAGGCAGCGGCCAGACCTCGACGCGCCACGAGCGCTGCCAGCGATCGTTGTGGACCGTGTCGAGGACGGGATTGCCCAGCGACGTGACCTTGATTCGTTGGCCGGCAACCACACGGTAGAACATGCCGGTGCCGGCCAGCAGGTCCATGCGCGTCCTGGCGTCGCCGTAAAATCTGCCTGCGTCGATGTCGTCAGGCCGGCGCAGGTGGATCAAGCCGTTGCGACCGGCCGCGCCGGCGTCCACATAACCGTTGTCACCGAGTGAAAAGTGCCGCAGTTTTCTGCCGACGGTTTTCCAGTCACCGTCAGCACCGCGTGCGATCAGGGTCGGAAAGGCATTGAAGGACGTTTGCTGAAACAGCAGGCGCAAGGAGCCCTCGCCGTTGGGAAACAGATTGTCCGACTCCTTGGCGAGCAGCGCTTCCAGCTGGGCCCTGGAGTTGGCGTGCAAACGATCCCGGAAGCTGCGATAGAAATCATCCAGGCGCGATGGCAAGGCGAATTGGGCCTTGAACAGGCCATTCTCGCGCGTCTGGAAGATGTCCAGCTGGTAGGCCGAGCGCGCCTCGATGATCGCCTGATCGGCTGGCGCATCCCGTACCTCGCTGATCGGCAACGCGTAGTTGAGGTTCTCGTTGGCCGACTTCATCAGGACCACGCCGATGACCTTGCCGTTGTTGTCCAGCAGCGGCCCACCACTGTTGCCCGGTGATGCAGCGGCGGAGAAACGCATCCAGTTCCACTTGCCGTCCTGCTGCTCGGGTGTATTGGAGGTGTACAAGCCGTCGCGGATCACGATCCCCGTGCCCAGCGCATTGCCGACGGCATACACCACTTGGTTCAGGTCCGACTTCGTGTTCAGCGCCAGTGCGCCGCCGGGTGGCGGCGCGGCCAGCGAAAAGACCACGAAATCCCTGCGCAGCGAGAACTTCTCGATCTTGTCGATGGCGTAGATGCGACCTTTGGAATCGCGCAGTTCCGGTGCACCCCACAAACTGTCCAGGCCGGCCAGAAGCACGTGGCCGGCGGTGACATAGCGGTTGTGGCCGATGGCGAAGGCGGTCCCGATCGAGTGGTACTTGTCGGTGCGCTGCTGGTAAGGCAGCAATTCCAGCGGCAATGGTTTTTCGTAGCTCAGCGGATCGGTGGTCGGTTTGGCCTGCACCACCTCGAAGATAGCGGCCTCGATCTTCGGAAGCTTGTTCGGGCTCAGCGTGGCCGAGCGTACGGCGGCCGCACTGCCCATGCCGAGGAAAAGCAGCATGATCCAGCATGCGGTTGCCATCCGCGTGCCGATCGTCCGATGCGCAATTCCATGCAAGCGGTGCATAGATTCTCCTGTCTCCAGGACCGTCACCCGGGCATTCCTCATGAATGCCGGCAGGTGCCCTCGTTGGCCATATTGGCACGCAACCACCAGATTTGCATTGCGAAACGATCGGGGCAAGAGGATTGGTTGCACGATTCGTGGCAACGGGCCGGCAGGCACCGACGGTAGCTGCGGCGGGTATTTCGGGCGCCGACGGGTTTCTTCTACAGTGCTGTCAGGTTGGCGTACGCTGCCACCAGCCACTTGCTGCCCACGCCCTCGAAATTCACTTGCAGTCGCGTGTGTGCGCCGCTGCCCTCGGCGCTGAGCACCACGCCCTCGCCGAAACTGGGGTGGCTGACCCGCTGCCCGAGCTTCACCGGCAGCGATTCTTCCAGTGATGGCGATGCCCCACGCGGGCGGCCGGCATACAGCGGCCGGGTGACATGGACGCGGGGGCGTACCTCGTCGATCAGCTCGGCGGGTATCTCGGCCAGGAAACGCGAGGGTCGTGTCAGCATGTCGGCGCCGTGCATGCGGCGTGATTCGGCGTGGCTGACGATGAGTCGCTCGCGGGCACGCGTGATCCCGACGTAGGCGAGCCGGCGCTCCTCTTCCAGTCGCCCCTCGTCGTCGACCGAGCGCTGGCTGGGGAACAGGCCTTCCTCCATGCCGACCAGGAACACCACGGGAAACTCCAGCCCCTTGGCCGAGTGCAGCGTCATGAGCTGCACGCAGTCGTCGCCCTCCTCCCCCTGATATTCGCCCGCTTCCAGCGCGGCATTGGAGAGAAAGGCGTTCAACTCGCTCAGGCCGGCGTCGAGGTCTTCCGGGCCGCGCTCGAAACGGCTGGCCACGTTGACCAGCTCGTCCAGATTGTCGACGCGTGTTTCGGCGTTGCCGCGGCTGTCTTTCTCGTAGAAATCGCGCAGGCCGGTATGGGTGATCGCGTGGTCGATCTGTTCGGCGAGGGTGAGGACGGGAGTGGGGACTGGGGAATCGGGAATGGGAACAGCATCGGTCACGGGCTTGGTGCCTGCTTTCGCCTCTCCGATTCCCGATTCCCGATTCCCGATTCCCGCGAAGCCCCGCGCCATCGCGTCCACCAACGCCAGAAACGCCTTCACCGCATTCTTCGCCCGCCCGGCCAGCTGGCTGCCGGTGAGCTCGGCCAGCGCTGCTTCCCACATCGAAATGCTGTCGACCCGCGCCCGGCGGCGCAACACGTCCAGCGTGCGCTCCCCGATGCCGCGCGGTGGGGTGTTCACCGCGCGCTCGAACGCAGCGTCGTCGTGACGGTTGGCGGTGAGCCGCAGGTAGGCCAGGGCGTCCTTTATCTCGGCGCGCTCGAAGAAGCGTTGGCCGCCATAGACGCGGTAGCCGATCCGGCGCTGCACGAGTTGCTCCTCGAAATTGCGCGATTGCGCGTTGGAGCGGTACAGGATGGCGCAGTCCTTCGCCGAGCCCTGCCCGCCGATGTATTCGCGGATGCGCTCGATGACGAAGCGCGCCTCGTCCTGTTCGTTGTAGGCGGTGTACAGCGCGATGCGCTCGCCCTCGTCGCCGGCGGTCCACAACTGCTTGCCCAGGCGGCTGCCGTTGTGCCGGATCACCTGGTTGGCGGCTTTCAGGATGGTCGAGGTGGAACGGTAGTTCTGCTCCAGCCTGATCGTCTTCGCGCCGGGGAAGTCGCGCAGGAACTGCTGCACATTCTCCACCTTGGCGCCGCGCCAGCCGTAGATCGCCTGATCGTCGTCGCCGACCACGAACACCTGCCTGCCGGAATTCGGGATACGGGATTCGGGATTTGCAAGGGCAATGTCCGCTTTGGGGCCAGCGTGGCCTGCCTTGGCCAATCCCGAATCCCCAATCCCCAATCCCGATCCTGCAAGCACGCGGATCCACGCGTACTGCAGGGTATTGGTGTCCTGGAACTCATCGACCAGCAGGTAGCGCCAGCGCTGCTGGTAGTGCTCCAGCACGGCCGGGTTCTTCAGCCACAGTTCGTGCGCGCGCAGCAGCAGCTCGGCGAAGTCGACCAGGCCGGCGCGGCGGCAGGCGTCTTCGTAGGCCCTGTAGATATTGACGTAGGTATGGGTGACCGGGTGATCGCGGTGTTCGATGCCGTCCGGCCGCCTGCCCTCGTCCTTCCACTGGTTGATCTGCCAGCAGGCCTGGCGCGGCGGGAACCTGGCGTCGTCCAGACCCAGTCCGGCAATCGCGCGCTTGACCATGCGCAGTTGGTCGTCGGCGTCGAGGATCTGGAAGGTTTCGGTCAGTCCGGCTTCACGCCAGTGCCGTCGCAGCAGGCGATGGGCGATGCCGTGGAAGGTGCCGACGGTGAGGCCCTGGATGCCGCCAGGGATCAGTGCGCCCAATCGTGTGCGCATCTCGCCGGCGGCCTTGTTGGTGAAGGTGACGGCGAGGATTGCCCACGGCGGCACCCGCTCGGCCTGGGTCAGCCAGCCGATCCGGTGGGTCAGCACGCGGGTCTTGCCGGAGCCGGCACCGGCCAGCACCAGGTAGTGGCCCGGCGGGGCGCAGACCGCTTCGCGCTGGGCGGCATTGAGCGGGTCGATCAGGTACGAGACATCCATCCATGCCATTGTAACTGGCGCGAGCCAAACGGGCCGGCGCCAGCGCAACCGCCCGCGCCGAGCTCAAGGCAGACCGCCGCAAGCGGCGGTACCCGGGTTTGCCGGAGAGTTGCTCAGCTTTTGCGTGTGAAGCCGCCGATTGCCAGCAGCGCGCCGGCCACGATGCCGGAGACACCGATCCATCGCGGGATGCTCTTGTCTTGGGTGGCGGTGATTTTGGCCGAGCCGACCTGCAGCAGGGTGTCGGTGTCCTGATAGAAGGCGTGACCGGCCACGATCCAGATACCGGCTACCAGCAAGATGATGCCGACGATGATCAGTCCTGCGCGCATGTGCATACCCCCGGGTTGCGTTGGCCGGAGTATGCCGTGCAGCGGTGTGCACAAAACGTACAGGCAGCGGCGCCTGCAGGGCGGTGGACGACCGCCAGTTCAAACCGGGGGGGGGAAGTGGCCCCGAAGGCTAGGGGGAGCCCTAGGGGCCGGGGGGGACCCGCAAACCCTGGGGGGAGGTACGCGGCCGCGGGGGCCCAGGGAGGTGAGCCAACCAAATGATGCCGTTGCGTGCCACCGAAAAAATAG
>JACDJB010000291.1_pt1 | contig 59544 bp, 57 predicted proteins | sample 7454121 | NCBI WGS metagenome assembly JACDJB01 (sample SAMN14253290, study PRJNA609438) | sludge metagenome | isolation source: sludge after 25d culture with pyrite | collected 2018-12-20 | reverse complement strand
AGTGCTAAGGGCTGCACCCGCCTCATCGGCTCTATACTCGCGGTGTCTTGAAAACGCCATCACCACAAGCGAAGCCAAAAACCCAAAGACAACTTGAGCCACTAGCGAGGCGATCATATATCCTGCACCTGAGCGATCATCTCTGTTTTTGAGCACTACACGATCCACTAAGTAGCCAACCACTCGCGAGAAAAATATAACAAATGTGTTCACCACACCTTGGATCAGTGTAAGAGTGACCATATCGCCATTTGCGATATGCCCTATCTCATGAGCTAAAACCGCCTCTACCTCATCGCTACTCATAGATCTAAGCAGACCCCTGCTTACCGCTACAAGAGCGGAGTTTTTAAACGCTCCTGTGGCAAAGGCGTTTGGGCTAGCATCTTCAAATATAGCCACCTCTGGCATAGCGATGCCCGCCTTTTTTGACAATTTTGCCACACTATCTAAAAGCCAATGCTCCTCACGGCTTGATGGTGTGGTGATGACTCTAGCACCCACGGAGATCTTTGCCATCTGCTTTGAGCTAAGTAGTGAGATTATGGAGCCTGCAAACCCCGCTATGAGTGAAAAAACTAGGAGTGAGCCTAGGTTTAGCCCATTTTGACTAAGAAATTGATCAACCCCAAGTAGCCTCGCTGATACTGTGATCACTAACAAAACTGCTATGTTTGTTACTACAAAAAGTCCTACTCTTTTTAACATTACATAAACTTCCTATATTTTTTAAAATTATATCTCACTTTTATGTATGAAAAATAGTAGCAGATGAGTAGATCTAAAGAGCCTTAGATCTACAAAGAAATAGTTAGTGTAGGAAGTGTCTAACCCCACTAAAGTACAGACTCATACCATACTCATTGGCAGCTTCGATCACCTCATCATCTCGCACACTTCCACCTGGCTCGATCACAGCACTAACCCCTGCCGCAGCAGCAGCGTCTATGCTATCTCTAAATGGGAAAAACGCCTCGCTAGCAAGCACAGCTCCCCTTACATCTAGCCCCATTTCGCTAGCTTTTTTTAAAGCACACTGCGAAGCATCAACACGGCTTGTCATACCCATACCAACCGCAACCATCGCAGCATTTTTGACATAAACCACGCAGTTTGACTTCACAAGTGAAGCGACTTTATAAGCTATTAGCATATCTTGTACTTCGCTTTTGCTCGCCTCTTTGCTACTTACGCACTTAGCCTCAAGCACCTCTTTTTCATCTACCCTATCACTCTCTTGATAGACAAACCCACCATCAATATGCTTAAAGTCATACTTATCATCTGCAAGCAAAAGAGTGTCACTATCCATCGCGAAGAGCTTTAGTCGCTTTTTAGGCTCAAAAACCTCTAGTGCCTCGGGCGTAAACCTTCCAGCTATGATTACTTCCAAAAAGATCTCACTCATCTTAAGAGCTAGATCTCTATCTACCACGCCATTTACCGCTACCACACCACCAAATGCTGAAACACTATCGCACTTTAGTGCCTCTGTGTAAGCCTCGCTAAGATCCTCTCTGATGGCAAATCCACAAGGATTTCCATGCTTTGTGATGCAGATAGAGTTAGTAAATGCAGCAGCGATCTTAACTGCTCCACTTAGGTCATTTAGGTTGTTAAAACTCACCTCGCCTTTTATGGTTTTGAAGTTTTTGCTAAAGTGATCGCTAAACTCATACAAAGCCCCTCTCTGATGCGGGTTCTCGCCATAACGGGTATCTTGCACCTTAGATCCAACTACAAACTGCTTAGATCCAAACCCAGCGTTAAATCGCTCATTCATATAGTTTGCGATCATCGCATCATAGCTTGCGGTGTGCTCATAAGCTCTTATCATCAGATCTCTTCTAAACTCATAGCTATCAGATCCACTTTGCAGAGCCTCTACTACGCTTTTATAATCATTTTTGCTAGTTACTATGATGACGCTCTCAAAGTTTTTAGCAGCACTTCTAACCATCGCAGGCCCACCGATGTCGATGTTTTCTATGATCTGCTCAAAGTCATCAGTTTTAGCGATAGTCTCTTTAAATGGGTAGAGATTTACACACACTAGATCTATGGCTCCAACACCTAGCTCTTTAGCCTCATCTAAGTGGCTCTGCTTGTCGCGACGATGCAGTATCGCCCCGTGCACAAAAGGGTTTAGCGTCTTAACTCGCCCCTCAAAACACTCTGGAAACTTCGTGATCTCATCTATCTCGATCGCTTTGATCCCGCTTGCTTGCAGTAGCTTAAATGTCCCACCCGTTGAGACTATCTCAAAGCCATTTTTAACCAAAGAGTCGCAAAACTCCACCACACCATCTTTGTCACTCACACTAACCAACGCTCTTTTCATCTACTTTTACACCTTAAAACTTTTGTGAAATTGTAACAACTTCTGCCTTTGAGCTATTTTAGAACTCCTCTTGTGCCTCAAATGACTTTAGTGCCATCTTTGTCTTATCTTGTTTGAGCTTTTTATATAGCTTAAACTTCGCATTTTCTAGCTCACTTGCATCAAGCCCAAGCTCACCCATCATCGCACCATCTGGCAATTTGCCCGCGTCCATCGCAAAAAGCTTTAGCTCTTTTTTGGTTAGTTTTCGCTTCAGTGCACTATAAAGCTCTGTATCATCAGCTATTAACTCTAGTGGATCTAGCTTTGTGTGAAGCTCCAAAAGCTGCCTAAAATTGTTACTATCATTGTACTTTCGCCATAAACTTATATCCATCAGATCTCCTTTAGTATTAGCCTTAGATCTCTATCTTCTATGACTATATTTGCCTCTTTTTTGAGTACCTCTTTTGCACAAAATGCCACGCGAGTATCAGCGTGTGCAAACATCGAGAGATCATTTGCTCCATCGCCACAAACAAGCGTCTGCTCCCTACTAACTCCAAGCAGTCCTTGAAGTCTCTGCAACATATCGCCTTTGGAGTGCGAAAACATCATATCGCCCCCCACAAGCCCACTAAGCTTGCCATCTCTTGCATGCAGTACATTTGAAAAGTCCGCATCATACCCTAAGATCTGCTTTGCGTAGCTTGTCGCCGTGCGAAATCCACCACTAAAACAGACCACCTTTAGCCCTCTTTTTTTCAGCTCTGCTATAAGCTCTAGTGCACCATTCATATATGGTAGGTTGTGACTTATATGCTCAACTTTTGCATACTCTAAGCCCCTTAGAAGCTCCACTCTTTGCATAAGTGACTCAAAAAAGTCCAGCTTACCCGCCATCGCTGCTTCGGTTATGCGACTAACTTGCTCCTCTAAACCTAGCTCTTTTGCAAAGAAGTCGATCGTCTCGCCGTCCATCAGAGTAGAGTCGAAGTCAAAAACCGCTAGTTTTAACATATTTGCTACCTCTTTTAGTTATAATTGCGACATTATAACCAACATATTTATAGGAAATTATTTGTTTGATAACCTCATATCTAAGCTAAAAAACGGCTCACTTCTAACACTTGAGACGACACCATCGCACTCCGCACAGTTTACTCCCATTGTAGAGAAGATCCGCTTACTTGGGCTAGATAGACTAGTAGATGGTTTTACTACCACTGATAACCCGCTAGCCAAACTTAAGTACAACTCGCTATTTGCCGCAAAGATATTGCAAGATAGCTTCTCTAAACCCGCCATCGCCACGATGAGCATGCGAGATCGCAACTCCATAGCCTTGCAGTCAGATCTACTAGGTGCTAACGAAGCGAATGTTAGAGCTATACTCGCACTTACGGGTGATCCCGCTACTATGAGTGATCAAGAGGGAGCCAAAGGAGTTTTTGAAGCAGATAGCACGAAGCTACTAGCTATGATCAGCTCTTTTAACTCTGGCGTGGATCTGATGGATAAGCAGTTTTTAGCTCCACCTAAAGAGATCTACCCATTTGCAGTGATCAACTCACACGCCAAAAACCCAAAAACACTGCTAAAAAAGATGCAAAAAAAGGCGACAAATGGGGCGTTGGCACTTATATCGCAACCTGTTTATGATACCAGTAGTGCCAAAGTGCTACTAGATCTGCTTGAAGCCGCCAACAAAAGTAGCTCAAGCCAGATGGAGCTTATACTTGGCTTTTTTCCCATCACTAAGCTTAGAACTGCAAAGTTTTTGTACTCAAATGTCCCTGGGATCAAGGTGCCACTAGAGTGGATCGAAGCACTCGAAGATGCGTCAAAGAGGGGCGAGGGTGAGGAGTACAAAGTGGGCTTTGATCTAAGCAAAAGAGTCTATGAGGATCTGCAAGCTCTGCACCCAAAGATCCACCTTATGAGTGCAAACCAGTTTGAATTAGCAAAAGAGATAATACTTTAGGAGTAAAAATGATAGATCTAAAACTACTACAAAAAGATTTTGACACCATCAGTGCCAAACTACAAAGACGAGGTGTCGATGAGGCACTCTTAGGCGATCTAAAAGCCAAAAATGAGGCACTAAAAGCGGCAAAGAGAGTCTATGAAGATCTGCAAGCTCTGCAAAACCGCCTAAGCAAGGAGTTTGGAGCTTATAAAAGAGAGGGCAAAGATGTAAGTGAGCTTAAAACTCAAGTGGGTGCCAACAAGCTAGAGATCCAGAAGGCACAAGAGGCTCAAAGGGAAGCAGAGACAGCATTAGAAGAGCTTGCTATGAGCGTGCCAAATATCCCCGATGACACAGTACCAGATGGGCTAGATGAAGCGGATAATGTCGAGATCAAAAAGGTTTTAACACCTCCAACATTTAGCTTCACACCAAAGCACCACTGGGAGATAGAAAATGGTTGGATCGACTTTGAGCGAGGTGTGAAACTTGCCACAAGTCGCTTTAGTGTGCTATTTGGCGAGGCGGCAAAACTAGAGAGAGCACTCATAAACTATATGCTCGCCTTTAACGCTTCACGGGGCTTTAGCGAGGTGAGTGTGCCTGCTATCATCAACCGCACCGCACTAGAGGGAACGGGGCAACTTCCAAAGTTTAGTGATGATCTATATAAACTTGAGGGCTTAGATCTCTACCTCGCACCAACTGCGGAGGTGCCTGTTACAAATCTATTTGCAGATGAGATCTTAAGTGGTGATGAGCTTCCACTAAAGCTAACCGCCTATACGCCGTGCTTTCGCAAAGAGGCAGGTGCAGGTGGAAGAGACACCCGTGGCATCATCAGACAGCATCAGTTTCACAAAGTGGAGCTTGTTGCCATCACAAAACCAGAAGATAGTGACGCTATGCTTGATGAGATGATAGCGTGTGCATCAGATCTACTAACTTCACTTGGGCTTGCTCACCGTTTAGTGCAACTTTGTAGTGGCGATATAGGTTTTGGTGCTGCAAAAACCATAGACATCGAGGTTTGGCTTCCTGCTCAAGGGGTTTATAGAGAGATAAGCTCAGTCTCAAACACCAAAGACTTTCAAGCACGAAGAGCTAAGATCCGCTACCGTGATGGCAAGCAAAATAGCCTAGTTCACACGCTAAATGGCTCCTCGCTAGCAGTTGGACGCACCATTGTAGCCATCATGGAAAACTTCCAAAACGAAGATGGGAGCATAAACATACCAGAGGTGCTAAAGCCCTATATGTAGGCGGTGGCACTCTTTTTGCTTGTGAAGTAGTAAAACTAGGATCCAGATGGCAGAGCAAAACGAAGAGATCATCATTATAGAAGACTCCGATGCTGCTGCTATCGAGCGTACAAGTGATGAAAATGTAGAGATCGTCTCAAGTAGCACTCAAGCAGATCATAAGTCTCTCTATATCGCCATAGGAGCTGGGATCTTTGTGGTTCTTGTTGCGATCCTCACACTTTTTATATACAAAAAACTAAACAAACACGAAAGCATCATAGAGCCAGAGAGTATCTCCAAAAAAGAGCAAAAAGATATGAGGCTTCAAGAGGTAGCAAAGCCTAGCAAGCTTGAAAATATGATAGCAAAAGCGAACTACCTCTACTCCAAAGGCTCCAAAAGCGAAGCACTAAGCCTTTATGAAAATATCGCCATCTACAACGAGGCGATCTCAGCATACAACCTCGGCGTAGCACAGATGAAACAGGCTCAGTATAGCGAAGCCATAGCAAGCTTCAAACGGGCGATGGTTGGGGGTGAGCATAGATGTGTAAGTGCCATAAATGCAGCTGTTTGCTCACTACACTTAGATGATCAAGATAGCTTTAGATACTATATAGATCTAGCAAACGCCTACCTACCTCGCGAAAGCTCATCACCACTTTATAGCTACTACTACACCCTTGTAAACTACTACCGCTCCAACTATCTCTCGGCTCTAGGATCGCTCAAAAACCCCACAACAGACGCCTATGCTAAGACGCAAAACTTGCTTCTTGCTAGGATCAGCTCACTTTTGGGTGATGATGCCACCGCCTTAGAAGAGACGAAAAAACTATCTGGCTCAAATAGCTACTCTATCGGGCTTCTTCATGCACGCTTAGGAGATCTTAGCAGTGCAAAAATGGCTCTAAGTGAAGCTCGCTCAAGCCAAAAATATGCTCTTAAAGCAAACACGGCTCTTAGTTTTGTAGATCTAAAGCTAGGCGATATCGCAAGTGCTACTAGCAATATAGAGAGTGTAAATGATGAGCTAGGTGAGGCAGGATTTGATGAGTTTCCCATAAAAGTTAGGCTTAAAGATGAGCTTTTTGATCCAGCAGTTGCAGAGAAAAACTACCGTCAAGTACTAAGCAAAAGCAGATCTCTAACCTACCAAAAGATCTTCTACTTTAGCTCCTACAAGGTGTTTGATGCACAAAAAAGCATCGAGTATATCCGCAAAGGAAGCACAAGTGCATTTGTAGAAAATAGTGACTTAGCACAGGAGTATCTAGCCAAAAGTATGGGCGAGTCAAGCATAAACAAGCAGATGGTGGAGTCGATCAAAAAGGCACTAAACTTTGAGATCCGCCCCGCAAATAGGGAGCTTGAAGCACTTGTAAAAAAGTGGGATCGCCACTCCATACTGCACTACAACCTAGCCCTAACCTACGCCCAACTAAACGATATGTCAAAGGCTCACTACCACTTTTTGCGTTCATACAACCTAGATGCCAAAAACTACCAAGCAGGACTCTACGCCATACTTACAGCTCAACTGATCCACAAAGATAGCAAAAAACTGATGCAACTCATCAGCGAAGATCTACTAAATGAGCCATCAAGCAAGAGCATAGATCTATATAAAACCATCTACTTTATAGCTCAAGATAACTACATCGCTGCATATGACACTATCCACTCAAGCAGAGATCACTCACTCCCGCTAAATAGTGCCCTAGAGGCGATCATAGCCCTAATGGTGGGCAACTACGATCTAGCTGTGGAGGCAAGCGAAGCGTTAGTAAAACTGCTACCTTTTGAGATAGTCCCACACGCCATCTATACCGATGCACACTTTGGATCTAAGCCTCAAAAGGAGTTTGCAAGAGAGCTTTTAAGCTACAACAAACGCCAAAATTACGAGTTTAGAGATCTCTACTATGGGCCATTTTTGACCCGTATGCTCTACACGCAACAAAACCTCATCACAGGGCAGATGTACTTTCTCATCAAGCAACTAAAAGAGGCACTTCTTAGTACCAAGTACCCTCACGAGATCACCTCTTCGCTCGCGTTAGCTCTACTTTATGGCGGTGAGATGGAGGAGTCGTTTGTGCAGTATAACAACCTCATCGACAACCTAGGGGTGAGTGATACGCAGACGCTATTTTTAGCATCTGTCGCCTCCATAGCAGCTGATCATCACGAAAATGCTATGGCTCTGCTTGAGCTTGCTAAGATCCAAGAAAGCTCATACCTAGAGAGCCGTTATGCTCTAGCTCTGCTATATCTTGAGGCGAGAAATCCAAAAGGAGCAAGCACTACACTCGCCAAGATAGGTGATAGCTTCAAGTCGCAGTTTTTTGACTTTAACATCGACACTGCTAAGCTTTTAGAGCAAAAGCTCAAACAAGAGTAGATCTAGCTACACTCTTTTATGCGAGTCTCAAAGAGTCTTAGAAGTGTGAGGAAAAACGCCGTTATGGCAGGCCCTAGTATCATACCCCAAAACCCAAATGTACTAAGCCCCGCAAGGATTGCGAAAAATATAACAAGTTCATTGACCGTAGCGTCGCTGTTTTTTAGTAGTCGTTTGTTGATCTCTTTTATGATGAGCGGTTTTAAAAATGTGTCGGCGATGATGGAGATGACCACCACTGAGTAGCTCACTATAAATATCGCTCCGCCCGTAGAGCCATTTGCATACTCAAAAAACCCAAAAGGTAGCCACATCATCGCCCCACCCACAACAGGGATAAGCGATGCAAAACCATACATCACGCCAAAAAGTAGCCCATTATAGCCCATCAGAGAGATCATCACACCAAAGAGTATGCCTTGAAGCATCGCATTTACTATGATGGAGTAAAAAACCACGCCCATCACAGATGATAGCTCTTTTATAAGCGTAGAGCTATCCTCTTCGCCCATCTGTGCCACTCGCTTTATAAAGGTAAAGATATGCTCGCTGTTATAGATGACAAAGAAGTAAAAAACCACCACCAAAAAGGCATTTTTCAAAAACCCAAGGCTTAGTGAGCCGATCATTTTTGCTTGAGAGATCATATTTGATCCCATCGCTGTTAGATCTAACTCACCTAGATGATCTAGTAGAGCTGGACGCAAAAACTCTAGCATCTCGGGCGGGTGTTGCAACTTATCTACAACGCTATCTTTCATACTCTGAAGCGTAGCTGGATCCATGGAGCGAAGCATATCGCTAAGCGAGAGCAAAAAGTAGCTAAGTGGCACAAAAAACAGCACTGCTAAAAGTGTAGTAGAAGCTAACGCAGAGAGGAGTTTATGCTTTGTGAGATTATAAAAAAACTCGTTGATGTTTGATGTGGAGATAGCAAGAAGAGTAGCTATGATCATAGCTAGCAAAAATGGTGCATATAGCTGGTACATAAGATAGAGCGAGAGTGCAAAAAGCAGTGCTAAAAAGTAGATCGGCTTCAAAAAAGTGTTCCTTTATCTATTTTTGTGAGGTTTAGTATGTTGTATGTCGCACTTGTAGCTTTTCTGCCCTTTGCGGTTCGCTCTAGGTAGCCATTTGCTAGCAAGTATGGCTCTATCACATCTTCGATAGTGCCCTCATCTTCGCTAAGTGCAGCAGCGATGGTGCTAAGTCCAAGTGGCTTCTCACCCGAAGATGCAAGAAGCCCAAGAAGCCTTAGATCCATCTCATCAAAGCCGTGCGAGTTGATACCAAGCTCATCTAGTGCGTAGAGTGCTCTTGCTTTGGTAATGCTCGCCTCATCTGCTACATCGGCGTAGTCTCGTATGCGTCTAAGTAGCCTAAGAGCGATGCGAGGCGTGCCACGACTGCGTTTTGCCACCTCCAAGCTCGCCTCTTTTGCGATCTCTTTTTCTAGCTTGTGTGAAGCCTGCATCACTATGCGAGAAAGCTCATCATCACTATAAAAACTCATACGAAAGTTCATACCAAAGCGGTCTCTTAGAGGGTTTGAGAGCATACCCGCCCTTGTGGTTGCACCTATGAGAGTGAAGCGAGGTATGTCGATCTTTATGGTTTGAGCTGCTGGGCCACTACCTATGATGATATCGATGCGAAAATCCTCCATCGCAGAGTAGAGTATCTCCTCCACAGCGGGCGAGAGGCGGTGGATCTCATCTATGAAGAGGATCTCATTTTCTTGCAAATTTGTAAGGATTGCGGCTAGATCTCCGCCCTTTTCGATCATCGGAGCGGCGGTTATTTTCATATTTGTCGTCATTTCGTTAGCGACTATGAGTGCGAGCGTAGTTTTGCCAAGCCCTGGAGGGCCAAAAAATAGTATATGATCTAGTGCCTCACCCCGCTTTTTGCTAGCCTCTATAAAGACTGCGAGGTTTTTTTTGATCTGCTCTTGACCTATATACTCACTCCACGCAGATGGACGAAGGCTAAGCTCCGCACCCGCCTCCTCGCCATCAAATCGCTCGATCTCCACAACTCTTTGCATTTTGCCCTTACCTCAATTTGCTGTAATTATAGCCAAAAATATAGCGTGCTTCACCAAAGCACCTCTTGAGCAAAAACCAGCACCCTAAAGATTGTATATCTTTATTGCTTTTACAAAGGTTATTTGCTACTATTTTTCAAACCATTATAGGAAGATGTTATGCAAAAACAAAAACCATACCTAGAGACTATGCCAGATGAAAGGGGCTTTTTTGGACGCTTTGGCGGAGCTTTTATACCGCCAGAGCTTGAAGAGCCTTTTAGAGAGATAACAGAAGCTTACAATAAACTAAAGCACTAAAGCGAGTTTTTAGGCGAGCTAAAGAGTATTCGTAAGCACTTTCAAGGTCGCCCAACCCCAGTCTACTACGCCAAAAACCTAAGTCGTGAGGCAGGTGGGGCACAGATCTACCTAAAACGCGAAGATCTAAACCACATGGGAGCACACAAGCTAAACCACTGCATGGCAGAGGCTTTGCTAGCTAAGCACCTTGGCAAAACTAAGCTCATCGCCGAAACAGGGGCGGGACAACATGGCGTGGCACTTGCCACTGCGGCGGCATATTTTGGGCTAGAGTGTGAGATCCATATGGGCGAAGTAGATATCGCAAAAGAGAAGCCAAATGTGACTCGTATGAAAATACTTGGGGCTAAAGTTGTACCTGCTACTCATGGGCTAAAAACCCTCAAAGAGGCGGTCGATAGTGCATTTGGAGCGTACCTAAAAGATCCGCATTCTCAACTCTTTGCCATCGGCAGTGTAGTTAGCCCTCACCCATTTCCTATGATGGTGCGAGACTTTCAAAGCGTCGTTGGTTTTGAGGCAAAAGAGCAGTTTTTAGATCTCACTGGCAGGCTTCCAGATGCCATTACTGCGTGTGTGGGTGGCGGAAGCAACGCCATGGGGATCTTTAGTGCATTTATAGAAGAGAGTTGTGATCTCATCTCTGTTGAGCCAGCGGGCAAAGGGTGTGATCTTGGGGAGCATAGTGCGAGTCTTAGCTATGGAAGCGAGGGGGTGATGCACGGCTTTAACTCCATCATGCTACAAAATGCGGACGGAAGCCCAGCAGCAGTTCACTCCATAGGAAGTGGGATCGACTACCCATCGGTGGGGCCAGAGCACGCATACCTACATAGTATAGGACGCACAAAAGTAGCCCTCTGCTGTGATGATGAGGCTATCGAAGCATTTTACGCACTCTCACGCCTTGAGGGGATTATCCCAGCACTAGAGTCTGCTCACGCCGTGGCATACGCTATGAAGTGGGCAAAAGAGAACAAAAGCGGGACAATTCTCGTAAATTTAAGCGGGCGAGGTGACAAAGATCTAGACTTTGTAGTAGAGAACTACCCTCGCTAAAAGGGGCATCAAGCCCTAGTAGCTCTCATCTTTACTAGGAAATGCCCCACTTCGCACATCATCTATGTAGTGTTGCATCGCGTCTTTAAAGATGCTAGCACCATCAAGATATGTACGAACAAACTTCGGCTTAAACTCGCTAAAAAGCCCAAAAGCATCGCTCCACACAAGTACCTGCCCATCGACTTCGCTTCCACTTCCTATACCAACAAGTGGCACGCTCACACTCTTTGCAACACGGCTAGCCACATCAGCTTTGACACCCTCGATCACTATACAAAACGCCCCCGCTTCAGCGATAGATCTAGCATCTGCAACAAGCCTCTGCTCCTCTTCATCACTCTTGCCCTTGATCTTGTACCCACCCTCACTGCGAAATGCTTGCGGAAGTAGCCCTATATGTCCACAAACCGCGATCCCATTTTCACATAGATGACGCACGATCTCAGCTTTGGAGCTTCCACCCTCGATCTTGATGGCATCTGCACTACTTTGCTGAAAAACCTTGATCGCGTTTTGCAAAGCATCATCTTTGTTGGTATATGTTCCAAATGGCATATCACAGATGATAAAACTCTCTTTAGCTCCCATAGCAACGGCGTTTGTGTGGTAGATCATCTGATCTAGCATAGCACTTAGCGTATCGCTCTTGCCTGCAAAGCTCATATTTAGACTATCGCCCACTAAGATCATATCGGCATCTTCAAAAAGCTTCGCAAATAGGGCGTCATACGCGGTTATCATCACAAGTTTTTTGCTACCTTTTGCACTCTTTATAGAGCCTATGCTCATCTTTTTTCTCATATCAAACTCGCTTATTTATCTGTAACAATTTTAGCCTAAAAAACCTAATAGCACTTGATAGCATCTCTAAAAAGTGTTATAATGCTCCATTATTTGGGAGATTAGTGTGGGCATCAAAAGCAAACTAAATGCGGTATTTGACTATGAGATCGTAGATGAATTTTTAGATCACTACACCATCATGAGCGACTGCATCGATGCACTCATCATAGATCTAGGCAAAGAGGAGCTATTTGAGCGAAGCCTAGATGAACTAAAGCGAGTTATCCACAACATCGCCTCTTCCACAAGCTACCTCAAACTTGAGTCCATCAACCGCTTAGCCAACTTTGTAGAGGGCGTACTAGATGAGATCAGATCTAAAAATAGCAAGATAAACCACCAAACAGAGGAGTGGCTACTACTTGTCGCAGATACCCTAAAACTGTGGGGCGATGAGCTAGAAAACGATGAAGATCTAAGCCCTATAAAGTTTAGCCTACTAAAACTACCAGATCTGGAGGCGAAGTGAAAAAAGTTGTCGCATACCTTACTACAGGCTACCCAGACCCCGCATTTTGTACAGATCTAAGCCTAGAGCTTGCTAGAAGTGGCGTCGATGCTATCGAGCTTGGCATCGCCTTTTCAGATCCCGTCGCAGATGGTGCTCTTATAGAAAAAGCAAACCATTTGGCGTTGGAGAGAGGCTTTAAGTTTGCTCACGCCCTTGAGGTTGCTAGTGCCATTGCACCTAGCATAGACACGCTATTTATGGGGTATTTTAACAGTTTTTACCAACAAGATCTACAAAGCATAGTCGCCAAAGCCTCTAAGATCAAGCTAAAGGGCTTCATCATTCCAGACTTGCCTTATGAAGAGTCACAAGCCTACGCAGATCTATTTGAGACTCACAACCTTGCAAACATCGCATTTGTCGCTCCAACTGACACCAAAGATCGCATAGCAACTCTTGTAAAAGATGCCAAAGAGTTTATCTACCTAGTAGCGTACGCTGGCATCACAGGCTCGGCTAAAAGCGAAGATCTAACTAGCATAATTGCTCACATAAGAGAGGCAAGTAACACGCCTATATATGTTGGGTTTGGGGTAAATCGCCACACTGCGAGGCAGAAAGCTAAGGGCGTAGATGGCGTTATAGTAGGTTCAGCTTTTATAGAGATACTACTTGATGATAGCCTAAACTTTACCCAGAAAATCGCTCACTGCAAAGAGCTTGCAAACATCATCAAAAGCGAGATCAACGCTTAGTTTTAGCTTTTTTACAGTCTCATTTTGGTATGATCTGCTTTCATTATAATATTAGGTGTACCGATGGGAAATCTGCTTCAAAATGACAATATCCAAACCATAAACATAGAGGAGACTCTGCAAGATAGCTACCTTGACTACTCGATGAGTGTCATCGTAGGGCGGGCACTTCCAGATGTGCGAGATGGACTAAAACCAGTGCACAGACGCATACTCTACGCTATGGATAAGCTAAACCTCTCAAGCGGTGCGAAGTTTAAAAAGTCTGCTCGTATAGTTGGTGATGTGATCGGGCAGTACCACCCACACGGTGACACCGCGGTTTATGACGCTCTTGTTAGAATGGCTCAAGAGTTCTCTATGCGTATGCAGTTAGTCGATGGGCAAGGAAACTTTGGTAGTATCGATGGCGACAACGCTGCTGCTATGCGTTATACCGAAGCTCGTATGACTAAGTATGCAGGAGAGCTACTTAAAGATCTAGACAAAAATACTGTCAATATGATCGATAACTACGACGCTACCACAAAAGAGCCAGAGGTGCTTCCAACTCGTATGCCAAACCTGCTCATAAATGGCTCTAGCGGGATCGCTGTCGGTATGGCGACTAATATTCCACCACACAACCCAAGCGAAGTTTTAGGTGCACTAAAAGCACTTCTAGCCAACCCAGATGTAACGCTAAGCGAGCTTATGGAGCACATAAAAGCACCAGACTTTCCAACAGGTGGGACTATCTTTGGCAAAAAGGGGATCATCGATGCCTATGAGAGCGGGCGAGGACGCATCAAAGTTAGAGCCAAAACTCACATAGAGAAAAAAGGCTCAAAAGAGATCATCGTTATCGACGAGCTTCCATACCAAGTAAACAAAGCTAGACTTATAGAAAATATAGCAAACCTCGTCAAAGATAAGCTCATAGAGGGCATATCTGAGGTGCGAGATGAGTCTGATCGTGAGGGGATCCGCGTAGTTATAGAGCTAAAGCGAGATGCGATGAGCGAGATCGTGCTAAACAACCTCTTTAAGCAGACTGCGATGCAGACAACATTTGGGATCATAATGCTCTCGATTCTAAACCAAGAACCGCGTATTTTTGGGCTTATAGATATACTAAAACACTTCATCAACCACCGCAAAACTATCATTATCCGCCGAACGATCTTTGATCTAGAGAAGGCAAAAGCTAGAGCACACATCTTAGAGGGGCTTAAAAAAGCACTCGACATCATCGATGAGATCATCGTGACGATCAAAGCAAGCAGTAGCGTAGAGGACGCCAGAGAAGCTCTTGTTAGTAAGTTTGACTTCTCGCAGATCCAAGCTCAAAGCATCGTCGATATGCGTCTAGGCAGACTTACAGGACTAGAGAGAGAGAAGATCGAAAATGAGCTTCGCGAACTCTTAGAGCTTATCGCCTACCTAGAGTCGATCCTTAGAAGCGAAGAGGTGCTTCATGGCATCATCAACGATGAGTTTAACGAGCTAGCAGAAGCCGACCCAACAAAAAGAAAAACAGAGATCGAAGATGACTACGACGACATCGATGTAGAAGATCTCATACCAAATGAGCCGATGGTTGTAACGATCACTCACAGAGGCTACATCAAGCGAGTGCCACTTGCTCAGTATGAGAAGCAAAACCGCGGTGGCAAAGGCAAAACCGCACTCACAGTCTATGAAGATGACTTTATAGAGCGGTTTTTCACCTGCAACACTCACGATACACTGATGTTTGTCACCAACAAAGGGCAACTACACTGGCTAAAAGTCTATAAGATCCCAGAAGCAAGCCGAACTGCAAAAGGCAAAGCGGTGGTAAATCTACTAAACCTTGTAGCAGACGAGCAGATACAGAGCATCATACCAACAACTGACTTTAGTGAGGGCAAATCACTCGTGTTTTTTACCAAAAACGGTACAGTTAAGCGAACAAACTTGAGCGAATTTTCAAACATCAGATCTAATGGCGTAAAGGCGATCCTTCTAGCTGATGATGATAGCCTCATAACTGCTAAGATCGCAGATGAGAGCATCAAATACCTTTTCATAGTGACAAAAATGGCACAATGTATCAAGTTTGAGATAGAAAAGACTCGTGAACAGGGTAGAAATACCATGGGTGTAAGGGGCATCAAGTTTAAGCATGATGATGATGAGGTTGTCGATGCCAACATCATCGCAGATGATAACGAAGAGATCCTTATGGTGAGTGAAAAGGGGATCGGTAAGCGAACAACTGCTGAGGAGTATAGACTCACAAACCGCGGTGGAAGCGGAGTGATCGCTATGAAACTCACCCCAAAAACAGGCAAATATGTTGTCGGTTGCTTGATGGTAGATGAGTCTATGGATATGATGGCACTAACCAAAGAGGGCAAAATGATCCGTGTGGATATGCAGAGCATCTCAAAGTCTAGTAGAAACACAAGTGGCGTATATATAGTAAAAGGCGATGATGTTATAAGCATCTCAAGATGTCCTAAAAACGAAGATGAGAGCGATGAAGATGATGATAGTTCACTACTTGATGAGTAGTGGAACAATTTTTGCTAGTTTATGCAGATATTGTTATACATAAAGGATACAAAATGAGATACTCTTTTGTAGTTGCTCTACTTTTGGCACTTGGTGCTAGCTCACTAAGTGCCGAAATCACCACTATCAGATGTGAAGATAGCACACTTATGCCACAAAATGTACAGTGTGCACCAAACCAATTTTTACGCAAAGATAGCAAGATCTTAGTAACCGTAGTAGGTCAAGGCGTAGCTCCATCAAACACCATCTCGCCAGCTCAAGCTTATGCACTAGCAAAGCGAGCCGCCATAGCTGATGGGTATAGGATCTTAGCTGAAAAAGTGCGAGGCGTTGAGGTTGAGGGTCAAGATATCATCAAAAATATGATGGTTCAAAACTCCACTGTAAAAACACAAGTTGAAGCACTCATAAAAGATGCAAATGTCATAGAGACGGTCTTTAAAGATGGGCTTTGTGAAGTTGAGATGGAGATGATGCTATTGCACTCAGACTTTTCTCGCTAATCATAGCATTTGTGCTTGCTTTAGAGGCAAAAGAGTATCTAGTATCTTATAGAGTCGTTGTAAAAGATAGCTATCTCTACAACGACTACTTAAAGATCTCTAAGGCAATGAGTGGTTGTAGTGGTGTAGAGTCACAAACTATTCATCTTAAAAACAACGGCTTTGATGATCTAAAACAGCTTGTAAATGAGAATCTATGGGAGTTTGTAACATACCTAGATCGCATCGGTTTGCATGTCAAAAGCTATGATAAAACCACCAACCTCACAAACAAAAACACCACCATCTTAGAGCTTCGTACGCACTGTTTCAAAGTCGATTTTAATGATACTTTTGCTACAATCACCGCCATTAACACAGAGGGTTTTTAGTAGTGAAAATAGCAATCGTTGAAGATGATATCAATATGCGTAAATCCCTTGAAATCGCTATGAGTGAGTATAGCGAGTTTGAGATAAAAACCTTCAAAAACGCCAAAGATGCCCTTGCAGGTATAGATGATAGTTTTGAGCTAATCATCACAGATATAAATATGCCAAAAATGGACGGGCTAGAGTTTGTAAAAGAGCTTGGTGGCAGGTTTGATGTCATCATTATGACGGGCAACGCCACACTTCAGCGAGCCATAGAGTCGATCCATCTGGGTGTCAAAGACTTCCTACTAAAGCCATTTGATATAGACACGCTCATATCAGCTATAAGACGACAAAATATTGTCTCTAGCGTCAAAAAACAGAGCACTCCTAAGCAGAGTGATGATGGTTTTTTGGCAAGATCTAAAGCACTTGAGTCTGCCCTTAGTATCGCCTCAAAAGCGTCATCAAGTGATGCTAGCATACTCATACTAGGTGAGAGTGGCGTGGGCAAAGAGGTGATGGCAAAGTTTATTCACCAAAACTCCCCTAGAAGCAAGAAACCATTTGTCGCCATAAATATGGCAGCGATCCCAGAAAACCTCATAGAGAGCGAGCTTTTTGGGTTTGAAAAGGGTGCATTTACCGATGCTTGTGAGGCGAAAGTTGGTCAATTTGAGCTTGCAAACGGCGGAACACTATTTTTAGATGAGATCGCCGAGATGCCTTATGGCTTGCAAGCTAAACTGCTTCGAGCCTTGCAAGAGCGGGAGATCCGCCCACTTGGATCACAAAAAAGCATAAAGATCGATCTACGCATCGTCTCCGCCACCAATGCAAATCTAGCCCAAAAGATAAATAGCGGTGAGTTTAGAGAAGATCTATACTTTAGACTAAACACCATACCACTGCATATACCGCCTCTAAGAGAGCGTCAAGAGGAGATCTTACCACTAGCAGACTCTATGCTTAAGCGAAGCTGTGAGCGTTACGGCTATGAAGAGAAGGAGTTTTCACCACAAGCTCAAAAGTCACTACTTAGCTACAAGTGGCTAGGCAATATCAGAGAGCTTCTTAGTGTCGTGGAACGAGCGGCGATACTAAGCGATGGTAAGATTATCAAGCCAGAAGATCTTCATCTTGAGTCTCGTGGACTAATCTAAGGAGAAAAAATGTCAAAAAGTTATGTAGTAGCAGTCGTTGGAGCAAATGGTGCAGTAGGCGAAGAGATACTAAGAGTACTCGAAGAGGTGAACTTTCCGATCTCAAAACTGATCCCACTAGCAAGTAGCAGAAGTGCTGGCAAGAGTGTCGAATTTAAAGGCAATGATGTAGAGATCATAGAGCTAACAGAAAGTAGCTTTGATGAGCATGGTGTGCAGATCGCTCTATTTTCAGCAGGTGGAAGTGTGAGCGAAAAGTATGCTCCATTTGCGGCAAAAGCGGGTGCGGTAGTGATAGATAACACATCATTTTTCAGAATGCACAAAGATGTCCCACTTGTCGTTCCAGAGGTAAACGCGGGCGATATACTAGAGTATAAAAAAAGCGGTATCATCGCAAACCCTAACTGCTCAACCATACAGATGGTGCAAGTACTGAAGCCACTTGATGATGCCTATGATATACAAAGGGTCGATGTAAGCACCTATCAAGCAACCTCAGGGGCGGGCAAAAGTGCGATGGAAGAGCTTATCTCACAGATGCAAGCCTTTTTTGCTTTCAAGCTAGATGAGGCAGAGATCAAGGCATTTACCCACCGTATAGCACTAAATGTAATCCCGCAAATCGACAAATTTGAAGCGAGTGGCTATACAAAAGAGGAGATGAAAATGGTCAATGAAACAACCAAAATCATGCACAAAGAGATCCCTCTAAGTGCCACTTGTGTACGTGTTCCAACACTTCGTGGACACGCCGAGGCACTCAGCATCAAGTTTGCAAAAGAGGTAAACGCGGACGATGTCAAAAAACTGCTTGCCTCCTCACCAAATGTAGTACTCCTTGATGATCCAAATAGCTCGCTCTACCCTATGCCATCGCTTGTGGTGGACAAAGATGAGACATTTGTGGGACGCATAAGAGTAGATAACTTTGATCCAACCATCTTGCACCTCTTTGTAGTAGCTGATAACCTAAGAGTTGGAGCAGCAACAAACGCTGTGAAGATCGCTCAAAAATATATAGAGATGTGCTGATGCTAGAGAAGATCTTTGAACACTCCCTTTGGAGCAGTCGTTTTATCATACTTTTGGCAGTTGTTTTTGGGCTTATCGGGGCGGTGATCCTCTTTGTAGTCGCAAGCTTTGACATATATGAGACCGCTATCTACACTATAAAAACTTATGCCTCTGGTGCACACCCTGAAAACTTCCATGACGATATAGTTGGTGGTATCATTGGAGCAGTAGATCTATACCTCATTGGGATCGTTATGCTACTCTTTGCCTTTGGACTCTATGAGCTATTTATCTCCGATATAGAGCCTGCGAAAGAGGCAGAAGGTGGCGAGAACCAACTTCTAGCGATCCACTCACTAGATCAGCTAAAAGATAAGATCTCAAAAGTGATCGTAATGGTGTTAGTTGTTGGCTTTTTCCAAAAAGTTGGTCATACCTCTTACGAGGGTGCCTTAGATATGCTATACTTCGCCATATCTATCACTGCAGTAGCCCTAGGGCTTTACTTTCTAAGCAAAGTTGGACATTAACACAAAAGGATTGGTTTTGAGCAAAATATTTGTAGATGCATGTTTGGGCAAAGAGACGCCACACACACCAGTTTGGATGATGAGGCAAGCTGGTCGTTATCTAAGTGAGTATATGGCGGTTAGAAGCAAAGCTGGCAACTTCCTAAACCTCTGCCACAACCCCTCTCTTGCTGCAGAGGTGACTATCCAACCGCTTGATATCGTCGGTGTGGACGCTGCTATACTCTTTAGTGACATACTTGTTGTGCCAAATGAGATGGGTATGCATCTTGAGTTTTTAACAGGTGAGGGACCAGTCTTTAAAAACCCCATAAAAACAAAAGCAGATCTAGATGCTCTTGTTGGTGGGGAAGTGGCGGCAGATAAGCTTAGCTATGTATATGAAACTATCAAGATACTGCGAAAACAGCTCGATGAGCGAGGCGATGAGAAAGCACTCATCGGTTTTTGTGGTGCACCATGGACGATTGCTACATATATGATCGAGGGCGAAGGTACCAAATCTTATACTGTTTGCAAAAAGATGATGTACTCAGATCCAGACCTGCTTCATGAGATACTCAAAAAAGTAACAGAAGTCACTAAGTTTTATCTTGAAAAGCAGATCCAAAGCGGGGTCGATGTAGTACAGATCTTCGATAGCTGGGCAGCTGCGATTGAGCCTAACAAATATGATGAGTTTTCGTGGAGCTATATGACGCAGATCGCCTCTTATCTAAAGGGCAAATACCCGCATATCCCAATCATTATGTTTCCAAAGGGTGTTGCTTCATTTGTTGAGATGGGTGGCGTTTATGGTGAGTTTGATGTTTTTGGTGTCGATTGGAGTACACCAATGGAGCTTGCAAAAGCAAAACTAGGTGATCGTTATGTGCTTCAAGGCAACATGGAGCCATGCAGACTCTACGACAAAGACTCAACTACTAAGAGCATAGAGCAGATCCACTCTGTGATGGGTGGCAAAAGACACATATTTAACTTAGGGCATGGCATACTCCCAGATATTCCACGAGAAAATGCGATCCACTTTGTTAGTGAGTGCAAACGCATCAGTAAAAAGTAAGTGGCTTATACATTTGGACCGATAAACTCTAGGCGATTTGGGCTATCGCTTGGAGTTGATCTCTCGCCTAACAAAAAACAGTGCAACTTTGACTGCCTCTACTGCGAGCTAGAGCCTGCAAAAGCGATCGACGCTCAAGATGAGATCGCAAGTGTTGATGCCATAGTAGCGGAGCTACAAAGCGTACTCACAGATGATCTAGATCTCATCACCATAACCGCAAATGGTGAGCCTACACTCTACCCTCACCTAGATGAACTCATAGATGCCATCACCGCCATAAAAGGTAGTGCAAAAACCCTTATACTTACCAATGGATCTACTTTAAGTAGTGAGCAGACTTTTGCTTCACTCTTGAAACTAGATAGTGTCAAGATCTCGCTTGATGCCATCAGCTATGAGGTGTTTAAAAAGATAGATAGACCGACAAAGAGCTTTGATCTTGCCTCAAGCATAGATGCGATGAGGCGTTTTAGCGAGGCTTACAAGGGTGAACTTTTTATAGAGATCCTGCTTGTTAAGAGCATCAATGATCAAAAAAGCGAACTAGCCAAACTAAATGAGACACTTCTTAGCTTTAGCAACCTAACAAGAGTAGATCTAGGCACTATCGATCGCCCACCAGCTTACAGAGTCACTCCGCTAACATATGAGGAGCTTTTTGAAGCATCTCTTAGTTTTAGCTCCAAACTACCCATACATATAGCTAGTCGTGGGGTAGGTTCAAAAAAAGCAGATAGGGAGTTTAGTAAAGAGGAGTTGTTACACACCCTAGAGATGCGATCTCTAAGTCTTGATGATATCCAAATGCTTCTTGATGACGCATCAAAAAAGCGATTTTATGATCTGCTAGAGGCTAAGCTCATAACTACTAAAAATGTTGCTGGTGTGGAGTTTTACACAAAGGCGTAGATGCTTGACTTTTAAGTCTTCTTTGTGTACAATCTCGTCTCTTAAACATTCCGAATTAGCTCAGCGGTAGAGTAGGCGACTGTTAATCGCTTGGTCACTGGTTCGAATCCAGTATTCGGAGCCATTAGCTTCAAATAAAAAAGCCTCTTTTCATAAAACAATATTAAAATAAATATCAAGCATAGAAATAACGATGCTTAGCATCATAGCATTACGCCGAGTAGAACTCAGCGTTAGCGTAGCTTGAAGAGCTTTGCTCTAAAAGCGTATAAAATCAAACGAACATAAACTTAGCAAGCACAACTATAAAAAACCCTAGCACAAGCACAAGTTTATGAAAGTGGTGCTGCATAAAAGCGGGTTTACTCTTGCCACTAAACTTTGTATATAAGTTAAAAAGCACGCCAAGAGCTATGATAGTAGCAAGCAAGATCTTTAGCATCAGTAGCTGTTGTAAAGGTGTGTTAAACGCCCCTGCTTCGGAGTTGATGTAGCGAGACATCATCATACCACCTGTGAGTATGATCACCAAAAGTGAGAGTGGAAAGATCTTAAAACTCTTACCACCTAGAAGCTTTGAGATCTTCTCAGATGCATCTTTTGGTAGGTGTTTTTTTAGTGGATCTACAAGAACCACATCACTAAAAACATAGCCTAAAAAGGCAATCGCTAAAAGTAGGTGTATAACATTTGCAAATGGATAGATAGCGTCCATCATCTTCTCCTTGTGTTTGGTCTCTTTTTATGCTCACTCTTTGGAGTGATCTCTTTTTCATCGCTTCGTCTAAGTGTTGGATCTGGCTCAAAGCCCTTGATAGACTCTTTTGGCAACTTCTTGCCGATGAGCTTTTCTATGCGTCTGATCTCACTTTTTTCATTGGCATCTAGCAGTGAGATGGCAAGTCCACTTTTACCCGCTCTACCCGTTCGCCCAACTCTGTGGACATAATCCTCTGGCACAAGTGGCAACTCATAGTTAAAAACAACATCAAGATCTTCTATATCTAAGCCCCTTGAGGCTATATCGGTTGCTACAAGCACTCTAAGGCGACGCTCTTTAAAGAGTGCTAAAGCCTTAGTTCTTGCAGCTTGAGTCTTCTCGCCGTGGATTATACCACACTTAAGTCCATCTTTTTCGATCTCTCGTGCTAGCTCATCTGCACTCGCTTTTGTGCGGGTAAAGACAAGCACTTGCGTATAGTTACGACTCCCCACGATGTAAGCTAGAAGCGATGCTTTTTTATCTGCATCTACCAAGTACGCCACCTGCTCTATGTTCTCCACAGTGGAGTTTTGCTTAGCAGTTTGCACAAACTCAGGCTTTGTGAGTAGTAGCTTAGCGAGATCACGCACCTTTTGAGAGTAAGTAGCACTAAAAAGCAGACTCTGATGCCTCTTTGGTAGCAGAGCAGCAATAGCTAGGAGATCTTTAGAAAAGCCCATATCAAGCATTCGATCCGCCTCATCTACGACGAAGATCTCTACGCTTGTTAGCTTTAGACCTTTTTGTGTATGCTCCATCACTCGCCCTGGAGTAGCCACTATGATATCGACTCGCTCTTTTAGCTTCAAGTTTTGGCTAGTTAGATCCTTACCACCTATAAGCAGAGCGATATTTATATCCATATACTTAGCAAAAGAGGCAAAATCATCTGCAAGTTGCATAGCAAGCTCGCGAGTTGGAGCAAGCACTAACGCTTTTGGGTGGTTCTTCTCACTTTTGTGTGCGTTTCGCAGTCTTTGAAGTAGTGGCAAACCAAATGCCGCACTCTTGCCAGTGCCCGTTTGAGCAGTAGCAAAGATATCTTTTTTGGCAAAGATGAGTGGGATTGAGCGAGACTGAATGGGTGTTGGCTCCTTGTAGCCAAGATCTTCTATGGCATCAAGAAGCGGATCAAAGATCCCAAGCTTCTCAAAAGACACCTTGACTCTCCTCTTGCAGTTTATGGATCCGTCTGTTGATGATGCGGTTTTCTAGTTTTTTGAGGTTATATATGATAAACACCACAAAAGCGACCAAAAGCGGAAGTGCAAAGTACCAGTGAGCTTTGATCCACTTAATGCCCTCTAAAAGATGCTCGCCAAAAAAGTATGCAGGTATGATAGTAATCGCCGCCCACGCCATCGCACTTATGAAGTTGATAATGGCAAACTGCCTTGCAGAGTACTTTGTAAGCCCGATCGCCATGGGTGTGATGGTTCGCATACCATACATATAGCGTTGTGCAAATATGATAGGCCAACCATATTTGTTTAGTAGCAGGTGGGCTAGAGCAAACTTAGTGCGGTGTGAGTTGATCTTTTTTTGGATATACTTTTTGTTAAATCGTCCTATGTAGAAGTAGATCTGATCACCCACAAAGCCACCAAATCCACCTACAACTATGGCAAATGGCAAGAACATATCGCCCGTGTGGCTCATGATGCCCGCCATTATGAGTCCTAGCTCACCCTCAAGCACACTCCACAAAAAGAGCACAGCATAGCCATACTCTCTAAGCCACTCTATAAAAAGCTCTTCCACCCCTATCTCACCTAGAGTAGATCTTTAGCAAATGTACCAAAATAGGTATCTTTTAGTTTTGCTAGATCCATCTTAACATTGTTGAGCCTAAACTCACTTCCACCTACAACACCGATCTTTTGGTATCCTAGATCACTCGCCATCGCTTCAAAAGCGGGTGCGTTTTGCTCGCTTACTTCAACTATGACGCGACTTAGGCTCTCGGCAAATATATCTCGCTCATCACTCACGCTCATAGTAGCACTACACCCAAGAGAGCTAAGTGCAGACATCTTAGCAAGTGCGATCGCCACACCACCGCTACTTGCATCTTTAGCTGAGCTTAAAAGCCCCTTAGCATTTGCTTCGATGATAAGCTTCCATAAAGCTCTCTCTTTATCATAGTCGATGTTTGGCAGAGTTCCACCTACACTAGAGCAGATCTCTTTCATATAGAGTGATCCTCCAAACTCGCTTCTACTCTCACCTACTAAGTAGATAAGGTTGCCCTCAGACTTAAAGCTAGAGCCTAGAACCTTTGATGGATCGCTATTTACACCCACTACACCGATGGCAGGAGTTGGAAATATACTCACACTATTTGTCTCATTATAAAGCGATACATTACCGCCGATGACTGGAGTATTTAGCTCATTACAAGCCTCTTTTATACCTAGACAACCCTCACCAAACTGCCACATCACTTCAGGGTTTTCTGGGTTGCCGTAGTTTAGGCAGTCAGTTACTGCAAGTGGGGTTGCCCCACTTATGGCTACATTTCTAGCCGCTTCGATCACCGCCACAGCAGCACCACCTTTTGGATCTATGTAGCAGTAACGAGCATTACACCCTGCTGCCATCGCTAGTGCGGAGTTGTTTTGCTCTATAAAAAAGACCGACGCATCAAGCGATCCACACCCTTTTATAGCCTGCTTACTTTTGTCAAACCCACCATAGATAGCGGACTTATCTGTCACCTCAAGAGCAGATATTAGCCTCTCAAACGCCTCTTGATTTGGTACTTTTGCAAAGTCATCTATGCTAACTTTTGCCACCTCATCTAAGTAAGCTGGACGGCTCATTGGGCGATTTAGCACAGGTGAGGACTCACTCACAGGAGCAACTGGCACATCGGCAACTTTTTCGCCATGCCAAAACAGCTCCATTCGCCCACTATCAGTAACCTCACCCACCACAACACACTCAAGGTTGTGGCGTCTAAAGATCTCCATTAGAGCATCTTCACCGCCCTTTTTTGCACACACAAGCATTCGCTCTTGTGACTCACTAAGCATAAACTCATATGGTTGCATATCTTTGTGTCTTGCTGGCACGCGATCTAGGTGCATTACCATTCCGCTACCTGCACGCCCCGCCATCTCAAATGAGCTTGAAGTTAGCCCCGCTGCACCCATATCTTGGATCCCCACTACTAGATCAGTAGCAAACATCTCCATACACGCCTCTATGAGGTTCTTCTCCGCCACAGGATCACCCACAGCGACATTTGATTCACTCTCATCTGCATCACTAAAGCTATCGCTACTCATAACAGCTCCACCTAGACCATCTCGCCCAGTGTCAGCTCCTACATAGATAACAGGGTTGCCAATCCCCTCAGCTCTACCGTAAAATATCTCATCGCTTTTAGCAAGCCCCACATTCATCGCATTTACAAGTATGTTGCCGTTATAGCACTCATCAAACCCTGTATCGCCACCGATGGAAGCTACACCTACTTCATTGCCATACTCGCTCATACCTCTTGCACACTCTTTTACTAGGTGCTTGTGGTACGATGCGATTTTTGCATCATCACTTCTTAGATCACCAAATCTTAGTAGATTTAGCGTAGCAATCGGGCGAGCACCCATTGTAAAGACATCTCTCATCATACCGCCTAAACCAGTAGCTGCTCCGTTATATGGATCTACATAGCTTGGGTGGTTGTGACTCTCCATCTTAAACACTGCTGCATAACCGCCACCAATATCAATTACTCCTGCATTCTCACCAGGTCCTTGGATCACCCACGGAGCTTTGGTTGGAAAACCGCTTAGATGCACCTTGCTAGATTTGTAGCTACAATGCTCACTCCACATCGCCGAAAATATACCGATCTCTACGAGGTTTGGCTCGCGACCTAATATCTCTTTGATGCTCTTATAGTCATCTTGTGAAAGTTTGTGGGAGGCTAGAATCTCGTCTATGTTTGGAAGTTGGTTGCTCAAGGTATAATCCTTTGGGGGAAAGTTGGAGCAAGATTATACCTTTTTTTGTGTAAATACTACGCTCTAAAGCCCACAATATAGTAAGTTGGTTTACCCTCAACTTTGTCTAGTTCTACCTTGTAGCGGGAGCGAAATCTCTCAATCTTTTCGATCGCTTCATGTAACATCTGTGTACTTGGTGAGTCAAGCTTTATCTTAAAAACATCTTCGCTATTTGACATCGCAACATAAGCTCCATTTACCTTTAGTGCCTCATGTAGATCCATTATGTGTTTTATGATCTTCTCATACCCTGCGGTGTTTTTTGCGATCCGCTCTATTTGAGCTAGCAGTGCATCATTTGGTGCATAGCCTAGTTGATTTAAGATTGCTTCGTTTTGCATCTCTATCCTTTTTGCTTTATTTGCTAAATCTTACCAACTCTTTAGTAAATATTTGGTATGATTTTACTAACTTACTACGATATTTGTAGTATCAATTTTTATTATTAAGGTAGTAGCTATGACTGATGAGATGCTAAAAAAGATTAGACAACTTCCGCCACTTCCAGAGTCTGCCATAAATATAGAAAGAGTCTATCAAGATCCAGATAGCTCCATCAAAGATATGTCCGCCATACTCGAAAAAGATCCGCTACTAATGGCAGATATACTAAAGTCCGCAAACTCTCCACTCTATGGCTTTAGCAGGGAGATCATCTCCATATCACAAGCCGTGAGTCTCTTTGGTATGGGAACTATTCGCGGTTTTGCACTCGCTAGCATTGTCAAAAAGAGCTTTACGCTAAACCTTGAGGTCTATAACATCAACAACGACTCATTTTCTCTACTCTCATCTAAACTCAACGCTCTCATCACCGCATGGCTACTACGAAGTAACAACAAAGCTCTTGGCACACTCTCTGCGGCGGCATTTTTAGTAGAGATCGGTAAAGCGATCATCGCCCAACAGGTGATCGCAGAGAAAAAAGAGCAGGAGTTTTTAGAGGCTATCAAAAGCGGTGCTGCTATCGAAGATGTGGAGCGAGAGCTTATGGGCGTAGATACACCAGAGGTAAGTTCAGCTATCTTTGAGCACTGGAAATTTGATCCAACCCTTGTAAATACCGTTCGCCACTGCCTAGATCCAGATCTAGCAAGCGATGAGATCAAGCCTTTTGCACAGATGTTGCAAGTTGTTCGCACACTCTTTTGTCTTGATGGCACCATAAAAGATGAAAATATCCAAAAAGCAAAAGATCTCATCAAAAAGTACAACCTAGATCTAGCAAGTTTTGAAAAAGCACTAGAAAATATCGCATAAATGAGAGATCTACTCACCTCGCTAAGCGTAAGACTTAGCCATCAAGATATAAAAGAGAGTGACGCAAAGCTTGTAGAGAGCCTTTTTAAGCGGGGCTATCTCACACAAAAAGATGGCTTTTATAAGCTAAACTCAAAGTACAAAGCGGGTGTTTTAGGCTCTGTACAAGATGACAAAGCCTACCTAAGCATCATCGGCGAGAGCAGTAGAGATCTGCTCATAGAGAGTGTTTCGCTCTCAAAAGCTAGCGAGGGCGACATAGTTTTGGTGCAGAGACTTCTAACAAAAAGAGGTGCACCATCTGCTAAGATCTTAGAGGTTTTGGGCAAGGCACAGAGTTATAGTGTGCTTTATGTGGTCTCAAAGGCTCTCAAAAAAGAGCTAGCAGATCTTAAAAATGACTTTATAGTAGATCTAGATTATGATCTAAGTGGCTATCAAGAGGGTGATCTATTTTGTGTTGATAATGTCTCATCTTGCGTTATCAAATACCTCGGCAACCTTAATGATCCTGCAAGCGATGAGGGGATAGTCCTTGCGTGGCACAACAAACATGATGAGTTTGAGAAGAGTGTACTAGATCTAGCTAGCAGTTTTAGCGAAGTAAACGCCACAGAGCACCCACAAAGGGTAGATCTAAGAGCTTTGCCATTTTGTACCATCGATCCACCAACGGCAAAGGATTTTGACGATGCGATCTTTTGGGACGAAAAAGCCTACACACTCTATGTCGCCATCGCCGATGTGAGCTACTATGTCACACCTTTTGGTGCAATAGATCTCGAAGCGATTTATAGAAGCTTCTCTATCTACTTGCCTCACAGATCTATCCCGATGCTTCCTAGATCACTTAGCGAGACGCTCTGCTCACTAGAGCCAAATGTCGATCGGCTCGCTTATGTCTTTAAAATAGAGTTAGATCCAAAGAGCCTAGAGGTAAAAAGCTCGGAGGTTTTTGAAGCGATCATAAACTCCCGCCACCGTTTTAGCTACGATGAAGTAGATGAGATCTTTGCCTCAAGCGAAGATCTATTTGGTCTAAAAAAGCTCCAAAAAGTAACCAACAGACTAAAAGAGAAAAGACTTCAAGAGGGGTATGAGTTTAACTCAAAAGAGCTAAAGCTCACTCTTGATGAAAACACCAACCTTCTAAGCACGCACTACGAGGTGCAAACTCCCTCACATGCACTCATAGAGGATTGTATGCTACTAGCCAACAAAGAGGCGGCAAAACGCATGAGCAAGGGGATCTTTAGAGTGCATGAGCCACCGAGTCAGATCAAACTTCAACGCCTCTATGAAGAGCTAGCAATGATCGGGCTTTTTGTCGAGATCAAAGATAGCACCAAAGAGACTATCGATGCTTTGCAGGCAAAAGCAAGAGAGCTAGATCTACTTAATGAGGTAGATGAGCTTATCATCAAAAGCCAGATGCAGGCTCGCTACTCACCATACAACTTAGGACACTTTGGACTAGGGTTTGCAAGCTATACACACTTCACCTCACCCATACGAAGATATAGTGATCTTATCGTTCATCGCGTACTAAAAGCCCTTAGTGCAGGTGATAGTATAGAGAGTTCATATGTGCTTAGAAACATCGAGTCACTCGCTATTAGCATAAGTCTCAAAGAACGCGAAGCATCGCAAGTAGAGCATGAGTACGCCAAACGAAAGTTTGCAAGATGGGCAGAGAAAAATATAGGCGAAACATTTAAAGCTCGCATAAGTGAAACAGGACTCATCAAAAAAGCGATCATAGAGGGCGAAATAAGTGGAGCTGAGGTGGAGCTAATCGCTCATGAGCATATAGATCTATTTGAGTATGTCAGCGTAACTATAAGTGAAGTTGATATTAAACGAGCCACTATCAAAGCCACAAGGGTGGTAGATGTACAAAAATGAGCTAGATAAGCACATCGCTAGCAAAAGCTTAGCAAATAGCCTTATACTCTTTGGCGAGAGCCACTTTCTCATCGACACATACATAACAAACCTCGGTTTTGATAGTGAAGCCTCCACGCTCAAACTCTACTACGATGAGTACGATTTTGCTCTAGCAAAAGCCCATCTATCGCAAGCTTCACTCTTTGGAGATCGCAATATCCTCATCATCAAAAGTGACAAAAAGATAGCAAAAAAGGATCTTGAGAGTCTTGCATCACTTTGTGAGAAAAACCCATCAAACCTCTTTTTGTATGGCTACTATGGCGATGACTTTACTACTTACAAGTTTGCACTAGGCAAGAAGTTTGCTACTATGAGTGTGCGTTTTTTCCACCCAAAAGAGGGCGAAGCGATCGCACTTTTACACTCAAGAGCAAGAGAGATAAACCTTGAGATCGATGGCTACACACTCAAACATCTTCTCTTGCTCCAAAATGGCGATATCGCTCTAGCTTATAGCGAGCTAGATAAGCTAAGACTACTTGGACGACTAGTCACCTCAAAAGATTGTGATCAGCTTGTTTTTGGGAGCGGTAGCTCAAGCGTAGATGACCTACTAAAGGCACTTTTGAGTAAAAAAGAGTACAAAACTACTCTACAAAACATACTAGATCACTCCGTAAACGAGGTGGTTTTAGCTGGCAATATCGCAAACTATATCACAAGACTCTTTATGTTCTACATCTACATAAGAGAGCATGGTAGAGCCGATGCTAGCGAGATACTAGGCTACGCTCCACCGCAGTTTGTGGTTGATGAGTATACTCGTCTAGCCCTTCGCCTAAGAGCGGATCAATACTACAATATACTAGAGCTTATCACAAAAAGCACACTTGATATGAAGAGATCAAGATCTAACGCTTCGGCGGTTTTGCACTCTATGCTAATTGGGATCTCTAGGATCATCTAGCTTAAGATCTAGATCACTTAACGCCACAGCATCGGGGTTTGTGCGGATCTTGTGAGCCATATCTACCACCTCAAAATGCCCACTTGGCACAAATGTAGCAACAGTAGAGTTTCTTATGCCCTCACTGCGGTTTAGCTGTACCAAAAACCCACTCTCATATAGTGCCAAACGGGTAGATATGGCGGTGGAGTAGGTAGTTAGCACCCCATCATCTTTTAGTATGCGTCCCAGCGAAGCAAAATACTCCCTCGTCCAAAGGAGTGGATTTACCTTTGGTGAGAAGGCATCTTGGTAGATAATATCTACACTTTTAGGCTCAAATGCCTCTATAAACTTCCTCGCATCACCGATAAAAAGCTCAACTCTACGAGTGCTAGAAGCATAGATGCCATCTCTTATGAGGTGCGAGAGTATGTGCAAGTAGGCTCTAAACTCTTCGGGGTATCTAAAGCCCTCAAGCGAGGCTATGAGATCCGCGTCTAGCTCTGGCGAGTAGATATATAAGCTCCCCTCAAAGCCTACTAGATCTGCGTAGTAGAGGGTAGAGAGAGTGTTATACCCTAGCCCAAAGCATAGATCTAGCACGCGAAGCTCGCTCTTGTGAGATTGCAGTAAAAATGCGGGCTTTATGTGCTTACTAAGCGACTCATTTAACGCCCCATCTTTGGTGGAGTGGTAGTGCTCATTGTAAGACTCGCTAAACGCAGTGTAGCTCCCATCGCTACTTGCAACCATCATAGTCCATTACCCCACATATGCATCTTTTTGCCCATCACAAGATCATATCCATCTACTAGATCTATCTCATTTACCGCACGAAACTCTGCACTACTTAGCTCATCTTTTATGATGTTTAGATCTAGCACACCCTTTTTCTCCATGATCACTATATATGCAGCGTTTGCAAGTGAGGTGTAGGCGACTTTTAGAAGAGCTTTTTGATCACTAAAACTAGCATAAACATCACGGATAATGATAGTGTCATTCTCTCGAGGTCGCAGACGAGGCATACCGCTAAACTCGGTTATCACTCTAAGCTCACCACCCACACCATCTAAGATCTGCTCTAGCTCGCTAGTAAACTCATCTGCTTTAGTGTCTATGATGGTGTAGTGTGCAGATGGCAGTGGGCGAAACAGATCGCTAATACGCAAGCTCATTTAACTCTTTGAACAGATACGCCTCTACGATCTCATCAAGGCTTTTTTGATGGTGAGCGACAAGCACGAGCATATTTTGCTCTATAAAGGGCCACACATACTCGTTGTCATTTTGCACCACAGCTATGTGACTTGGCTCATCAAAGCTATCTTGCGTCTCGCCCTCTTTGATACTTTGCATCTTACCGCCATCTACACTCACTTGAAGCCACAACTTCGCCTCTGCAACGGGGCAGATAGTATGATCTAGATCTACTGGTATGAGCAGGTTCACTTTGCCACCTTAGCTAGATCTAGCTCTAGTGCGTCGTTGCACAAGATCCCTACACCTCGATCTAGCACACCTTGAGCTATCTCTTTTGCCTCACTAAGTGAGTGCATCTTGTAAGTCCCGCACTGGTAAATATTTAGCTCAGGTATATCCTCTTGGCTTGCGACTGCTAGCACATCACGCATAGAAGCCTCCCACGCACTAACCACACTCGCCTCGCTAGGTGTACCGATGAGACTCATATAAAACCCCGTCCTACACCCCATCGGCGAGATATCTATGATCTCAACTTCACTTGAGTTTAGATGATCCCTCATAAACCCCGCAAATAGGTGCTCTAGCGTGTGAATCCCTCGCTCGCTTAGCAACTCCTCATTTGGTCTAGTAAAACGAAGATCAAAGACTCGTATATCATCACCCTTTGGTGTTTTCATACCCTTTGCAAACCTTACAGCAGGTGCACTCATCAGCGTATGATCTACACAAAAACTATCTAGTAGTGGCATAAATCCTCCTTATAATTGACAAAATTATACCCTTTTTGTGGTTTAATAGACTATAATTTCAAAATCATTTTTTCAGGGTAGAGATGCTAAAAAAGGTAGTACTAATCGCCGCCTCCACAGGTGGGCCAGGGGAGCTTGAGAAGATCCTCAAAAAGCTAGTTTTACTTAGAGAGTGCTCCATCGTTATAGCTCAACACATGGCAAAAGAGTTCTTGCCAAGCTTTGCTAAGAGGCTAGGTGAGCACACTACGCCAAAGGTTCATCTCATAGAAGATGGTTCGCGTTTAAACGAAGGCGAGATCTTCGTCGCTGATGCTATCACGACACTTAGTTCAGATCTGCGTTTTATAAAACGCCCAAGCGATAGCAGTAGTATCTACAACCCTAGCATAGACGCTATCTTAGGCTCTTTTGCTCCACATGCACAAGATCTAAAGATACTCTGTGTAGTGCTAACAGGTATCGGGAGCGACGGCTTTTTAGGAGCATATGCACTCTCACAAGAGGGTGTGCGAGTCCTCACTCAAAGTAGCGACGAGGCGATAGTTGATGGAATGCCCGCTCGCATCAGAGATGGCATAAAGGAGGCGAAAGTGCTAAAAACCGAGGAGATCATAACAGAGATAGTGAGGTTTTGTAGTGTTTAGTTTTTTTAGAAAAAAGTCAAAAAATAGCGAGCCAAAATGCTCTATAAGTAGCACCAAACGCGAAGAGTGTTTTGATGATGTGAGCATCATAGCGGACTATTTTAGGGGTGAAACGGGCGTTACATTTGACAAACAGCTCTCCATACTTAGAAACAAAGTGATCGCATTTGCCCGCCTAAGAGAGATCTACTCATTTGAGGAGTTACTACATAGTATAGGCTACAACACCACCCTCAAGCAGGAGCTAATTGATCACCTAACCACCAATGAGACATTTTTTTATAGAGAGTTTGCACAGATACAAAAGGTGGTCTCGCTTGTCAAAAAGGGTGGCAAAAATGTCCGCATACTATGTGCTCCATCAGCTACGGGCGAAGAGCCTTACAGTATCGCCATCGCTTTGCTTGAAGCGGGGGTGGCGAGATCATCATTTAGCATAATAGGCATCGACATAAATCAAGAAGCAACAAACAGAGCCAAAGAGGCGATCTACGCAGAGCGAAATGTCCGCAACCTCTCTAAAGAGGTGCTTAGCAGGTACTTTACACAAGAGGCGGGTGGCTACGCTCTAAGCGAAGAGATCAAGTCGTTAGTGAGTTTTAAGGTGGTAAATATCTTCGATGCAGAGTTTAAACATATAGGTAAGTTTGACTATATATTTTCTCGCAATATGCTCATCTACTTCGATCACGCCACTAAGCTAAAGGCCAAAAAGATACTCCAAGATCTAAGAAATGATCCAAATATAGAGATCTTTTTTGGGCATGCGGATCTATTTTAAGTGAGGATAAAATGTTAAAAAATCTACTACTATTTTTCACTCTAGTACTACTTGCGGTGGTCTCTTTTAAGTATATAGATCTCAAAAACAGCACTAGCGTAGATGCTAGCAAAATCGCCTCAAGCAACGGCAGGATCGAAGCTTCGCAGGTCGATATAGCGTCTAAAATATCTGGCAGACTTCTTGAGGTCTATGTCAGCGAAGGCGACTTTGTAGAGAAAAACCAAGCCATCGCTAAGCTAGATGCTAAAGAGCTAGAGGCGAAGTATAGAGTTGCACTCTCAATGATAGATCAAGCAAAAGAGAGCAAAAACTACCAGCTAGCACTACTAGATCAGAGACAAAGTGAGTTAGATCTGGCAAGCAAGAACTTTGAGAGAGCCAAAACACTCTACAAAAATGCAGGCATCTCACAGCTAACTTACCAGCAAGATGAGACTGCCTACAACTCCTCAAAAGCCTCGCTAGAGGCGGTAAAAGCCTCTATTCTCTCAGCTGAAGCTAGCATTGAGTCTGCCATAAGCGAAGCTGAAGTGATCAAGACAAACCTCGATGAGTCCACGCTCTACACACCCACAAGTGGCAGAGTGCTACACAAACTACACAAAGATGGTGAGATGATCACCTCAGGCGAACGGGTCGCGGTGGTGCTAGATGTGCTTGATACCTATATGAACATATTTTTACCAACCGCCGAGGCGGGAAGAGTGAGCTACGACACACCCGTTAGGATCGTGCTAGATGCCTACCCAGATGTCGCACTGCCTGCAAAGATCAGCTTCATCTCGCCTCAAGCACAATTTACCCCAAAGCAGATCGAGACAAAAGATGAGCGAGAAAAACTGATGTTTAGGCTAAAAGCCTCCATCGACTATGATCTGCTTAAGAAGTATGTCAAAGATATACGAGTGGGGCTTAGCGGAGTGGCGTATGTGAAGCTTGATGCAAGCGAGGAGTGGCCACAGTTTTTGCAAAATGTTGCCCACTAAGTCGCGATGCAACCCATCTTAAAAGCCTCCGCTCTTAGACACAACTACAAAAAGCTCGAAGCTCTTAAGGGCGTAGATCTAAAGCTCTTTAGTGGCGAGAGCTTAGCCATCGTAGGGCCAGATGGCGTGGGCAAATCGACTCTGCTCTCCATCATAGCGGGTGCTAAAACACCAAAAAGTGGTAGCGTAGAGCTATTTGGCTACGATATGAGGGACAAAACACTAAGAGCCAAAAACCACTCTAAAGTGGCTTATATGGCTCAAGGGCTTGGCAAAAACCTCTACTTTAGCCTAAGTGTATATGAAAATGTGGACTTCTTCGCAAGGCTCTTTGGCAGGAGCAAAGCCACAAGAAACAAGACCATAGAGAGGCTTCTAAAGGCGGTTGGACTCTATGAGTTTAGACATAGAGAAGCTGGCAAACTCTCAGGTGGCATGAAGCAAAAGCTTGGACTTTGTTGTGCTCTTGTTCATAGTCCCTCACTTTTGATCTTAGATGAGCCAACAACGGGCATAGATCCGCTCTCAAGACGGGACTTTTGGGCTTTGGTGGACTCCATCAAGAGGCAAAATCCACAAATGGGCATCATAGTCTCAACCGCCTATATGCAAGAGGCGACGCTTTTTGATCGCATAGTGGTTATGAATGACGGTGAGGTTTTAGCAGATAAATCACCTCAAGATCTACTAACAAAAACGAGTAGCAAAGATATAGACGAAGCCTACTTAAGCCTCATAAAAGAGGAGTCGCAAAAAGAGTTAAAGTACCTCACAAGCACCAAAAAGCATAGCTTTGAAGATAGAAGCGTAGTTATAAAAGCATCAGATCTAACTATGAAATTTGGCGACTTTGTAGCGGTTGATAGCGTCTCATTTGAGATCAAAGAGGGTGAGATCTTTGGCTTTTTAGGCTCAAATGGGTGCGGTAAAACTACCACTATGAAGATGCTTACAGGGCTTCTAAAAGCAAGTAGTGGCGAGATAGAGCTATTTGGCAAGCAGGTGAGATCTGATGATATAGAGCTTAGAAAAAATGTCGGCTATATGACTCAAAGCTTCTCGCTTTATAACGATCTAAGCGTGCGAGAAAACCTGCTTCTAAGTGCGAGACTCTACCAACTAGACACAAAAAAGATAGATGAAGCACTCGATAGATCTTTAAAGTACTTTATGCTGCAAGAGTATGAAAACCACCTAGCTAAAGATCTACCTCTTGGCATCAAGCAGAGGCTCTCACTCGCCGCGGCTTTAGTGCACTCTCCAAAGATGCTGATCCTTGATGAGCCAACCTCTGGGGTAGATCCCATCTCAAGAGATCTCTTTTGGGAGCTACTTTTGGAGCTTTCTAGGCGAGATGGCGTGACTATCTTTATATCTACTCACTTTATGAATGAGGGTTTGCGGTGTGATCGCATCTCGCTGATGCATCAGGGCAAAGTCTTAGCAAGCGATGAACCCTCTACGCTCATAGCAAACAAAAATGCCGCGGATCTTGAAGAGGCATTTATAGCCTACCTCACGCAAGAGGGCAAGGCGGAGATGACAAACAAGACGCAAGACGCCAACTACGCAGAGGAGAAAGAGGAGACACAAAAAGAGCATACGGAGGCTCTGTTTGTACCATCAAGAGCCTTAGGATATGCTCACAAGGAGTACCTAGAGCTTTTAAGAGATCCCTTAAGGCTAGTTTTTGCCTTTTTTGGCACGGTGATCCTTATGCTTGTGATGAGCTTTGGTATAAGTATGGATGTCGAAGATCTAAAGTTTGCAGTTCTTGATCGCGACAAAACACCACAAAGCAGGGACTACACTCACAACATCTCTGGATCTAGATACTTCATAGAGCAAGATGAGCTGGGCTCCTATGAGGAGCTAGAGCATAGACTAAAGTCTGGTAGCATCAGCCTCGCTATCGAGATCCCACCAAACTTCTCTCGCGACTTACTAAAGGGCAAAACTACGCAGATAGGCGTCTGGATTGATGGCACGCAAGCCTTTAGAGCTGAGAGCATCAAGGGTTATGTGCAGGGTCTGCATATGAGCTACCTGCTATCGCACGACAAAGGTGGTGTGCCCATAGAGATAGAGTCGCGTTACAGATACAACCAAGACTTCAAAAGCATCTACTCTATGATCCCCGCCATCATACCGATGCTACTTGTCTTTATCCCTGCCATACTGATGGCTCTTAGTGTTGCTAGAGAAAAGGAGCTAGGATCTATCGTAAACTTCTACACCACTCCCACCACAAAAGCGGAGTTTATACTCGGCAAGCAGGTGCCTTACATAGCGGTGGGGCTTGTTAGCTTTGTAGCACTTCTGCTCATCTCGCTAGTGGTGTTTGAGGTGGTGCCAAAGGGGAGCATCACCCTGCTCTTTTTTGCTACACTGCTCTACATCTCTGCCACAACAGGCATCGGTATGATCGTCTCAAGCTTCACAAAGACGCAGATCGCAGCTCTAGCAGCTGCTGCTGTTTTTACCATGCTACCCACTGTCGCATTTAGCGGGCTAACCACACCCGTAAGCTCACTAGAGGGCGTTGCGTCACTCATAGCTCACATATTTCCCGCCTCATACTACACCAACATCAGTAGAGGCATATTTAACAAAAACATAGGGCTTGATAGCTTGAGTGTAGATCTGCTCGCCCTTGGCATGATCGCTCTAGCCATCTTTGTTATCAACCTGCTTATGCTTAAAAAAGAGGAGGCATAAATGCTTGCTAACATCTTCCACCTCACCAAAAAAGAGCTTCAAGTTATACTTCGAGATGTTGTGATGATGGTGATGATATTTTACTCATTTAGCTTCGCCATCTATGTGGGAGCAAAAGCAGGCTCATCTGAGCTTAGCGACACTCCCGTAGCGATCGTAGATGAAGATAGATCTGCCCTCTCACAAGCCATAACAGACGCACTTTTGCCCCCTCGCTTTAAAAAGCCAAAACTTATAGACTACAATGAGCTAGATGCGGGAATGGACAAGGGTCTTTATACCTTTGCTCTTGTGATCCCTCACAACTTTGAGCGAGATCTCAAAAAGGGGCTAAAAGCTGAGCTACAACTAAACATAGACGCCACGCGTATGAGCGAAGCGGGCATCGGAGCGGGCTATATAGCTCAGATAGCTCAAGAGGAGGTGCAAAGATACCTCAAAACCTCATCGCGCTCCTTTACTCTACCCATCGAGCAGGTGATCGCCTACAAATACAACCCAAACCTCACTAACTACTGGTCTGGAAGCATCAACAAGATTATAGATAATATTATGACATTTTCCATACTTCTAGCTGCTGCTATGCTTATGCGAGAAAAGGAGCACGGCACGCTAGAGCACCTCTTGGTGATGCCCATAGGGAGCTTTGAGATTATGATCTCTAAGGTGATCGCCTCTATGCTCATCATACTTGCAGGCGTTATGTTTGCACTCTTTATCATCGTAAAGATGCTCTTTAGCGTACCCATCGCGGGATCTTTGGGTCTGTTTTTCTTCGCGACACTTTTGGTGCTTTTTGCTACAACTTCGCTTGGTATATTTATAGGCACATTTGCTAGAAGTATGCCTCAGCTTGGTATGATGTTTCTGCTACTCATTTTGCCTCTGATGATGCTCTCAGGCAGTGTGACACCATTTGAGAGTATGCCTCAGATCTTACAGTATGTTATGAAACTCTCACCCACCACACACTTTGTGGAGGTTTCGCAAGGAATCTTGTTTCGCGACGCGGGGCTAGATCTAGTATGGCAAAACCTGCTTGCTATATTTGCCATAGGAGTGGTCTTTTTCACTCTCGCTCTTGCAGTACTCAAAAAGAGCCTAGATAGGGCGAGATGAGAAAAATATTCACACCTACCTATTTTGATACTGATTATTAATCTTATTAAGAAACAGTTAAAGTAGATTTGGTAATACTCGCTTCTTAAATCAAATAGGAGTATCTATGAAAAATATACTATATGGGCTTGTAGCCTCTACACTTCTGCTCTCAAATGCGAGTGCACACGATATCTGGATCGAAAAAACGCAAAAAATGAGGCTTGGATCTTCTTTTGTGAGTTTGCCGAAGATCTAAAAGAGGGAGCAAAGTTTTTAGATAGGCTAAAAGCTGAGCATTTCTACCCAAAAGGCGTTGTAAAAGATCTAAAAAGAGCACAAAATAGCATAGATCTAACGCTTGCAATGAGTGGTGATTTGGCTCTAGTTGAGTATGGCGAACCACGCGTAAACAAATAGATAGCAAACCACTTGCAAAAACAAAAATCACAGTCATCTCACCAACAAAATGGGAAAAAAGCTTCTACACGAGTGAAACAGGCAAAGTGAGCATCACCACACCGTGGCAAGGTACATACCTTATGGAAGCGAGATATGAGGATAGCACAAAAGGTGAAGTAAACGCAAAAGTTTTTGACAAAACTATCCACGCTCTAACATATAGCTTTGTAGTAGAACAAGGGATTGTTTGGTAGATAGTGTTGAAGTGTGAAATGGTGGGTGTAGGGGTATCGAACAAAGGCTCTTAAAGCCCCTATCTTACGAGGTTTTAAAAGTTTTAATTTCTATGATGTACCGCTTAATGTACCATTTGAGTAACGCTTAAAGATTTCTTAGGCTTTTACGGGTTGTCTGTTTGGCTATTACACCGATAGCATTATATCTCTTTTAGACTTGTTTGCATTTGATTATATGCTATAATTGTACTTGTAATAGCAATATACACCTTTAACCCGTCTGATTAACGGGGTGTGGGTAAAACTAGCAGGGGCTTTAGGGTCTCTGCTTTTTTTTTGCCTTTTTTTTAGGTGGCTGGGCGGAGTGGGTAGTACTCACAAATAGGGAGTTATATTGCTATTTCGCCTATTGATAATCTTTTTAGTGTTGATGGTACTTGCTACACCTTTGCACTAATCAAAAACGAGGGATTAATCACCCCTCGGATTATCATAGCTTCACTTCTGACCTCATCTATTAGCCTATAAAAAGATAGCTTGTAGTTTCTATAATGTGAAATTTCTCATCTTATAGGTTGATACACCTCATCAAAGTTCACAACTGCTAAGGTGTTCACAAAGTATGCAAAAAGTACACAATATAAAAAATGTGAAAAAATCTCCGCGTGTGTGGGGGCGAGGTTTTCTAAAGAGTAGCTTTTTATAGTTTCAGATATACCCTCTGTGCTTAATGGTATAGTATTGGTGCTATCTAGTTCTAATCATAATCAGATAGTTTGGCTTTTACCTCTTGATCAAATACTTGTGTCTCATCTCGTAGGTATGCCTTGGTAGTTGTATCACTCTCAATAGCTCCTAACTGTTGCAATAGTGAGTTTTTAACAAAGATTAGATCCTTGATACTCTCTTTGGTTAAATCAGCGTCTAAGATAGCGTTATCTATCTTTGTAAGCTGTTTGATGAGCATCTCATATTTAGATCTAGCATTGTGGCTATAAACTCTCTTGACCTCTGCAAGTGCTAAAAATTGAAACTCTTTAATTTCACTCTCTAAAAGCTTGCTCCACTGTATAAGGGTAGCTTTACTAAGCTTTAGCTCTTTTGCTATCTTATCAAAGCTCACGCCATCAGCTCTAAGTGATATAAACTCTCTTTGCTTTTTATCCATTGTTTTAGCTCCTTGTGTAGATGTTAGATTATATCTAGTAAGTATGACTTTACTGTTTGAGTAAAAATCAAGTAGCTTTTATAAAAGTGGTCTGTTTTGTTGCATAATCATAAACTTTAACAGTTGCATCTAGTATCTTTTATGCTTAGCTTTTGGTCTGAGTCTGATTTCAATGCTGTTTAGAACATATCCACCATCTTTTAGGATCTCTTTTATCTTTGCTTCTAGATCTTGCTTTATCTCTTTACGCTTCACTGCTTACTCCTTGCTGTATCTATGATCTGCTTAAACTCATTGAGTGGTAGTGCTAGTAGCTTACTGTTTGGTATGCTCATAGTTGCTTCTATTCGCCATAATGGATAGCCTAAAGCGTTCTTTAGTGCCTTATTGTAGATAGTGACTCTATCTAGCATCAGCACGCCCGTCTGGTTGATGTAGAAGGTGTCGCTTTGCTTGTACCTATGTAGATCAAAGGTTTTGCTAAGAGCTTCTATGTTTGGAGCGTGGCTTATATCAAAGCATAGATCTATCTGCGAGACATCTTTTAGGATAGTAACTATCTTTGCTACTAGGTGATGAGGTGGTGGCTCTTTGTGGTACTGCTTCAAGCCAAAGATTACCATAGTGGCTAAGCGGTACTTTGGTTTGTCTAGGTTGCTGTTATAAGTGTAGATGTTGTAGTGTTCTAGTTGATGTACACTTGTTATCTCATCTTCAGCGAGTCGCTTCCTTAGCTTGCTGATTATGACTCTATCGTTTTTGCTAAGTTTACGCCATTTGCCTACCTCATCTAGCCTCTCTTTTTTGTACTGTTTAGAGTAGGTGATCCTTATAGTGTCTATTTCAAGATTTAGATCATTTTGAGCGTTAAAATCTTCTATAAATGCTATTAGATTATCTAATGTTTTTATGGTGTTCTCTCTCTCTTACATTACGAGATCGGTTTCTTAAGCTTAAATACTCGCCATAAACAAGCCCCGCCCCCGCTATGGGTAGGGTAGCTTTTTGGTTAAATAACTCCCTTTTACATTTAGACTCTATTGTACTGCATTGTAAGGGGTGTTATTTTAGAGCTTAAATTCTCTAAAACCGATCGATAGTTGCTATAATGCTACTGCTTAATTTGTAGAGGCGGGATCTGACTCTCACCTCTATTATCAGAGCTCTAAAAAGGCTTTGATTTGCAAGGGATCATCTATAAGATCCGCTCACTCCTATTAGCTCCCTAATTGCTTCTATTTTGTCGGGATTTATCCTTGCGATTTTGCAAGATCTATCAGGCTTCCATTCTCTTATGATGAGTCCTTTGGCTTCAAGATCTATTAGGTACTGGTTGGCGTTGCTAATACCTACCACCCCGCCAGATACTTCTTTGCCTTCATAGATAGACTTTAGAAGGCTCATACTGTGAGACGATCTGCTCATACCTCACCCCCTAATAGCTTCTCGATCTCAGCTACACTTATGAGCGTTACATTTGATGATGGCTTGAGGGGTGTTAGTTTACCCGCCTTAACATAGTTCCATATGGTGCTTACTGAAACACTCATATACTTTGACGCTTCTTTAGGGCGTAGATATTGCTTTTGCAATGTTTATCCTTTGCATAACTCACGCTATTGGGACTTAAAGCTTTAAGGTTTTTCACCTCATCTAGTTAATTGTATTTAGATGAGTTGTACTAATCGCGGTTAGATGGTGTAATCTTATATGAATATTTAAGAGGGTCTTTTTTGAGCCAAAATGTTGATGGTAGTTTTTTAGCTTCAACTTTTTGGGTGTGTATTTAATGGTCTGTAAATATAATCTCTAAACCTCTGTTGATCAAAGTTTGATTGTGTAAGTGTATGTATATGATCTACCTCTTCAACTACCTTTTGATACTCTATAAAATTACTATCTTGTTGATCAGCTTCTGTTAAGCTCTCTCTATCATCTTTGATCCACTCAATAGTGCTTTGGCTAAAGCTGTATTGTGTAGCATCTGACTTTAGCTCAATACCTAAAAAGTTTTTAACCAAAGCCAAAGAGATTTTTTTACTCAATTCGTTTTTGCTTGCAAGTAAGAAAAAATGTAAGGCTTTTGCTATCTCTTTATCACTCATCAATCTTTGCACACTTCTAATATTCTCATTGTTCATAGGTTTGAGGTTTGCTATCCTTGCATCTCTTCTCATAGGCTGATCAAGCATCTTTTGATACTCTCTAAGCACTTCTACAGCGTGAGGCAAAGCGTGCATAATGTGATGTGATTTTGCACCATCTCTTTTTGTGGCGTTTGGATCTAAATATGCAAGATTGACCACATTAGCCAAAAACTCTATGAACTCATTATCTACAATCTCTAAAAGCTGATCAAGCTTCTTTTTGTTTTTTGCTTCTACTGTTTTTTTGTGCTTCTCAGCTTCTTTGAGTAAGAATTTATTAAAAGCCCATTCGTTTATTGTGTTTAGCGTGTCGATTATAAAATCTTTGTCTATCTCTATCTCTTCAAGTGGCTTTAGTGCTTCTATGATTTTGATAGCTTTGTTTTCTAGTGCCTCTTCTAGCTCCCAATCCATCAAAAAGTAAGGGGCGGTTGCTACTGTTTTTATATACTCAGCTTTACCATTCCAAAAAACTTTTGCTCTTATTTCTTTAAAGAAACAATCTTCTAAAGCTTTGTTGTTTGTCTCTAAATTGGTACGCTCAGCTACTACTTGATACTTACCATTTAACCACCACATAACCGCCTCTCTGATCAGTTTTTGTCTTGCGTTTATACTGCTTTGAGCTTCTAGCTTCTCTCCTTGTTCCTCTTGGTGAAATCTCTTTTTTATCTCTTCAAGTTTTTCACTCATCTAACATACTCACTATAAAATCACTCCACCACTGCATAAGTATTTTTAGCTCACTTGTATAATCAGCCATATTGGTATATGCTCTAACTACTGCATTTTTCTCATTGTGATCAAGTGCCTTTTCTCTCGCCTCGAAGCTCACGCCGTGCTCTTTTTGATGGCTATCAGCTAAGCTCCTAAATGTGCCTCTAAAGCCGTGGAGTCTTATTTTTCGCCCTCTACTCTCATCATTAAAACCCATTCGTTGTAACGCTCTATTGGGTGTCTCTGGGTTGATGGGTGTATCTTTATAACCACTTGTTTTAAAAACATAGATCTCTCCAGTAAAAAGTTTTTGTTCATTTAATATCTCTATGACTTGCGGAGTAAGAGGCATTTTAAAATCAGGCAAGTTTGGATCTTTGGACTTCATCAGATGGCGGGGTATGGTTAGCATTTTGGCTTCAAAGTCCACATACTCCCATTTTAGACTTACTAAGTTTTCAGCTCTTAGTGGTAGGTGTAAAACTAGTCTTAGAGCGTTGCGGGTGCTATAATCACCCTTGTAGGAGTAGATAGCATTGGTGAGTTCAGATAATATGGCGGGATCTACTATCTTTGGGTAGTGCTTAGCTCTGCGAGGTGGTATGATGTATTTTCTATCTAGGTTGGCGATGATGTTAAAATCACAATACCCTCTCATAGTTGCAAACTTCCAAAGATCGTTAAGGTAGTTAAATAGCCTACTTGCACTCTCTGGTGAACGCTTAGCTTTTAGCTCAAGTAACTTTATGATCTCGGGGTGTTTGATGCTTGCTATAACCCTACCTTTAAAGAACGGCTTTACATCGGTTTCAAATTGACCTATCTTGCGGGTGATGGTACTCTTTGCTAACTCTTTTGCTTGCATCTTGAGCCACTCATCTACTACCCTATCAAATCGCCCATCTTGTTCAGCTTCTACCCTTTGTCTATCTTCTCTCTCTTGGTCTATGGGGTCTATTCCATCAGCGATGAGCTGTTTATAAGCGTCTCTTTGTTTTCGTGCTTTGCTTAGTGATAGTGCTGGGTAAACTCCTAAAGATGATTTACGCCTCTTTAGTGTGATAGGACTTGTATATCTGAAGATCCAAAGCTTTGAGCCGTTTGGTTTTATTAGTAAAGACAACCCGCCTTTATCAGCTATGAAATACTCTTTATCTTTTGGTTTTGCGTTGCGTATCTCAATATCACTATTTATAGGCATCTGGATCCTTTTAGTGGTACATTTTCGATGTAGCATTTTGGTACTTTTTTACGATGTACCGCAAAATGTACCATTTTTAACTCAATTTGGTTGTATTAGTTTATACTGCTTTGGATTAACAAAGGCTTATAAAGTGGCTATTTTAGGGGGTTTTTTGGATTTGGTTGGATTGGTTTAAAGTGTGAAATGGTGGAGTGTAGGGGGATCGAACCCCTGACCTCAACGCTGCCAGCGTTGCGCTCTCCCAGCTGAGCTAACACCCCAAAAAGAGGTGACATTATAGCAAACAATAGTTAAAATTAATCGGGTGGGCGGTACTTTTTGCTCTCTTTTTTAGCAGCATCATTTAGATCTTCCTCGCCATCAAACTTTGTGGCGTTTAGAAACTTCTCTTTGTCATCAAACTGCCCTGTTTTGATCGCCCACATAAACCCCGCCACACCAATCGCACCCAAAAATAGCGACACACTAAGCATCAAAACTAGAACTGAGCTATCCACGCTCCCTCCTTCTAAGTGAGTTTCCAACCACCAAAAGCGAGCTAAGCGACATAGATAAAGCCGCCACTAGCGGTATGACATAGCCCATCATCGCTAGCGGTATGGTGATGCTGTTATAGACCAGCGAAATGGCGATATTTTGCTTTATAAGTCTATATGTCTCTTTTGAGATCCTAAAAGCACTCTGTAAACTTCGCATACTTCCATCTAGTAGCACAACATCGCCCGCTTCAAGTGCTATATCGCTCCCACTTCCCATCGCGATGGAGATCTCAGCACCCGCCAGAGCCAAAGTGTCGTTGATCCCATCGCCTACCATCACCACTTTTTTGCCCTCGCCATGCAAAGAGTTCACAAACTCAAGCTTATCTTGTGGGCTTGCCTGTGCATAATATTCACTTAGTCCCACTGCGTGAGCTACTTTAGCAGTTATCGCCTCTTCATCACCACTTAGAAGCACCACTCTAAGTCCCATCTCCTTGGCACTTTGTATAAACTCTTTGGCGTCCTCTTTGATCTCATCTTCTAGCTCAAAGATCGCCCTTAGCTCACCCCCACTTGCATAAAAAAAGAGCGAAGAGCAACTCTTGAAGCTCACTTCCACTCCATGCTCTCGCAGTAGTTTTGCACTTCCACCGAGGTGGATTACGCCATCTTTTTTGGCATAGATCCCCTTTGATGCCACCTCTTTGTACTCATCAAAAGCTAGCTTCTCACCCTCTACATACTTAGCGATCGCCTTTGAAATGGGGTGCTTTGAGAGACTTGCTAAAGCATGGAGCAGGCTTACATCGCCAAAAATCTGCTTGCTTACTACGCTTGGAGAGCCTTTGGTTATAGTCCCAGTTTTATCAAGCACCACGACATCAGTTTTTGCCATCGCCTCCAAACTCGCTGCCTCTTTAAAGAGTATGGCATTTTTTGTAGCGTTACTTAGTCCTACAAGCGTTGCTACGGGAGTTGCTAGAGCTAGAGCACATGGACATGCGATGATGAGCACTGAAACGGCTACCATAAAGGATCTATCAAACCCCGCTCCACCTACCATCCACCACACAAAAGTTAGCACAAAGAGTGTCAGCACAACCCCTGCAAAGTAGCTAGATAGCTCATTGGCAAGCCGCTCTATGCGGGGCTTTTTACGCATAGCCCCCTCTAAGAGCTTTGCGATCACGCTTAGTGTGGAGTGCTTAAACTCCCTTAGAACCTCGCAAGTGACATTGGCATCGATGCTCACAGTACCACTCACTATCTCGCTCCCCACGCTCTTTACAACTGATCTGCTCTCGCCACTAAGGCTTGACTCATCAAAACTCCCCTCACCGCTTATGACCCTAGCGTCTAGGTACGCCTTCTCACCCGCTGAGATGATGTAGCTCTCACCAACTGCAACATCTTCTAAGCTCTTTAGCACCACCTCGCCATTTTGGAGCACTTTGATCTCTGAGGGTACATCTCGCAGTAGCAGATCTAGTGCGTCGCCTACACTCTTTTTGCTAAGTACTTCTAAAAACTTACCGATGAGTATAAATGTGATAATCATAGTCACCGAGTCGAAGTACGCCTCACCCTTTTGGTTTATGGCTATGTAGATGGAGTAGAGATACACCAGCGTCGCCCCCGCTGCAACGAGCAGATCCATACTAAGTACACCTCGTTTTAGTCCAAAGTAAGCACCCCTAAAAAAGACCCACCCACTATAAAAAAGCACAGGCGTAGCAAGCACAAACTCCGCAAAGTTTAGTATATCTTTGTGCGACTGCTCCATTCCGCTAAAGTAGCCCGCATACTGTGCGATGGCTATCCACATCGTGTTCATCATCGCAAAAATCGCTAGTGCCATCTTTAGGTAGTAGCTCTTTCGCTCCCTGCTTGAGCTCTCTTCGTGCATCTTGCTATCATACGCAAACGCATCATAGCCGATGGAGCGGATCATCTCGATGATGGCGGAGAGTTTAAGAGTGCTATCGTCCCACATGATGTAGGCTTTGTTGTTTGTGAAGTTTAACTCAGCTTCGATCACGCCCTCCATCTGCGAGAGAGCTTTCTCATTTAGCCATACGCAAGCTGAGCAGTGGATCCCCTCGATGATGAGCGAAACCTCGCTTATATCGCCATTTTGACTCACATATTTGTCATAAAAGGCTTTTGAGTCAAATGTGCTAGAGTCTATAAAGTTCTGCTTTGGAGCAGAGAGTTTAGCCCCACCTAAGCGATCATAAAAGCTTCCAAGTGAGTTATCTTTTAGTATGTGATAGACACTCTGGCAACCACTACAACAAAAGTTTAGCTCCTCACCCTCTGCTTCCTCGCTTATGCCAGCGTCAAACTCTAAGTGGCAGTGGCTACACTCTTTTTTAGTTGGCAAGCTCAAACTTCCCAAACTTGCGGTTTTTCTCTAGCTTTTGCCACTCATCGGCGTAACCGTCCATACATATATATACACCCTCTTTTGTCGTCGCTTTTGCAAAGCCGATCGCCATACCGAGGTTAAAAGATGCTTCAAGCTTATCTATCTCAAAAGGTCTCATCGCACCCACAAAAACGATGATGCGATCATCAAAGATCTCATGCAAAAACTCCGCACTCTCTCTCATCGTGTCAGTCCCGTGGATAATGATAAACCTCTTTTTATCAGACTCCGCGATCACTCTTGCTAAGATCTTGCGATCATTTACGCTCATATCTAGGCTATCTTTATAAAGCACCCCAGCCACCTCATAAAGCCCGCTAGTATGGGCGAGAATCTCCTTTGGAGCAGAGTTATCATAAGGCACCTCAACTTGACCATTTAGTGGGTTGTAGCGTTTGTTAAATGTCCCACCGCTATTTAGTATGAGCATCTATTATCTCCTTTAGGTTTTTTACTATTTTGGTCGCTTTTGAGGTGGTTGCTGTGTTACTTAGTAGGTAGCTCTGCTTCACTCCCGCACCTAAACCCGCCTCGATGTCCCGCTCGCTATCGCCCACTAAGATGGAGCTTGCTAGATCTAGAACAAGATCTTTTTTAGCTTGCAAGATCATACCACTTTTGGGCTTTCTACACTCGCACTCACCGCTAAAGTCTGGGTGGTGCGGACAGTGGTAAAACGCATCTATACTAGCACCATTTTTACTAAACTCATCTGCTATGAAGCTATGAAGCTTCGCTAGATCCGCCTCAGTGTAGTAGCCTCTAGCGATACCTGACTGGTTAGTTACCACCACCACCTTATAGCCTTGCGTTTTAAAGTGTCTTACTAGATCAAAGATCCCATCTACAAACTCCAGATCTTTAGCTTTATATAGGTAGTTTTTCTCTATATTGATCACGCCATCGCGATCAAGCAAAAGTGCCTTAAACCCCGCCACCAAATAGCTCTTTTTCAACTATATCACAGATGATGTGCCCTATGAGTATGTGTGACTCCTGTATGCGTGGCGTCGAAGGCGATGGCACAATGATGCTTAGATCTGCTAGTTTTGCCATCTCTCCGCCATCTCTACCAACGAGTGCAACCGTGCTTATGCCCTTCTCTTTTGCCACCTCAAAGGCTTTTATGATGTTTTTGGAGTTACCAGAAGTTGAGATCCCCACAAAGAGATCACCCTTACTTCCAAGCCCCTCAAGTTGCCTAGAAAATACTGCATCATAGCCGTAGTCGTTGCCAATGGCGGTGAGATTTGAGGTGTCAGTTGTGAGTGCGATAGCAGGAAGTGAAGCCCTATCAAACCCATAACGCCCCACAAGCTCCGCTGCGATGTGCTGAGCATCTGCCGCACTTCCGCCATTACCTGCTAGTAGCAACTTGCCACTTTTGTCTTTGTAGATCTGCACGCACGCTCTAGCCACTTTTTCTATGATACCAAGCAGATTAGCATCTGCGTACAATGCCTGCTTAGTCTCATAGGAGGCTTTTATCTGATCTTGTATGTAGTTTTTCATAAACTACTCCTCTAAAATATAAGTAAAATCATAGCATATAAAAGCTACCAAATTTTAACTCGACCAAAGCACTATTTGAGTATGATTGCACATATTTTTCTAAGGTGATTTTATGCGTGGTTATAAGATATTTGCGGGAAGTTCTAGCGTGGAGTTTGCCAAAGAGGTGTGCAAAACCCTCGATGCCCCACTAGCAAAAGCAGATGTAAAGAAGTTTAGCGATGGCGAGATCTCAGTTCAGATCTCAGAGAGTGTGCGGGGCAAAGATGTCTTTATAGTCCAGTCCACGGGAGCACCATCAAATGATAACATCATGGAGCTTCTCATCATGGTTGATGCACTTCGTCGCTCTTCAGCTTCAAGCATCACCGCAGTTATGCCCTACTACGGCTACGCAAGACAAGATCGCAAAGCTGCTCCACGCGTACCCATCACCGCAAGATTAGTAGCCGATATGTACCAAACAGCAGGGCTAGATCGCATCATCACCATAGATCTTCACGCTGGGCAGATCCAAGGCTTTTTTACCATTCCAGTGGACAACCTCTATGGATCTATCGCTTTTGAGAGCTACATCAGAAGCAAAAACCTCAAAAACCCTATCATCGCTTCGCCAGATATTGGCGGTGTGGCAAGGGCTAGATACTTCGCAAAGAGACTAGGACTTGAAATGGTTATAGTCGATAAACGCCGTGAAAGAGCCAATGAGAGCGAAGTTATGAACATCATCGGCGATGTTGAGGGGTATGATGTCATTATGGTTGATGATATGGTCGATACCGCAGGTACGATGGTAAAAGCCGCCACCGCACTAAAAGCAAAAGGGGCAACATCAGCAATGGCGTGTGCCACCCACGCAGTCCTTAGTGGCAAGGCGTACGAGAACCTAGAAAATGGTGATCTCGATGAGCTAGTAGTTACCAACACACTAACAGCTAAACCACACAAAAAGATCAAAGTCCTAAGCGTTGCACCGCTATTTGCAGAGGTGATTAGACGCGTTTACCACCACGAAAGCATCAACACACTTTTTAGCTAAGGCAAGGCATTGAAAAATATTCGCAACTTCTCTATCATAGCTCACATAGATCACGGCAAAAGCACACTTGCAGATCGCATCATACAAGAGTGCGGAGCAGTTAGCACTAGAGAGCTAAGCTCGCAGATGATGGACACCATGGACATAGAACAAGAGCGTGGCATCACCATAAAGGCTCAAAGTGTTAGGCTCGACTATGTCAAAGATGGGAAGCACTACATACTAAACCTCATCGACACCCCTGGTCATGTGGACTTCTCATATGAGGTGAGCAAGTCGCTTGCTTCAAGTGATGGGGCACTTCTTATAGTCGATGCGGCTCAAGGTGTAGAGGCTCAAACCATCGCAAATGTCTATCTTGCTATGCAAAACGATCTTGAACTCATACCTGTTATAAACAAGATAGACTTGCCCTCAGCAGATCCAGATCGCGTAGCCGAAGAGATCGAGACAAGCATCGGCATAGATGCCACAGATGCGATGAAGATCTCAGCAAAAACAGGCGTGGGCATCAGAGAGCTGATCGACGCCATAGTAGATCGCATACCTCACCCCGTGGGCAACCCAGATGCCCCTACAAAAGCTATCATCTACGACTCATGGTTTGACTCATATCTCGGAGCACTCGCACTTGTGAGAGTTTTTGATGGTGAGATAGCTAAAAACCAGCTAGTAAAACTAATGAGCACCAACGATAGCTACCAAGTCTTAGATCTGATGTATCCGCACCCTCTCAAACGCCAAAAGACCGCAACCATCAAAAGTGGCGAGATTGGTATCGTGGTTTTGGGGCTAAAAGATGTAGGAAGCATCAGTGTGGGTGACACTATAACCGATGCCAAAAACCCTACAAAAGAGCCAGCACTAGAGTATGAGCCAGCTAAACCATTTGTCTTTGCGGGACTCTACCCTATCGAAACTGACAAGTTTGAGGATCTTCGCGAAGCACTAAACAAGCTTAAACTAAACGACTCATCGCTCACATTTGAGCCAGAAACATCAGTGGCACTCGGCTTTGGCTTTAGAGTGGGCTTTTTGGGTATGCTTCATATGGAGGTGATCCAAGAGCGACTTGAGCGAGAGTTTGACATAGAGCTAATCGCCACTGCTCCATCGGTTGTATATCATGTATATCTAACAAACGGCGAGATGGTAAGCGTACAAAATCCATCAGAACTTCCACATATTAGCACCATAGATCACATCGAAGAGCCTTATGTTAAGGCAACTGTCATCACCCCAACTGACTACCTCGGCAACATCATCACGCTTCTAGTAAATAAGCGAGGTATGCAAGAGAAGATGACCTACCTAAATGAGAGTCGCGTTATGCTTGAGTACGCCATACCGCTAAATGAGATCGTCGTGGAGTTTTATGACTCGCTAAAGAGCATCTCCAAAGGTTATGCGAGCTTTGACTATGAGCCTATCGGATTTCGCGAGGGCAACCTTGTCAAGCTTGACATCAAAGTGGCGGGCGAAGTGGTGGACGCACTAAGCGTTATAGTACCACAAAGCAGTGCGGAGTCTCGCGGTAGAGTACTTGTTAAAAACCTAAAAGATCTCATACCTCGCCAACTCTTTGAAGTGGCGATCCAAGCCTCTATCGGTAGTAGGGTTATAGCTAGAGAGACAGTTAAGAGCATGGGCAAAAATGTTACTGCAAAGTGCTACGGCGGTGACATTACTAGAAAGCGAAAACTACTAGAGAAACAAAAAGAGGGTAAAAAACGCATGAAAGCAGTAGGCAAAGTAAACCTACCACAAGAGGCGTTTATGTCGGTTCTAAAGATGAGCTAGTGCGTTGCCTTTTGTGCGAGGCTCTAAGCTTTGAGCAGATCTGCTTAGAGTGTCAAAGCCTCTATCTTAAGCCTCGCTTGCACAAAAGACGCCTCAAGCAAGACCTCTACTGCTACTCATTTTACTCATACCGTGAGATCAAAGATCTACTTCACACCAAACATACAGATCTAGGGTACTACATCTACGCCATCTTAGCCAAAAACTCATTTGAGCTATTTGCACAAGGGTTTGAGCATAATGAGCAGATCTACGCTCTAGCAGTCGATGACTTGCCTCTTGGCGGCTACTCTCACACGGCACTACTAGCCAAAGCCCTCACAAGCTCATACATAAAGCCACTATATGGGAGCTTGCGAGCTAAAAACCGCATCTCATATAGTGGCAAAAGTAGAGAGTTTAGGCTTCTAAACCCTAGAGATTTTGAGTGCAAAAATGTTACAAACCGTGCAGTTATAGTAGTAGATGACATAGTCACAACAGGAGTAACACTTATGGAAGCTAGTGGGGCAATAGAGGCAAAAAATGGCAAAACTCTCTTTTGCCTCACTCTTGCTGATGCAAGCTTGCATTAAGTAAACCTCGTTTATACTTTACCAGCACGGAGTATAAAATGAGCAGGTATCTATTAGCTTTATTTATATCGATCATATCTCTAAAGGGTGAAGATCTAGGTACACTTCTGAACAAATACCAAGACAAAAGTGATCTATCTCGCATCGACAAAGAGAGCAAAAACGGCAACATCATCATATATACTAGAAAAGATCTAGATGCTATGCAGGCATATACGCTAAAAGATGTGATCAAAAACATCAGGCTCTTTAGCCTCAAAACAACGCCTTTTGGTGGGGTAAACATTGTAAAAACTCCGATGGCAAAAGAGAGCGATATAGGCTTAAAGCTTATCATTGATGAGATGGAGATCTCCTCATTTGCCGCAGGTGGCGGGATTATGCAGTATGAGAAGATCGGGCTTAGCTTTGTGGATCATATAGAGATCTACCAAGCTGCAAACGCTGTGCTTTTTGAGGGTCAGCCAGCAGGCATAGTGATCCGCCTCTACTCCAAAGATCCAAGTCTTGAGAACCTCACATCACTACTAGCCACCATCGACAACAGAGCAAGTCTCAACACACAGATCACATCAGCAGGAGAGATGGGGGATTATGACTATCTAGCTACTATCGATGCAGGCAAATATAACCACAAACACTACCACAACAGTAGCAATAACTCAAAACTATCTAAAGATCTCTCGCGAGTTCAAGGCTACTTAAAGTTTGGCAAAGATGATGACTTTTTAGCAACCTTTGGCATCATTGCTATAAAGAGCGACATACTCAAAGGATTTGGAGAGGCGATAGATGATGGCGAGATCAAAAATCTCTACATAAATGGCTCATTTACAAAGTTTTTTGAGGATAACATCAAGCTTGTACTAGATCTCTCGCACGAAGAGGCGAAGCTTGATAACAGTGACTTAAATGGCTTTGTGGTGCAAGCTAGCATGCCAGCATCTGATATAAGTAGCAAAAATAGAGCACATGTCGCAAATGCCACACTAGATCAAGAGATCTACTCAGGAGATCACGAGATCCGCTATGGTATCCAGCTAAAATATAGAGACTTTAAACAGCAAGAGATGAGACTTGATGGAGTAGAGCACAACCTAGTAATGGGGGCTAGACGCAGTCACTACGCATATCTATTTGCAGAGGATAACTACCATATTAGCGATGCTCACTCCATCATATTTGGAGCAAAGCTAGCTTATAGTGACAATAGATACAAAAAACAGCTAAACCACACGCTAAGAGTGGGCTACACAGGCGAGATTATGAGCAATCTAGTACTTCGTGCTGCTGTGCAACGAAGCTACACCCCACCAACTATTACACAAACCACCTTTTCACCACTCTACAAACCAAACCCAAGGCTAAAAAATGCCAAAAACACCACCACTAAAATAGAGCTAGAAAAGAGCTTTGATGCGACAAAACTAACCTTTGGAGTAGCAAAACTAACACTAAAAGATGGTTTTGCCTTTAGTCATGCAGACTCTAGCTTTATAAACATACACAACAGCATGAGTATTTCACAATACTACGCAAACATAGATCATCGCTTTGATACCAACAACCGCATATTTGCAGAGTTTTTCAACTCCTACACTGATGCAGCTTATCGATACTCATCAAAAAGCGGTGCTTTAGTGCAACTATTTAACACCATAGGTAGTTTCGATCTCTACAATGAGCTACTATATAGATCTAGCTACAATGACGCTCTGGGCTTAAACATCGCCGATGGCTACGACTATACAGCAGGGATCATCTACCGCTACTCAAAGGCATTGGAGTTTAAGCTAAAGGGTGAAAATGTCTTTGGCAAAGCTAGTAAAACCGCCGTAGGTTTACAAAAAATAGACCCCTATGACAAAAGAGTTTTATTTAGCGTGGAGTACACATTTTGAGAGCCATTATCGTATCGCTACTACTGTTTGGCTCGACACTATTCTCAGGCGACACATCGCTCTACCAAGCTCAAAAGGAGATCTTACAAAGCATCTTTTATAACATTCATCTAGGCAGAGATCTAAAGGTGTGGAGCGATGATGAGGGGCTAAATGAAGCCTTTAGAGATGGCTTTGCGTTTGAGCTAGCTAGCAGTTGCAACGAGGCATCACTACTTGTCATCAACACTCAAGCCCCGCTCACAAATGGGTGTCAAAACAAGCCTACTTTTGTACTAAAGTACCAGCTTTTGAGAGATCTTCCACACAGTTTTGGATCATTGTACTGGAAAAAGGCGAGACCAAACATAGTCATCATAGAGCCTCGTGCTAAAGAGCAAAATATCATCATCTCTACTAGACTGCGAGAGTATGTGGAGCAGAAACTATGGTAAAACTAAGAGAGAGTATCATCTTTTTTACACTGCTTTTTGTTGCAGGCGTGCTTATCTACTCCTACCAAAACATACAGACCATAAAAGAGACCACCGTATCTAAGATCGAGTCGCACGAGGTGGGGCATCTTGAGTCATTTGCTTCAAACATACAAAGGCATCTACAAAGTAGCTACAACATCAAAGATGCTACCTCGCTTTATGATCTTATGAGCGATGATGCCACAAGAGAGAGGTTTGAGCAGAGTTTAGGCGTGATACTCTCAAAGCATATCATCTACGCCTATATGCTTCAGATGGATAGTAGCGGTAAGTTTCGCTTCTTGCTAGATGCCTCAAGCGAAGATAAGGCAAGCTTTTATGAGAAGTTTGATGCAGAAAGCGAGCTATACAAAGATGTTTATGAGGATAAAAAAGCGAGGTTTAAAAAACAGCAAGGGCTTAAAAATATCTACATAACATACGCCTACCCTATCGTTATAGATGGCGAAACTATCGCACTACTTAGCTTTGATCTAAGTACTGAGCTTCAATACTCCATACTAAAGCAGATCGCCCCGCTAGAGCGGTTTTTCATCGTCCTTAGCATCATTGTTGTCATATTTTTGCTCATCTCTATCATTCAGTTTATAAACTATCTCATCACACGCAAACGCATCTTTATAGATCCACTCACACAAGTATACAACAGAAGCTACCTTGAGGAGATCCTAACAAAACTAGATCTCAAAAACTACTCACTCGCACTTATAGATCTAGATAAGTTTAAACTCATAAATGACACCTACGGACATCAAGCAGGCGATAGTATGCTAAGAGAGGTAGCTAGCATCATAAAAGCCTCACTTAGAGAGAGTGACATCTTTGTTCGCTATGGCGGAGAGGAGTTTTTGCTACTCATCTACACAAGAGGCGATGCCATACTAGCAGAGGAGATCGCCACTCGTGTTAGAAAAAACATATCCTCAAAGATCTTTCACATAAACGATCATGAGCTAAAGATAACCGTCTCTATGGGGCTTCACGCCTCACCATCTTATGAGAAAAATATCCAAGAAGCGATCAAAACCGCAGATATAGCACTATATAGAGCAAAGAGCAATGGCAGAAACCGCATAGAGATCTTCTCAGAGAGCTTCAAGGGTGACACGCACAAAGAGTTTGTACTAGAGTGCATAAAAGATGCCATAAATCTGGGCAAAGTACTCTGCCACTACCAGCCTGTTTATGATGCAAAAGATAAAAAGATCATCAAGTATGAGGCACTCGTTCGCATCTACAACAAAGAGGATCGCCTCGTTATGCCAAATGAGTTTTTGCCATATATAAAAGGGACAAACCTCTACTACAAGATCACCAAAAGAGTGCTTGAGATCGTCATAAACAACATAAAAACAGAGCTAAAAAGCATAAGTATGAACATAAGCTTTTCAGATCTGATGGATAGTGATATCTTTGAGATGATCACAGAGCATCTACAAGAGAGTCACCTACCTAAAAATATCATCACATTTGAGATCTTAGAGAGCGATGAGATTAGTAACACCCAGCTATTTAAAGAGCGAGTTTTAGCACTCCAATCCCTCGGTGCAAAGATCTCCATAGATGACTTTGGGAGTGGCTACTCCAACTTTAGACTAGTACTTGATAGTGAGGCAAACTACCTCAAGATCGATGGAGATCTCATCAAAAACATAGATAAAAATGAGAAAGATTTTAAAGTAGTAGATAGTATAGTACACTTTGCTAAAAACTCCCATATGAAGACCATAGCGGAGTTTGTGCACTCAAAAGAGGTTTATGACAAGCTTATAGAGCTAGGTATTGACTATATGCAAGGCTACTACATCTCGCCGCCAAAAGAGCATCTAGCAAGCGAAGATGAGCTATTTAAAAACTAGGTGGAGCTTTGTAGATCCCGCCAACTACGATACACTCATACTCTTTAGGAAAGATCTTATCTTTTGCTATCTTTAGTGTAGTGCTTTTATAAGAGACTTTTATCTCTTGAGCATTGATAAGTAGCACCTTGCCACAGTTTGTCTCGCTCCCCACTTTTAGGCTAGATCTAAAGCTCTGAAGCTCTCTTTTGTGCTTAGCCATTTTGCTATTTTCGATCATTTCAGCTTGAGTGGTTGCACTCTGATTTTGCTCTTTTTGCTTCAGGTACTCCATCTGCTCTTTATGCTCTTTATGCTCTTTTTGGGCACTCTTGCTTGCATCTTCTGCAAGAGCCTCATCTATGGCACTCTGTTGCTCTTTGAGTTTTTGTGCCTTAAACTCTTCGATCTTACCTACTAGATCTATCCGATTTGCCACATCATAGATCATCTCATAGTCGATGTAACCCACATTTTGCACGCCCAAAACACTTGATCTTATCTTTGTAAAGTCACTTGTACACTGGTTGTATTTGCCCACATTCTCCCCGATCTTACACTCAAAACGGTTTGGTATAAACGCCTCTAGGCTCTGTGAAAAATATGGCTCGATGAGGCGAAGATCCTCACTAACTCTTAGTATCTCATCGTTTGGGTTTAGTATGTTTGGTATGGGGAGATCATCTATAAACTCCACTTTAAAGGAGCCATCTTGAAGTTTTTTAACAACTGTGTAGTAAAACCCACTACGAGGCTTATATTCGCCTCGTGGTAGGTTCTGTTTTGTAACTACCTCTTTTTTGCCCAAAGAGACCTCTTTGGCACACCCGCCAAAGAGCAAGATAGAAGCAAGAGCTAAGAGATAGTGTCTCATTACTCTATCTCAGCATCGATCGCATCGTCATCTTTTTTCTTAGATGTCTCGCTTGAAGCACCACCGCTTTGCTCCTCATTTTTGTACATCGCCTCCGCCATTTTGTGGCTAGCTTCTGTTAGAGCCTTGACCTTTAGCTCGATCTGCTCTTTTGTAGAGCTATCATCTTTTAGCACATCTTTTAGCTCAGTGATGGCACTCTCGATCTTCATTTTATCGTTTGCATCGATCTTATCGCCACTCTCGCTTAGTGACTTCTCACTTTGAGCTATAAGAGCATCAGCACTATTTCTAGCTTCAACTAGCTCTTTTCGCTTGCCATCTTCAGCTTTGTGCATCTCTGCATCTTTGATCATCTTCTCGATCTCTTCATCGCTTAGCCCTGAAGATCCACTGATGGTGATAGACTGTGACTTGCCTGTACCCTTGTCAGTTGAGCTAACTGTTAGTATCCCGTTTGCGTCGATGTCAAAAGTAACCTCGATCTGTGGCACACCACGAGGAGCTGCTGGGATATCACGAAGCTCAAAAAGCCCAAGCGACTTGTTATCTCTTGCAAACTCTCTCTCACCCTGCACTACACTTATGCTAACTGCTGGTTGGTTGTCCTCTGCGGTTGAGAAGACTTGCGACTTTTTCACAGGTATGGTTGTACCTTTTTCGATGATCTTAGTTGCTACTCCACCAAGTGTCTCGATCCCAAGTGAGAGCGGTGTAACATCAAGCAGAAGTACATCTTTCACATCGCCTCTAAGCACACCACCTTGTATCGCCGCACCAGCAGCTACTACCTCATCTGGGTTTACACCTTTGTTTAGCTTTTTGCCACCAAAGTGAGCTGAGACCATCTCGCTAGCTTTTGGCACACGAGTTGAACCCCCAACCATAATAATCTCTTGAATCTCATCAGCACTTAGATCTGCATCTTTTAGTGCTACTTTTATGTGTCCAATAGTCTCGCCCAAAAGTGAGTCGATCATCGCTTCAAACTTCGCACGAGTAAGCTTGATCACCAAGTGCTGTGGGCCAGCTTGAGTCATAGTGATAAATGGCAGGTTGATCTCTGTTTCACTTGAGCTAGATAGCTCTTTTTTAGCATTTTCAGCAGCATCTTTTAGCCTTTGAAGTGCCATTTTGTCATTTTTCAGATCGATTCCGTGAGATGATTTAAACTCATCATTTAAAAAATCAACTATCTTGTTATCGAAGTCATCTCCACCCAAAAACGCGTTACCATCAGTACTTAGTACTTCAAAAGTACCATCTGAGATCTCAAGCACAGTAACATCAAATGTCCCGCCCCCTAGGTCATAAACAAGCACTTTCTCATCACCCTTGCTCTCAAGCCCATAAGCTAGAGCTGAAGCTGTTGGCTCATTGATGATGCGAAGTACATTTAGCCCTGCGATCGTTCCTGCATCTTTTGTCGCTTTTCTTTGAGCGTCATTGAAGTACGCTGGCACAGTGATAACCGCGTCACTCACGCTTGAGCCTAGGTATGACTCCGCGTCCTCTTTGAGTTTTGAGAGGATCTTAGCTGAGATCTCTTGAGGTGTATAGATCTTGCCATCAACATCAACTGCTGCCATGCCATCTTTATCCACGATGTTGTAAGTTACCTTATCGTGTGCCTCTTTGGCATTTTCTTCATTCATCATTAGACCCATGATTCGCTTGATCGAAGAGATGGTTTTTGCTGGGTTAGTGATTGCTTGTCTTTTTGCTGGATCACCCACTAAAACCTCGCCCTTATCTGTAAATGCTACAACTGATGGAGTTGTGTTTTTACCCTCTTTGTTTGGGATAATCTTCGCTTCACCACCCTCATAAACTGCTACACAAGAGTTTGTTGTTCCTAAATCTATTCCTATTACTTTACTCATTTTTTAGTTCCTTTATTACATTTTATTTAATACACCAGCGAAGCAAAGCTCCGCTTGGCTACGCTAACTCTGCGTTCTCTTCGGCAGAGTGCCCCCGTAGCCTTGCTACTCTGACGCTAAAGCGTCGAAGACTGCTTCGTCGTTACACTCCTCGCAGTGACTGCCACCCGTCATTGCGAGGCATTGAACAAGCCGTGGCAATCTACTATTTTATACGCTGGCGGTAGTAATTCCGCCTAGCTACGATAACTCTGCGTTCTCTTCGGCAGAGTGCCCCCGTAGCCTTGCTACTCTGACGCTAAAGCGTCGAAGACTGCTT
>JACDJB010000289.1_pt1 | contig 59633 bp, 46 predicted proteins | sample 7454121 | NCBI WGS metagenome assembly JACDJB01 (sample SAMN14253290, study PRJNA609438) | sludge metagenome | isolation source: sludge after 25d culture with pyrite | collected 2018-12-20 | reverse complement strand
TACCGATTTCAACAAGCATGTTGCTACCAGTGAACGTGTTGGTGTGTTGCGTAATTACGGCACAGCATCTACCGTGATGCCAGTGCAGGAGATGGGTGGTTTACCCACTCGCAATTTCAGCAAAGGTAAATTACCGGATGCCACACCGATTGGTGGTGATTTCATGCGCGAGATCATTCTCAAACGCGGTGGTGCTGGTAAAGCCACCCACGCTTGCATGACCGGCTGTGTGATCCAATGTTCGAATGCTTTTGCAGATGAAAATGGTGAATTATTAGCAGCTCCGCTTGAATTTGAAACCATCGGTTTATGTGGCTCCAACCTTGAAATTGCTTCTTTGGATGGCATCGCGAAAATTAACCGCTTATGCAACGATTACGGCATGGACACCATTGAAACCGGCGCTACGCTGGGCGTGATGATGGAAGCCGCAGAAATGGACGAATTACCAGAAGGTGTCAACCGGGATGATTTACCTCGCTTTGGCGATGTCGAAAGTGCCCTCAAAGCCCTCCGTCAGGTGCCATTGGGGACCCCCATTGGCAACCTGGTAGGTGGTGGTGTCGTCGCGGCTGGCAAAGCTTTAGGAGTAAAACGCGTCCCTGCCGTAAAAGGCCAGGCCATGAGCGCTTATGATCCACGCGTGGTAAAAGGCACAGCTGTCACTTATGCCACCTCCCCGCAAGGTGCTGATCACACCGCCGGTTTAACGGTCTTCTTCCCCATCGATCACCGTGATCCCAGTCTGGCTGTTAAATTTTCACGCATTGCCCAAATTCAGCGTGCCGCCTACGATGCCCTCGACTTGTGCGTCTTCAACACCAGCGCCACCGGACAACGCCCTGATGTCGTGTTGCCAATGTTGCGCAAAGTCTACGAAGTGGACCTGCCTGACAACTGGTTGGATATTCTCGGTCGCAAAGTAATCGACCTGGAAATCGAATTCAATCGTGCTGCCGGGTTAACGGCAGAAGATGACCGCATCCCTGATTATTTCAAAACCGAACCTTTAACCGAACCGGTAACCACTGTTTTTGATGTATCGGACGAAGAATTAGACGCCATCTGGGCAAATTGATCCTATGAATCATTTTGATGTCATCATCATCGGTGGTGGCTTCCTCGGATTATCCACCGCTTACCAGCTCTCCAAAATGGGTGTAAAAACCCTGCTTTTGGAAGCCGGGGACATAGGCGGTGGCACTTCCGCTTCCTGCTCTGGCAGAGCCCAAACTTGTGAAGGACATCTCGACCCGCTCAACATTCAGATCATTCGGGATGGTCTCGCCCGACATGAAACGCTCGAAGCAGAACTGGATGCAAACTACGATTGGCGAAAAATTGGCATCTTTTTATTGATCAAGGATCAAAAATTGTGGGATCACTGGCAGGAACGCTCCGCCATTCTTACACCAGCCGGGATCCCAACCGAGGTAATTGACCAACAAGCTTTAAAAACTGCGGAACCATTCATGCAAACCGACCACTTACTGGGTGCTGCCTACGCTGTTGAAGGCATGTTGGATCCGCTAAAGTTCTCAATGGCGTATGCTGACGCAGCCCGTCGCAATGGTGCGGTGATCAAAGGGCGTTCCAAAGTCATCGGATTTGAGGTGGTTAACGACCGCATTGAAAGTGTAAAAACCAACGATACTACCTACTCCGCCGATAAAATTGCAGTCATGGCAGGTGCCTGGACCTCAAAAGTAACCGAATTGGCAGGAGTGAAAGTCCCGGTATTGCACACCCATGCCGAAGCTTTCGTCACTGAAAAAATCCCGCCGATCATCCACAACAACATCGAATTGGCAGATTTTTACGAAACTATCCATGGTAAATCCCGTGCAGTGGCTATCGGTATTCATCCACAATCAAATGGTACCCTGGATATTTCCGAAGCGGTCACCACCACCAACAAACTTCACAAAGGATTAAGTGCCTGGGGTATTACCAAAATGAGCGCTGAACTGGTGCACTTATTCCCCAATTTGGCGAATGTACGTGTGGTGCGAAGTTGGGGACGCCCAACTTCCTTTACCCCGGACGAGGAACCATTGATCGGATGGGTACCGGGTATCTACAATCTCTTTCTGGCTACCAGCCTGGTGATCACCATCACCACCGTTCCCTTACTCAGTGAATGGATGGCTTTGATGCTGAACGGACAATCACCCCCTGTTTCAATGGAAGAATATTCTCCCGCTCGTTTTTCTGAACAAATCACTTCATAAAACAATTTTGTTCTTTAAGATCATTTTTAGACCTGCAATCATTAAAAATTCATCAAGAAACATCGTGCTGTCTTCGTCTCCGTAAATTATTGAATAGAAAAGGATAGAAAAAATGGAATTCACAGGTTATTTAGATTTTTGGTTTACGGATCGTCCCCTCATCGAACGGGTAGAACCGTTTGCAAAATTAGGGGTAAAACGCCTGGATGTATGGTGTTGGCGTTTGATCGATGTTGCTGGTCTGGCAGAGGAGTGCAAACGCCATGGCAGCATCCTCAATTCAACCTTCGACCATGACATGGGTTCTCTGGCGGATCCAGCCGATAACGAAAAAACACTGCGCACATGGGCGGAATCCCTGGAAATGGCAGAGCGTTACAACATCGAGCATCTCTTTATCTTCTCCAACCAAATCGATATTGTCGATGGTAAGGAATGGTCAAAGCGTCTTTCCGGCAATTATTCTGAACCACTGCAATATGCGAATCTTCTCGACCAGACAGAAAAAATCATGAAAATGGTCGAACAAACCAAGGTCGAAGTTTGGGTTGAGTGCCTGAATCAAAACCCGATCCAGGGAGATATTCTGGTACGTGATCACGAACTGGCAGCTGATTGGGTGCGTCGCATGAATCATCCCCAATTCCGGCTGGCATTCGATTGTTACCACCAGCAACGCAATGCGGGCAACCTGATTTACGGCATGGAAAAATTTTATGGTCTCTATCCTACCTTCCATATTGGTGATGTACCTACCCGCAATGAGCCTGGCACCGGAGAAATTAACTACCCTAACCTTGTAAAGAAACTCAAAGAATTAGGGTATGATGGTTTAATTGGTATGGAATTCAAGCCTTCCACAACGGAGGCAGAAGCTTTTGAAAAAGTAAAAGCGATATTCCAGACTTAATTTATCGAGGTATACATGAATTTAAAAGGAAAAACTGCTCTAATAACCGGTGGCGCGGTTCGAATTGGAAAAGCAATCACCCACGGATTGGCAAAAGCTGGCGCTAATGTGATCATCAATTACCATAGCAGCGATGAAGAAGCACTGATCACTGCCAAAGAAGCTGAATCATTTGGCGTGTCTGCACTAACCGTTCAGGCAAATATTGGGGAGCTGGAACAGGTTCGCAAGATGTTCGACACCATTCATCAGGAAATGGGAGCCCTCGACATTCTGGTAAACAGCGCCTCTCCCTTCCTGACAACACCGGTTCCTACCGATGATTTTACCGCCTGGCATACCATCATCAATGCGGTGGTTAATGGCTCGTTTTATGTTTCCAACCTGGCAGCCAAAGATATGCTTGCCAAAAAAGACGGTGCGATCATCAACATTGTTGATCTCACCATCTGGGAAGCCTGGCCGAATTTCACTGCCCACACCGTGGCGAAATCTGCCCTGTACGCCCTTAACCGCCAATTAGCACTGGAATTGAAACCCTATGTGCGTGTCAATGCTGTTTGTCCAGGCCCTGTGCTGGCACCGCCGGACTACTCAGAAGAGAAAATCGTGCGCACCGCAGCCAAAACTTTGTTGGATCGTTGGGGTACCCCGCAAGATGTCTCCAAAGCAGTTAATTTCCTGATTGAATCAGACTATATCAATGCCGATGTGATTCGCGTCGATGGCGGGCAACGCTACGCCACCCGCAAACTAGAAGCTGGATAACTCTTTAAAAAAGGAAACAACAATGGATAATACACGACGATTAAATCGTTTGTTCAAACCCGATGGCAAAGTGTTAATCATGGCAATGGAACACTCCATCATCTTCGGGCCTACCAAAGGACAAATCAAACCTGGCGAAACGATTGTTAAGGCAATTCAAGGTGGAGTGGATGGCATCATGACCTCTTATGGTATGGCACGTCATTTTGCCAAAGAAATTTCACCGGTTGGTCTGATCCTACGCGCAGATGGTGTCGCAACCATTCTAGGACCTGATGTAGAGGCACCGGTCTGGTTCGGGGTGGATGAAGCCCTGCGTTTAGGTGCTGATGCGCTGTGTATTTCCGCCTATCCTGGCGATGAAAAAGAAATGCGCACCCACAACAATCTGGCAGAAATCACCTCCAAAGCCCACGCCTGGGGATTAGCCGTGCAAGCCGAGATGGTGCCCGGTGGTATGCAAAGCACTGCGGAATACCGCACCATGGAACGTGTCCGTTTGGCTGCCCGTGCTGGAATTGAATTAGGTGGTGATTGGGTCAAAGTGCCTTATGTGGAAGGCTTTGAACAAGTGGTTGAAGCCTGCTACAAACCAGTCGTCATCATGGGCTCCAAAAAACGTAACACAGTAGAAGAGTTCCTGACCGAGATGAAAAAAGCGATGGACGCTGGCGCCGCCGGTGGTACGATTGGACGCAACATCTTTGAATCCGATGATCCCGAAGCAATGGCTGCAGCTTTAGCAGCAATTATCCATCAAGGTGTTTCGGTAGATGAAGCAACAAGGATCGCAAAAGGATAAAACCGGTGGAAGATTTAATTCTCAGTCTGGATGTTGGTACAACGGTTGTCAAATGTGTACTGATCAACACCGTGGGTGAAGAACGAGGCGTGGTGGAATTTCATTGTGGTCAAATCTCCAAACCAAACGGGATTGTAGAGCAGGATAACGAAGAACTGTGGAATTTGGTAATTGCTGCCTTACGCGATTCTCGAGAACACGTCACCTCATCTCAGAGAATCCGCGGAATCGTCTTATCTACCCAGGGAGGATCGGTTATTCCGGTCGATGAGAACTACCAACCCACCAATTTGATGATCACCTGGCTCGATTCACGTGCTTTAGGAATCGTGCAGGAGTGGAACAGCAATGGCATATCCCAACGCGTACGTCAAATCAGCGGTTGGTCACCTCAACCAGGGTTGCCCTTCTCGGTGATCGCCTGGTTTCAATGCAACGATCCAGAAACATTCAAGCAAACTCGTTATTGGTTACCTGTGAACGCATTTCTCAATTTACGGTTAACCGGCAACTCCTCCACCAACCCCTCCATGGCAGCCGAAATGTTGCTCACCGATATCCGCACCTGTGAGTGGAATGAGGAGTTGTGTGCGCTGGTAGGCATTACCACCGACCAACTTCCTCCGGTTTATCCCTCCACAGCTATAGTCGGAGAACTCACACCTGAGATATGTCAGCAAACAGGCTTACCCGCTGGTTTACCCGTCTTTCAGGGTGGTCAGGATCACTCCGCCGAGGCTTTGGCTTTGGGGGTAACTGGTAGTGATCAGGGATTTTTAGCCTGCGGTACCGCCTGGGTGATCAATGCGGTCACACACCATGGCATTGTAGAAAACATTCCACCACAGATGGATCTCAACTTCCACGTCATCCCAGACCACTGGATCGCGAGTCAATTTCTCGGTGGTTTCGGAGCTTATCCGGAGTGGATAGTGCAGCAATTCTGGCAATATAAATCAGAGGATAGCCATCGTGGAAATCGCTTCGCAGTCATGAACCAGGCGTTGGTGGAACATCCAAAGCTTGATCCCGGCTTACTCTTCCTGCCATTAAATGGCTCGGCTTTTGCCCGTAATATCCCCCCAGGTGGTGGTTTTAGTAGCTTGCGTCTCGACCATACGATTGTGGATATGTCTCGAGCTGTATATGAAACCTCTGCCTTTGAGGTACGCTGGGCATTGGAATCGCTGAAAGCAGAGCAGACCCATATTCAACAACTTTGGATGATCGGTGGTGCAGCACGTAGTCCAATCTGGCCACAAATCATCGCAGATGTAAATGGCGTTTCTGTTTCGCTAACCACCTACAGCCATGGTCCCGCAATGGGTGCCACCATGCTGGCTTGCCTGGGACTAGGTATTTACCAAACCGTCGAAGAATGTTCACAATTCTTTAAAATAAATAAAAAAGAAGTTCAGCCAGATTTATCATTGGCGGATTTTTACCAGCAAAAATTTGAAAAATATCAAAGAGCAATTCGAGTGATGGAGTAAGCAATGCGCAGGAATCAAATTGAATCATCTTCATTCTTAAAAGACATCCAAGCCATGATGATCGATATTGATGGAACGCTGATCAGAGGTGATCAGGCGTTACCTGGCATGCCGGAATTTTTCCAATTCATGAATAACCATCACATTAAATTTCAGGTGGCATCCAATAATGCCACCAAAACCATACACACCTATCAGCAAAAATTAGCTGCTTTAGGTGCTGATCTCACCATCGAGAATGTGCTCACCTGTTCAACAGTCACAGCCTTGTATCTTCAGGAGCATTTCCCGAATGGCAAAGTTTATATGATCGGTCAGGCTGGTTTAAGCGAAGCGCTTACCGACGCTGGTATTGGGATTGTTGATGGATTTAATGGAAAAGTAGATGCGGTGGTCGTGGGTGGTGATTATGAACTCACCTACGATAAACTTAAATATGCCAGTCTACACATTCAGCAAGGTGCCGAGTTTATTGGCACCAATCCCGATTTGCTCTACCCTACCGATGAAGGTCTGGTGCCGGAGTGTGGTATGACACTGGTTGCACTCGAAACAGCCACCGAGGTTAAACCAAAAATCATGGGCAAACCAAATCAATTTATGTTCGAATTGGGTATGAAGAAAATGGGTGTTAAACCCGCTGGAACAGCCATGTTGGGTGACCGCCTGGAGACCGATATTGAAGGTGGCCAACGTGCTGGGATGAAGTCCATCCTGGTGGAAACGGGTGTGGATAACCGTGCATCAACGAAATCCAAAAATATCTTCCCCGATCTTATCGTCGAAGATTTAGAAGAGTTGGTTTCACTCTGGTCGTATCACCTAACCCAAACGGGAGATAGAGCGGAAAACGGGCATGACCAAGAATTTTGATGCAATCGTAGTTGGAGCAGGGTATATCGGTAGTTCAGTGGCTTACCACCTCAGCAAAGCCGGCTTCAAAACCGCGATCATTGATCAGGGTGGAATTGCTGGTGGAGCCTCCCGAGCCAATTACGGCAATATTCAAATTCAGGATCTTGAATTACAACACAGCGTAGAAATGATCCAAACCGCTCGCCAGCGTATAGGCTCACTGCAAGAAGAATTGGATTGGGATTTGGAGTTTCGCAAATTAGGCGGGCTCTTACCGATCGAAAATGAAAACCAGTGGAATATTCTCAAAGCGCGTAATGAAGCGCTGAATGTGATTGGAATCGACTCTGAATTGATCACAGCGGAGCGTTTGCAGGAAGTGGAACCATTGATCGATCCACGTAACTTAATGGGCGGGCTTTATCATGCCGAAGAAGGGCAACTGAACCCATTCCAACTGATCAATGCCTATCTCACCCGCGCACGTGCCTTTGGCTTGCAGGAGTTCTACTTCACACCAGTAAACGGTTTCAAAGTAGATGGATCTCATATCGCCAATATTATTACACCTCGCAATAACTTTTCCGCTGCCAATCTCATTCTTTGCACCGGAGCTTATACCGTCAATCTTGGTAAGATGTTAGGAAGAGAATGGCCACCCTTACATTATGTGTTAGGGCAGGCAATGGTTACCGAAGCAGCACCAGCGCAACTTCGCAATCACCTTGCATCGGCGTCCTTCTTTGAAATGGGAGCCGATATCCCGTTTGGGACACTATTAGCCAATATGGCAATCAGCCAATCCGCGCACGGTAACCTGCTCTTAGGCGAATCCATGTTTGAAGCCAACCATTTTGGCACTAACCTGCCACCCGATGCCATCCCAGCCATCACAACAAGTGTGCTGCGCTATTTTCCAAGTTTCCATAAATTGAGAATTTTACGCAGTTGGTCTGCAGCTATCGCAGATACAAAGGATGGATTACCATTATGGGGAAAAGTAGCAGGTGTGGATGGTCTTTTCCTCGCAACTGCCTTTCGTTCAACCGTCATCGTGACCCCATTGGTGGGTGAAACAATGGCTCAAATTCTCACAACCGGAAAAAGTGATTTGGATATCCAAGCTTTTCGACCAGAAAGGAATGCTCATGTTTCGAATTAAAAAATCAAGTGATTTACTACCTGCTGTTCAACGGGGTAAACCCGTCAACATTACGGTAGATGGTAAACCCATCGAAGCTTACCAGGGAGAAACGGTAGCTGCAGCCATGATGGCGGCTGGTATCCGAACCTTCAATAAGAGTCACAAACACAAACAACCACGCAGTTTATATTGTGGTATGGGTGTCTGTTATGAATGTCTGGTAAGGATCAATGGTGTCCATGCTCAACGTGCTTGCGTAACCTACGTGGAAGAAGGAATGGTTATCGAAACCGAAAGGGAGTTGGAATTATGAGCGAACTCTATGAATTGGTTGTCATCGGTGCCGGTCCCGGCGGTATGGAAGCCACCATCACTGCCACAGAAAATGGGGTAAAAACCGCATTAATCGATAACTACCCCCAACCGGGTGGTCAATATTTTATGCGTTTTCCTTCCGAATTTAAAGTGGATTACGAAACCAAGACCGAAACAAAGGGCAGGAACCTGGTTAACCATGTATTAAATGTTCCCAGTCTGAAAGTGTTTAATTGTTTGGTGTGGGGACTCTTCCAGAAAGATGACCATACCTGGTTGGTTGCTTTGTATGGGAAAGACACACCTAAATATATTCGAGCCAAAAACTTAATCCTGGCAACTGGTTCCTATGATACACCCATCGCCTTTCCAGGCTGGACTCTTCCGGGTGTCATGTCGAGTGGAGGAACGCTGGTATTGCTAAAGAATCAACGTGTAGCCCCAGGAAAACGAGCATTGGTTAGTGGCACGGGTCCTTTATTATTTTCTGTTGCTGCACATCTGATAGAAGCTGGGGTTGAGGTTGTTGCTCTGTGTGAATCCAACCACATCTTACCACGCGGTATCAAACATGCCTTCACCATGCTTCGTCAAACGGACCGCCTTAAAGAAGGTGCTAACTACATGAGCACCATCCTTCGCCACAAGACCCCCTATAAAATTGGCTACTCCGTGATCGAAGCCAAAGGGCAAGAGCAGGTGGAAGAAGCTGTGATTGCAAAGCTCGATAAAAATGGGGTTCCCGTTCCGAATAGTAAACAGACATTCAAGGTCGATCTGGTTGTAAGTGGTTTCTCTTTAACACCAAATGCCGGTTTAGCAAAGTTAATTGATTGCGAAATGGAGTATCAACCAGGAAAAGGTGGCTGGATACCCGTCAGAGATAATAATTTCCAAACCAGTCTGCCCGGTGTATTTGCTGTTGGGGATGGTGCAGGAATTGGTGGAGCAGAAAATGCTCGCCTGGAAGGCAAGATCGCTGGTTTCGCCGTTGCAACCAAAACCGGTCATTTGAGCCAGGCAAGAGAAAAAGAATTCCTTAGTGAATTACAAACAGCCCTGAAACAACAGCAACGCTTTGGCGGATTACTCAGTGATCTTTTCACACCACCAGACGGCTTGGTTTCGTTTTTAAAAGATGACACCATTGTCTGTCGCTGCGAGGAAATCACCCTTGCTGAAGTCAAGGACGCCATCCAAAAAGGAGCACGTTCCATCGGAGAGGTAAAAATGCTCACCCGTACGGGAATGGGTAACTGCCAGGGACGCATGTGCGAACGCACGGTTGCAGCGATAATCGCTGACACTTTGGCGAAAGATGGAATAACCCGTGAAAAAGCAGGTTTTTATTCGGTTCGTCCTCCTTTGCATCCAATTCCACAAAATTTTCTGGCCGAAGCAATACCGGAAGATGATTAAGGTGAAATAAAAGGTTACGGTTGATAATTCCGTAACCTTTCTGCTTTAATTTTACAAATTTAGAAAACTGGTGGGGAAATACAACAAATCACAACCAGTTTTTCATCGCTATCTGAACCAAATTCTACCAGCATGTCCCCATCATAATAAATCGTATCACCCTCATCCAGGAAAAAAGTGTCCTCAGACACAACAATTCTCATTCTCCCCGAAATCACATGCATCCATTGTTCGGTGGATTTGGATAACGGCATCGCGACTCGAGTCGCATGAGGTTCCATCTGAATGATATAACTCATCATTTGCTTGGAAAAATCAGATGTTAAAAGATCGTAGCCAATTTTTGAGTCAGGGAAAAAGACTTTGGTACGTTCGGTGGCACGAACCACATTACCATTCGTACCTTCATTCAGCAAATAGAAAATCGGTACTTTTAAGGCGGTAGAGATACTTTGAAGAGAGTTCAAAGAAGGAGAAACCTGATCGTTTTCAATCTGACTCAAAAAACTAGCCGTCACCCCAGCCAGGTCACCTAATTCACGCAGGCTTAAGCCCAATTCTTTTCTCCGAAGGTTAATTCGCTTGCCAATATCCATCTTTTCCTCTTCAATGTAATGATTTTTGTGGTCATAAAATGATTGATGAAATCAAATCATTTTACTCTAATATAACAAATATTTGTACCACTTAAAATGACATATGTTGATGTAAAATGTCATGAATTTTCAGGACATCACCAAACCACCATCCACCTCAATTGCCTGACCCGTCAGGTATCGTGAATCTTCGGATGCCAGGAACGCCACAACACCGGCCATTTCCCAAGGTTCTGCCAGTCGTTTCATCGGGCAATCATTGGCGCGCATCTCAAGCCATTCTTCTCCGGTCATTCCATCCATGCTGCCCACCTTTCCCGCAACACCTCTTACCATATCGGTCAGGGTATTTCCAGGGCAAACGGCATTTGCAGTAACACCAAATGGTGCTACTTCCATTGCTACTGAGCGTGTAAGACCAATCACACCGCTTTTGGAGGCTGAATATTCCATAGAAGCAGGCCAGCTGGTCTTTCCTGCCATTGAAGAAATATTGATAATACTGCCTGACTTTTGCTTCATCATAATCGGAGCAACAGCCTGATTGGTCAGGAAGACACCGGTCAGATTGATATCAATCACTCTTTGCCATTGTTTTAAGGACACATCCACCAGCGGTGCCCCAGTATAAATACCTGCAGAGCCAACAAAAATATCCACCCGTCCCCATTTTTCCATGACGGTATCAATAGCGGATTTGACGCTTTCCGGATCGGTCACGTCACAATGAATAGCAATAGCTCCAGCACCTAGTTCACGCACTTCTTCTGCCACTGCCTGGTTAAACTCATCCGTGACGTCCAAACAGGCCACAAAAGCACCTTCCTGCGCAAAACGTTGGGCACAGGCTTTACCAATACCATTGGCTGCACCAGTTATAACTGCTACTTGATTTTCAAATCGTTTCATAAATCACCTCAATTATCCGTTTAATATTTTCATCGCTTCATCGATGGATACATTTTCGTGGATCAATGCTGCGATTGCTGCAACCATTGCCTTTGGATTGTCTGCCTGGAAGATGTTTCTACCAATCGCAACCCCTTTGGCACCAACATCTAATGCTGCTCTGATTTTCCCGAGCATATCACGTTCGTTACCTTTTTTAGCACCACCCAAAATGACTGCCGGGACGTAACAGGTAGAAGTGACTGCATCAAAACCTTCAGCATACGGGATTTTTACCCAATCGGAACCTAATTCCGCACCAACACGCGCAGCGATTGCAATGCTCTCAGCGGTTCGCATGTGATCCGGGCTATCAAAGCCACCGGGAACCATTTCACCCATCACGGGTAATCCCCAGGCGTGCGCTTCACCAATCACCATTGCCAGGGTGCGTAAGGAATCTTCTTCCTCTGGAGCACCGGGAAAAGCGGATACCGCAACAGCATCAGCACCAATGCGTAAAGCGTCTTCTATGCTGTAAAACAATGAACCAGGTCCCATCTCACCTAATTTGGTACCACCACCATCCAGGCGCATGATCAATCCCAATGGTTCTATTTCTTCAGCAAATTTTTCTGCTGTGCCATAGGTAGTGAGAATCGCATCTGCACCACCTTCTGCGATCGCACGCAGAATACCGGCCGGTTGCTCCATCCCCTTGGCGGGTCCGTCGATCATGCCATGATCAAACGCTACGATGAATGCTCTGCCGTCTGGTTTAAATATGTGTTTTAGTCTTCTTGTTCTCATTTTATGAAATCCTCTCAAATAGTTCTGGTGTAATCTGATAAACCGCTGGTTCACCAGCGAAAAATCTACGAATTTCTTCCACTGCCAATTCGCCCAACATCGTGCAGTTATCAATACATCCAGCGATATGCGGTACCACTACCACATTTTCCAGTTTGCGCAGTGGGCTGTCAGCGGCAGGTGGTTCCGGATCAGTCACGTCCAGGAAAGCAAAAAATCGTCCTTTTTCCAATTCAGTTATCAAAGCTTTTTCATCAATCAGTGTACCACGTGCGGTGTTGATCAATAACGCATCATCCTTCATCAATGCCAGTCCTTTGGCATCGAGCATATGGTGTGTTTGCTGATTGGCTGGAGCATGCAAGGAAACGACATCCGACTGTTTCAATAATTCATCCAACTCCACTTTCGTTGCGCCCAATTTCCTGGCTTCTTCAGCGTCCACAAAAGGATCATACAGCAACACGTTTGGTTTAAATGGCTTAAGCAATTCAATTACATGTTTACCAACATTACTGGCACCAATAATACCTACATCTTTTCGATAAAGCTCACTGGCAAACCAGCGATCCCAGGTTGGAGATTCGCGCCAACCACCGTCGCGCACATGCTGCGCCAACTGCCAGATCCGTTTTTGTCCAACAATCATCAATCCAAGGGTTGTTTCTGCCACTGTCTTCGCCAGTGCGATGCCGGTACTGGTCAGGTACATTTTTCTTTCCCAAAATGCGTCGCTTACAAAGCGTTTGACACTGCTCCCCATGTGCGCCATTATTTTGAGTTTTGGGGCCGCCTTCATTACATCGGCATCCAACTGTGCTACTCCCCAACTGGTGATGACAGCATCCGCATTTTTCAATAGTTCGATCAATTCTTCTTTCGTAGTGGGTTCATCACCAGGATGATGAACAACATTTGCAAATGTATCCAATGCATCCCAGGCCTCCTGACTGAACATTCTTCGATAATGTGCTTTTCCTATGGCGATTGCCACTGTTGGTTTTTCCATTCTTTACTCCTTTATCCAATAAAATCATCTCTATCGTTTGTTTAATGTAGTAAGCGAATCATTTCTTTATATTTTGTAAAACCCTGATCATATTTTTCTTGAATTTTCTGATCAGGAAGGATTTCAATCGAAGGTTTCTTAAATAAGTCCACAGCGGAACCGAGATTTTGAAATACACCACTGCCAGTTCCCGCTAAGACAGCAGCCCCTAGAGCTGGCCAATTATCATAATCCGGTACTTGAATGGGCAAATCCGTGATATTAGCCAAAATGGATGGCCAGTAAGGCGATTGTGCAGCACCTCCCACCATCCACAGCTGTTCAACCGGTTGGTCAGCCATTTTAACCGCTTCCAGAGCCCAGCGTAACTCATAGCCAGCACTTTCCATAATGGCTCTGGCCATCATCGCCCGGGTGTGGTTGAATTCCAAACCTACAAAACTCCCCCGCCGTGTGGTAGCCGGATCCGCATGCCCACCTGTAATGGGTAGGAAAAACAATTCCTGGTTAACTGTTGTACTGATTAATTCATCACTCAACGAAGAAAACATTTCTCTTCGATTGATATGCCCCTCAATTCCCGCCCAGGCTTGTCTTAACCACCACTCCAGTGATGCCCCTAACCCCCCTAAAGATTGGGAAAGCGTCCATCGCTGTGGGTAGGCATGAAAATTTAAGTCTAAAGACGCAGGTAAATTCTGCCAGTTGGGTACTTTCAGAATACCGGTAAAGACCCAGGCTGTTCCACAAGCCAGCAGGTATTTTCCAGGATCATTGATCCCAAGCCCTAATGCGGTGCAAACCTGGTCATGACCCCCATTAACCAATAAAACGCCTTCGTTTAACCCGGTTACATTACACACTTCTGCCCGGATTTCACCGATTACAGTACCGGATGCTTGTATATCTGAAAGCATATCTGTCGTAATACCAACCAATTCTGCCAGCTCATCGCTCCAATTGGCGGTTTGGATATCTACCAGTTGCATGCCACCAGCATTGGACGGGTTACTCACAAGCTCACCGGTCAATCGTTTCGCCAGGAAATCATTGACGGAATAATAATGCGATGTTTTTTTATAAACATCTGGTAAGTTATCTCTGAGCCAGGCGATTGTGGGAAGGCATAAACCGGGATATAAGGACCAGCCATTGATTTGCTTAACTTTTGATTCCAACCCGGCTTGTTTCCAATCCTTTACCATATGAGCGGTTCTGCCATCCAACCAGGTGATCATCGGGTAAACTGGATTTCCCTCTTTATCCCCAGGTATCAGAGATCCACTCTGAACAGACATACTCATAGCGATGATTTGGGCAGAGTCACTTTTTCCCACAACCTCACGGATAGTGGTCAGTACAGCCTGCCAGATTTCTTCCGGATTTTGTTCCACCCAGCCAGGTTTTGGAGATTGATTATGATAAGGATCACTGGAAGCGCGGGTGATTTCATTGCCATTCAAATCAAAGAGCACCGCTTTGGTTGAAGTAGTACCTACATCCAGACCTAACAACGCTTTGATCATCATTTCACCCGTGTAAATCTCTTCTGATTAATCAACCACTACCCCTGCCCGTTCAAATAATTCGCCACAAACTTTTCGGGCACGTGCCAACATTGCTTTTTCATCAGTGAAGAGAATGACCTTGTCTTTCAATAAAATCTTGCCATCCACTATCACTGTATCCACATCGCGATTACTGGTGTTATAGACCAGGGCAGAAGCTGCTTTATGCACCGGCATCGCCATTGGTGTATCCAGATCAACCAGAACCACATCGGCTTTTTTGCCTTTTTCCAGTGATCCAATTTGATCCGGCATTCCAAAAGCAACGGACCCACCTCGACAAGCCATATGAAGCACGTCTTCCGGTAATAAAACCATGGCATTTAAGGTGGTCACTTTATGCAGCAGAGCTGTTGTTTTCAGAAGTTCCATCATGTCCTGGTTGTTATTGCTGCCCGGTCCATCCGTTGCCAAAGCAACAGTAATGCCACGCTGGAGCATCTCTGGTATTCTGGCAACACCGGATGCCAGATACATATTGCTAACCGGGCAATGAACCACAATCGCTTTGTGTTTTTCAACAAGATCTAACTCAAAGTCTTCTAACCAGACGCTATGTACCAATTGCATATGAGGTCCGAGCAGACCAAGTTTATCTAACCATTCAATGTGACGGGTGCCTCTTGCTTCCAGATTCATTTCCACTTCTTTACGTGTTTCTGCAACGTGGATGTGCGTGCCAGAACCCCACCCTTCCGAAATTTCATGCGTCACACACATCGTATCATCACTACATCCCCATGGGATCAGTGGGCCAAATTCTACTCGAATTCTGCCATTACCATTTACCTCAAATTTTTCACGCAGACGAGTCGTCTCCGAAACAATTCGTTCCTGGTCTTCCATAAAGGTTGGGTGATAGTTCATATCCGCCCAGCCACGTGCCAATAAGAAGCGTACCCCGGCTTCATCTGCAGCCTGGCAAACTGAATCATCATTAAATGGATCGGTATGAATATATTGGTGATCAATCACTGAGGTAGCACCACCGCGGATGTTTTCCATCAAACCAACCATGGCAGCTACATAGGCTTCTTCCGGTGTCAATGCTTTGGCGACAGGCCAAATGGCTGCTTCCAACCACTCCAACAAAGGTTTATCATCTGCCAAACCTCGAATAAAACTCTGGAACAGATGAGTATGTGCATTCACCATACCAGGCATAACAGCCATGTTGGTAGCATCCAGCACTTGATCGGATTTTTCATATGCTGCCGGTGGGTCACCAGGGCCAACATCCACAATTAGATCATTTTCGATCAGCACGAAACCTTTTTTGTACGTCTGTTTTTCATCGTTGATCGTTAAAACTGTTCCATTTTTTATTAAAATTGTGCTCATTTTTAATCCCTTTTCACCCTTCTTCTCCCTACAACCGAATTCTTTTTACCGGTTTTAATTGGGCAATATCATTGATAATACCTTCCAAAACAGGTTCAAATTGATCAACCAGACCTTGATCCTGCCAAATACGCAAATTACTATCCAACAACAACATGGCGGATTGAGTTGTTCCAACTAATAAATTTATGCTCATTTCCAAATCATCCTTTACTCGTTCATTCACACACCCTCGAAAATCTTGAAAAGTTAGAGCTGCCTGAATAGAAAGTTGACTTATACGGCTGGGATACTCGCAAAGCAATCGTTGCCCTTGCATTTCATCACCAGCATTGCGTAATGAAACCAACGTGGCAATTGCAGTAGCATCTTTATCACAAATATCCAGTAGTTGTTCCTGAATGCTCGATAGTTGATCCAAGAGATCTTGGTAGGATGAGTCATTTTCAGCGATGAAGCGTTGTGTATTGCGAATACAAGCAAATCCCAATGACACAGCAGCGACGGCTGCGTTGGCAATGGTTGCCCCTGCCATGGCATGATTCTGATGGCTAATCTCCTTTGAGAATTCTTTTATGCTCAAGTCCGTGATTTCTTTTTCCACAAATTCCTCCACCTTTAATCGCCCATCCTTATGTGCCCCCGATTTTTTGGTTACTCCATGATGAGCAGTAATATATTTCACCATTTCACGCCGTAAAAAATAATCTGTTTCTGAATATTCAAAGCTATGAAGGTCTAAAAGTTGACAGCCCTCTAATTGGTCATGACAATTTTCCCAATTACCCGCTAACTCTCGCACAAAGCTGGTTGCAGCAATATTGAAAGTTTTATCCAATAATTGCTTAATATTCACATTATCAATGGAAATATCTGTAACTCTGGCATCCTGCCGCGTTCTGCCCAGTAAAATTTTGTAACGAAGCTCTTTACTGAATTGTAAGAAACCACGTTCGGTGTTCGGTTCACCGGGTCGATCAACCCGACAGGCATTATCTCTTAATAAAGCAAGGAGTTGTTCTCCTGTTAATCGATAGATTCGAATGGTATCTGCAAAAGGCATGATGTTAAACCAATCACCATAGGTCAATTGGCCACCAGAGATAAGCCCACGACGCACACAACTTGCATCAATCATCGCCAGGTCTATAGCCTGACCAGCACTTTTGAGTTGATTTACCATCCCATCGGTAATAAAATTTGCCAGTGCCAGCTCCTCTGCCGCAAATGAATTGCGAACATGATCAGTGCTCAGATGCGGATCATTTTCAACCGTTCCTATCACCCGCCCAAAATAATCTTTAGCCCGTTTGAGGAGTGGTCCCATCACATTTTGTTCCAACTCCTCATCCACAGGTAAGGTCTCGCTAGCGATCAAACGTGCATGCTTGACTGCTGCAGTTTTCTGTTTGACACGAATATCCACCCTGCCTAAATACCTGCCCAATGACCCAGCCTGTACAATGGGAATACCATTCACAATATTTCGTGGGCTCAAACCTTGTTGGTTAAGTTCATGATGTGAATGTCCACCAACGATGAGATGAACTCCGGCAAAAGGTAGTTGCTTTGCCAATTCCACATCTCCTGCATCTGCTGTAAGGGCAGAGGTGGCATCCAAGCTGTAACCGAGGTGGGTTAATAAAATTACCACGTCACAGTATGGTTTTATGGCTGGTAAAATGTTGTGAGCAGTTTCAACTGGATTTGCAATACACTTATTTTTGTTACCTAATTTATTTTCAGCAGCGGTCACAAGTCCGATAATACCAATCCGGATTCCTTTTACAACCATAATCGCTGCTGGATAAATAAGTTCCTTTAATGCTGGACAATTTTGAATATTGGCAGCCAGGACAGGAAATTTTGCATCTTGGCTGATGGATTGCTCCAACACTTTGATACCAAGATCAAAATCATGATTTCCAAGAACGGAAAAATCCACACCTGCTGCAGAATAGAGCTGGTAACTGGCGTGAATGGGTTTTTCATCCATCGGCATATCCATTAATTCATCAAAAACAGTCCCAATACAATCATCCCCTGCTGATAAGGTAAGTACTGCCCGATAAGGATCATCCTTGACCTTCATCTGTTTTTCAGCGATTAAATATGCCATCCGTGTAAAAACCGGTTCCTCGCCAGAAGTCGTAAAACGCACCAAATGTCCATGTACATCATTAAAATGGTAAAGCGTCAAAAAGAAATCGTTTTTATTTAAATCATTTCTTTTTTGAGGGAAATGAATACCTTGATCAGGAATTATTTCCTCGATTTTCCCTTTGGTGGCATCACCACTTAATAGAAACAACTCACGGTCAGCTGCAAAACGGGGACTCGGCAAACCTGTATGCAGCCTTAAAAAACCCTGATTAGCTTCTACTATTTTTTTATCTGTCAATCATTTGCTCCTACTTCCGTTCTACGTTGGCAAAAAGCTAATTCCTTTTCTATCCTTTTACAGCACCTTCAACCATTGCACGGAAGAAAGTCTTGCGGGTGAACAAGAATAAAATGACCATAGGTGCAGCAATAATCAAACAAGCTGCTGCCAAAACCTGAAGGTTAATGATGTTCTGACTCAAAAAATCATATAAACCAAACATTGCAGGTTTGAATTCATTTTTGGTTACCAACAAATAGGCAACAATAAACTCATTCCAAACATTCACAAAAGTCAACAGGAACACAGAGATTAATCCGGGAATTGCCAATGGCATGGTGATGCGGAACATGGCACCTAACGGAGAACATCCTTCAATTAATGCTGACTCTTCCAACTCTCTTGGAATGGCATCAAAGAATCCTTTGGTAATCCACACACTCAGCGGCAGGAAGAAGCCCAAATAAACAAACATCAGGAATAATCGGTCATCGAAAAACGGTGAATTCTTCCTCAAGATAATTGCCATTTGATATAAAGCCAGCATATTGGTGATCAATGGGATACCAGTCACAGCGTATATACCGGTCATCAATGCATTGTGACCTTTAAAGTGATAACGAGAGAATGCAAAACCAGATAAACTGGCTAACAAAGTAACACCAATCGCTGAGACAAAGGCATACATCATTGTGTTCGGGATGTAAGTCTTAACCAAATTACCGGTTAATTCGAATCCCAACAATGCCTCTTCATTGGGTTTTGGTGCAAAAACTCGCTGATATCCTTCTGTAGCCCAGCGACAGGCACTCCAATCAAAAGTCTTCTCATCCGTATCACAGGGAAAAAATATCGGGGGTTTGCGGGTAATATCAGATTGTTGTTTGAAGGAAATCGTTAAAGTAGTAAAAATTGGGAAGATGGCAAAAATACACACCACAATTAATATAAATCCTACCAGTCTTTCTTCCCATTTTCTGCGCGAAAATTGATTATTTGAACTCATGTTAGCGCCCCTTCTCGTTAACTCTGGTGACCCTGAGAACCAGGAAGATTAAGAACCAGTTGACAATTGCAATCAGTAAGGCAAGGGCTGCAGCCCGTCCAAAGCGGAGTTGCCCCCATCCCAATACGTATAGGAAATAACTCAACACATAGGTTGCAGTTCCAGGCCCACCTCCTGTAAGACTGAAAACCATACCTACCCCATTCATACCGCCGAGAGTAAGGTTGAATAATGCCACAACCATGGCTGGCATAATCAAAGGTAGCGTGATATGTTGTGTCACCTGTAATGAGCTTGCGCCATCAATGGTGGCACTTTCAATAACTTCATGAGGAACGGTTTGTAGGGCAGCCAAAATCAACAAAGTAATAAACGGTAATGCGCGCCAGGTGGCGGCTAAAATCAAGAAAATCATGGCTGGTGCTGGTGGGAACGGAAAATTTCCAATCCAGGATTCAGGTCGCGAATCGATTAAGACAGAGATCCCTTGCTCCGCTAAGATACCGGAGAATAAACCATAGTCCGGGGAAACCATCAATCGAAACACGAGACCGGTGATAACATCGGCAATAATCCATGGGATAAATAAAACCGTCACATACAGACCAGTCAATGGTACATTTCGTTTTAATAAAAGAGCAATGAAAAAACCAAGGGTAAGTGTTAGGGCTGTGTAACCAACCAGGAAAATAACCGTGTGGCCAATGCTCTCCGGAAATAAATTCGTGTTGAATAACCGATCATAATTTTTAAATCCAACAAAATTCCATCCGCCAGGTTCTCTTTCCTGTAAACTCAACCAGATGGTGTAAATTGCTGGATAGACTTGGACAATTAATATAACAATAATTGTTGGCAGAATAAGCCAAAACGGTAATGATTTTCGTATTTCAAACCGTTTTAAAAATTGTGAAGGATTCTTTTGCATGTGTTCACCTTTCTTTGGGTGAGATCTAAGAAAAATAAAACCAAATAATAGTTCTATCAACCTCAAAAACGTTGGGAGGAGATGATGATAACCACGATATTAAGACCCTCTTCATTAAAGGCCAATACGATAACTAACTCGAAAAAGATTCCAAAAAGCAAGTTGGTTATCTGTTTTCTATTATTTGGTTTTTTAAGGTTCAAAGGTGAGAAGGTATTTGCCTTCTCACCTTTTATGTTGCGAGAAGTTAATCAGTTAGACTGATTAATTGTTCGCGTTGTATTCATCCTGAACTGATTGCAGTTCAGTAGCGATATCGAGTGTTGGATCTTCTTTGATCAATTTGAAAATGACATTCGCAATCGCTTCAGCAGCTTCGGAAGGTCGTTCTAAGGAACCTGCCCAGTTGCGGCAAACACTCTGATTGATTGCACCAGCAGCTTCCTGATAGAAAGGAACTTGCATTTCTGGTAATTCCTGTGCAGATAATAAGGATGGGAAGCCAGCGCCAGGGCCAAGTACATATTCGATATGGCGTTCCATGTCACCCATAACCCAGTTGATGTGGTCGTAGGCAGCTTCAACATTCTTGGCGCCGGTGGGGATACCCAGGCCTTGAATATCAAGGTTACAACCAGGTACCTGACCTTCAGGAGCAAACATTGGGCGCATCACAACATCACCAGCAGCAATGGCATCGATCATGTCCTGTGATGAACCGGTGGCATATTCTGTACCATCCGGAGCAGTCAAAGGATTGATGTAGCGATAACCGAACAAACCGGTTGGAATGGCGGCGGCAGATGAATCCTTGAAGGAGTTTTCTTCGAGGAAGTCACCAGCAAAAACGGTGTCGGGGTTGTAACCAAGGGCAACGGTTTCGCGCAAGAATTCGATTGCGGCAACATTTTCAGGTGTGTTGAGGAGCATATTACCCTGTCCATCATCATAGCCACCACCGAAGGAATCCAATAATGCGAAGAACATACGACCAGCGGCTGATCCACCGTAGGCGGTTGATCCGAAGTAAGTCCAGGCGAAAGTTCCTTCTTCTTTCAGGCGGGCTGCTTCAGTCATGAACTCTTCAGGTGTGGTTGGGTAACCATTTGGATAGTGGTCTGCCCAAACATAGGTCAGGTGTGGTCGTTCTGCTGTAGGAACACAATAGATGCGGCCATCTGGGCCAGTACAGGCTAATAAAGCACTTGTTTCTAAGTCTTCATACCAATCCTGTGCCATTACCCAATCGGTGATGTCCATCAATGCACCATTGTTGACATAGGTAATTGTCTGCTGTCCACCAAGTTCAATTAAATCGGGAACGTCACCACCAGCAATCACTGCTGCTACTAATTCAGCAGTTTGTTTGTCCCATGCTTTTGGAATATTGACCCAATTCCATTTGCCTTCGAAATCAGCATTGAATAATGGGATATTCTTAGCGAGGTATTCATTACCAACACGTTCGTCACTGGCAGGATCAGTGTTATCCTGATCATATTGATACCAGGTAACAAAGTCAACTTCTTCAGCAGCCGGTTCTTCGGCGGCAGGTTCTTCAGCTACTGGTTCTTCTGCCACTGGTTCTTCTGCTACTGGTTCTTCTGCTACTGGTTCTTCAGCGGCTGGTTGACAACCGACCAAGCCAAAAGCGAAGACGATCAACATTAGAGCTGTAAACAACAAATATTTCTTGCTTTTCATTCTTATTCTCCTTAATTTTTCATAATTAGGTATTCTTGCGAAATTGAAAACGATTAATTTTTTTCCGAAATATCCACCTCCTTTAATAAAACTCAAACTTACTTCATAATTTCCAATTACGCCTTAACATGTTCCTCAGAAAGATTAGCCCCTACAACTATTCTTATGAAGGAGCAGATTCGATATATACAATCGCCCAATTCATTTCTGGAATCTAAATTAAATGATTGGGCTGGATGAAGTTCTTGTGGGTTCTGTATAAAAAGTGGGGGTTTGTTTTTCTTATTTTTCAAGACAATTCCTGGAAGTGCAGCATGGATAACGCATTACTAGATACTCCCGAAGGATAGGTGCTAATGAATTCAAGTGTTTCTAAACTATTTCCTTGCTAACGTTGAACTTTGATGAGTTGATTTATGTTTTAGACGATTTTCTGTGCAGGGAATAAGAATATAATAGCATGTGGAAAATGCTTTGTCAAGTAGAATTGAACTAAATTAAAGTATTACTGTATAAACTTATGCTTGAATGATAGGCTTTCGAAACGAATTTTAATCATTACTGAATTATTTCCTGATTAAATAACAAATAGAATACTGTATAAAAAATAGCTGGGAAAGTTTCAAATCCCAGCTATTTCTTCCTAAGAAAATTGAGAATTAATTATTTGCGTTATATTCTTCCTGGGTTCTTGTTAGTTCTTCATAAATATCCAGGGTTGGGTCTTCTTTGATCAATTTGTAAAGGGCATTCATGATTAGTTCTTGTGCTTCGTTAGGTCGTTCAAATGTACCTTGCCACGGGGTACATTGACTGGCATTCACTGCAATTTTTGCTTGTTCGTAGAAAGGTGTCTGGAATGTAGGATGATCTTGTGTGGTTTTCAACGCAGGGAATCCACCACCAGGGCCAGCCACAAATTCTGCATTGCGATCCGCTGTCATTAACCAGTTGATGTAGTCATGAGCTGCTTCAACATTTTTTGATCCTTCTGGAATAGCAAGTGCCTGAATATCGATGTTACATCCTGGAATGTTCCCTTCCGGAGCAAATGAAGGTCGCATAAGAACATCACCTGCTGCAATGGCGTTGATCATGTCATCTGAAGTACCAGTGTCATATTTTGTGCCATCGGGGGCGGTCAAAGGATTGATGTATCGATAACCAAACAGAGCAGTCGGAATTGCAGCAGCTGAGGCATCTTTAAAAGCTTCCTCTTCCTGGAATCCACCAGCGAAAGAGACTTCAGCCACATAACCTTTCGCAACAATATCCCGCAAGAACTCAACAGCTGCGATAGTCTCAGGCGAATTCAAAAGCATGTTGCCATCATCATCATAATAAGTACCACCCCAGGATCGGATGATTGCCCAAACAGCTCGAGTAGCACCATCACCACCATAAGCTGTTGAACCGAAGAAAGTTAACGCAGAAACACCTTCGGCTTTCAAACGTTCAGCTTCTGTGTAGAATTCATCTGGTGTGGTAGGATATCCATTCGGGAAATGATCGGCCCACAGATAAGTCATGTGTGGTCGTGTTGCCAAAGGAATACAGCGCAAGGCACCATCGGGTGTTGTACAGGCATCCATTGCACCGGGATCCATATCATCGTACCACTCTTGCTGTGATGCCCATTCAGTCAGGTCTGACAAAACACCATTGCGGTAATAAGTCATTAACACATTACCTTCCATCTCGGTCAGGTCAGGCACATCACCTCCGGCAATGTGGGCAGCTACCAACTCACCAGCAATTTTATCGAATGATTTATGGATGCTGGTCCAGTGCCATTTACCAGCAAATTCTTCATTGAATTCTGGGATGGTTTTGCGCAGATATTCATTTCCAACGCGCTCATCACTGGCAGGATCAACGTTGTTCTGATCATATTGGAACCAGGTTACAAATTCCTGTGCTTCAGCTGGTTCAGCTGGCTCTTCCACCGGTTCAGCTGGCTCTTCCACCGGTTCGGCAGGTTCTTCGGCAGGTGTTGCTGGTTCTTCGACAGGTGCTGCTGGTTCGACTGGTGTTTCAGCAGCTGGGCTACAACCCGCTAACGAAACCAGAAAGACAACTACCAATAGAATTGACAATAAACTTACTTTCTTTTTCATTCTTATTCTCCTTTTGAATTTTTTTTGGGTGAAGGGGTGATTTAATATTTTCCTTATTCGCATCTCCTTTCGTTAAAAAAACATTGTCAAATTTTATGAGAATAAAGAAATTGATGAATAAAAGCAAAAAGCCGGATAAATCAGATTATTTCGACGTATGGATTCAGGGAAGGCCATAACCAAGCGTAATTGCATATCAAAATATAGCATGTGCAAAAATCAATGTCAAGCAAAATTGAAAACTTTTTTAAGTATTGCTAATTAATTATCATTATTAATTAACTTTACCAAAACATTTTTTTATTGATAGGTGAGAATTGCAATGCTGCTAATCAAAATCAAGTAGAATTTTTTCCTCTTTCATTATGTTTGGATATTGACTCTGTGGAATATTCCTCTATAATAATTGTATACGGTATACCGTATACTAAATCAACGTCCAAGTGGATCTCTCATGTCAATCTACAATCAAAACCAATACCAGTCTCAATTTGGTAAAAATGCTACACTTTTCCTCGTTAGAAACCCTTTTTCTTTGTCCATAACTGCGGAGAACGAAAACCTGTTATTTCGCTGGGTTGCTATTCGTGTCCGTACAGATCGCTGGATATCACTGAATCTCGCCGAGATAACCAATATGAACGATACCTGGAAGCTTACTTTCGCTTCTCCCACAAGAACCGAGTTATCAACCATCAATATGGCCAATCATAATGGACTGCTTACAGTCGAAATTACCACCACTAACCCACAAATCAATGCAATTGACATCGATTTTACCGCCCAACCAGACGAACACTATCTTGGGTTTGGCGAACGCTTCAATCAAATAGACCAGCGTGGGGAGGAAATTGACTTACAGGTCATTAATGGAGCTTCGGGTAAACTAGCCTATAAACCAGTCCCGTTCTTCATGTCCAGTGCGGGATATGCCCTTCGCTTGTTGACATCTTTCCGCACCAAAGTTCGCCTGGCATGTTACGATGACCCTTCCGTCGTCTCGATCAGAACCGAAGCAAACCAATTATCCTTTCAGCTTTGGACCGGAAAACCTTTTGCTGAATTATTATCACGCTACATCCAGTTATTAGATGAACCCCTTTATCAACCTCCAGCCTGGATCTTCGGACCCTGGAAATCGCGTGATTGGACAGTTGAAACCCAATCCACCGTGGAGGAAGACCTGCGTTTACAACGTCAGCTCAACCTGCCTGCCACGGTCAAGCTGATTGATGCTGCCTGGCAATCCCAATTAAATGATTTTCAGTTCAATCAGAATTTCCCTGATCCACAGGGAATGATTACAGAAGCTCGCAAATTAGGTTACCGCCTCATCTTATGGATATCACCCTGGATGGTAAAGAACAACCCTGCCGATCCAATCTATGAGTTTTGTGCTAACCAAGGTTTTTTGATTAAAAATCAAACCGGACAACCTTATGTTCACCGCCTGGGGAATAGCCCTGGCTTCATTGGCAGTTGTTTTGACTTTACCAACCCGGATGCCGTCAAATGGTGGCAAGAGCAGATTGAACGTTTGGTGAAAATGGGTATTGATGGATTTAAAACGGACTTTGGTGAACAGGCACCTGAAGATGCGCTCTTTTATAATGGAAAAACCGGTAAGGAAATGCATAATCTTTTACCAAAAATCTACAATCAGGTCACTTATGAAGCCATGCAACGTCACACCAATGGCATCTTGTTAGCTCGCTCCGCCTGGGATGGATCACAAGCCTATTGTGCGATTTGGGCAGGTGACCAGAGCGCTGATTTCGGACCTGCCACCGGCTTACCCAGTGTTATATTCGCCGGGCAAACAGCCGGGTTATCCGGTTTTCCGTTTTGGGCAAGTGATATTGGTGGTTATTTTGGGCAACCAACCGAAGAGATCTTTATCCGCTGGATTGAGTTTGGTGCTTTTTCTCCGATCATGCAATTGCATGGTTTAGGTTGCCGTGAGCCGTGGAAGTTCTCACAAAAAGTGTTGGATATTTATCGCCATTATGCCCGTGTCCATATGGATTTATTCCCCTACATTTATACCTATGCACAGGAAGCATCACAAACAGGGTTACCGATCATGCGTGCTATGCCATTGGCTTTTCCGGATGACCCTGCGATCTGGCAAGAGAATGCCGAATTTCAATATTGTTTTGGCTCAGATTTGCTTGTCGCCCCGGTTTATTTTGGGCATGCCACCAAACGCCATGTTCATTTACCATCCGGCATCTGGCGTGATTTTTGGAGTGGGGCGGTCTTTCAGGGTGGGCAGGAAGTGGTTGTCAATGCGGAACTAGATCAGATTCCGGTCTTTGCCAAAGCTGGTGCCATTATCCCTTTGCTGGACCCTTCAGCCGACACACTCCTACCCGTGCTGGATGAACCCGAGATTAAAGTCGCCGGGAATGACTTACGCCTGTGCATCTATCCTGGAGCAAATGGCAGCTTCCAGTTGCACGACGGCACCCAATTTATCTGGCAGGAACAGGAGCAAACCCTCGAAATTCATTCTCAGCCCGTCAAGCGATCAGTTTCCGTCCGCATGATGGATGAAACGTTACAGCTTTTGCAAGTCCAGGACGAGTTAGGCAGCCCCCAATCCGTTTCTGATACCAACCTCAATGGTGATTCCAATCACATCCGCTTCGTCACGGAAGCTGGATATGCATATAAAGTTTCATTTTCACGAAAGGAGAGAGTAGCTGATGGCAAAAATCCCTGAATCTATGGAGTGGTCACAAACCTTATCTCCCATCAAATCACAAACATCACTCACTGACCAGGTTTATGAGTCCCTATCGCATGCTATCCTGACCCGCCAAATTAAACCTGGCCAGCATCTGGTGGAACAACCACTGGCTGACCAACTATCCGTGAGCCGTATTTCGATCCGTGAGGCGATCCGCCGTTTGGCACAGGATGGCTTGGTGGAGATTGTTCCATCCAAAGGCTCATATGTCGTCAACCTGACCGCTGATGACGTGAAAGAAATTTATCAGTTACGTTCTGCGCTGGAGTGCATTGCCCTGAAAGAAATCATGTCGGTTGAGCAAAATGGGAAATTGGCAGCATTGGACCGAATTGTTACAAAAATGATCGCCCTGGAGAAAAAAGGGGACCGTTTACAAGGGGCAGCATTGGATAATCAATTCCATCGCACCTTTGTGAATTTATCTGGCCTCACGCGTACCATTCGTATCTGGGAACAAATGTCTACCCAGATCACAATGGTCATTTACACCGTCAGCAGCAATTATCCATCCTATGAAGGCCTATCCGAACGGCATGCCAAATTGGTGTATCTGATCCGCTCCGGCAACTTAAAAATGACAGAGGCTTATCTACAGGAACATATTCAACAAGGTGCCGAGCTTCTATTAGCAGCCATGCAAGAATCGAATCACGACGATGAAAAGAGGAAACCATGAAAATTAATCAAATCGAATGCAGCCTGATCGAATTTCCACTACCAGCCCCCTTACACCCAGCATGGGCACCCGGCAGGGTGTTTAACACCACCAATTGCACCCTCTTGCGTGTGCACACTGATGAAGGCGTGAGTGGCGTTGGTGCAGGGCCAGAAGTAGGCATGCTCGGTATCAATACCTTTGCGGATTTGGTCGCTCCTTACATTCTTGGTAAAGACCCTTTCATGGTGGAACAGATCAGCCCTTACCTGCGTGTGGCAGCACGCGATGGCAGTTACCCCTGGGCATTTGAAATGGCAATCTGGGATATCATCGGGAAGGTCACCAACCAACCCGTCTATCGCCTATGGGGTGGTTTTCAAAACCGAATGCCTGCATATGCCAGCCTGGCAGAACTCCCGGATCCGGAAGAGCAGGTCGAGCGTATTCACCAACTGATGGCAACCGGTATGCGAGCATTCAAGCTACGCTTGCGCCGTCCATCCATTAAAGAAGATATTGCATTGGTAAAGCACGTACGCTCGGTGTTTGGTGACCAGATCGATTTGATGGTGGATGCCAATCAGGCGCATGTGATGCCCTCACCCAAACCGATTGGAGCCTGGAGTTACAACGAAGCGCTCACGGTGGCACGCGAGATGCAAGACCTGAACGTCCTCTGGTTGGAAGAACCCCTCCCCCGCTATAATTACCACCAGCTGGCGCAACTGGCCGCTGCTGTAGATATCCCCATTGCCGGTGGTGAGCTGAATATTGGTTTACACGAATATAAAACCATGATCGACATGGATTGCTATGACATCATTCAGGCTGATGCAGCTTTCTCGGAAGGAATCTTCCAGCTGCGCAAAGTGGCTGCCCTGGCGGAAATGTCGTTTAAGAAATTTATCCCACATACCTGGTCGAATGGTATTGGCTTAGCTGCCAACCTGCAGCTCGCTGCATCGCTTCCTAACTGCCCGTGGTTCGAGTTTCCGGTGGATCCCCCCGGCTGGACGGTGGAAGCACGCGACTTCATGCTAAAGCAACCATTCCAGATAAATACGGATGGCACCATCAGCCTTAGCGAATTGCCAGGTTTGGGATTGGAACTGGATGAAATCGCCATTCAGGATCATACCAAACAACATTGGATCAGCGAAAGGATTTAATGATGGCTCTTCGAAAAACGTTAGATCAAAATATACTCGAGCTGGCATTAGCACCTCGCCAGGATCGCAAAGCATTGGCGACCAAGATATTGAACTTCACCTGGGAACAGGGGGTGTATCCGGCTTCGATTGCACCGGTTTATCACGCATTAGGAAAAGGCGAATTACCGCCAATGACGATTCCAGCCTTCAATGTGCGTGGATTGACGTACCCCCTGGCGCGTGCTATCTGGCGAACCGCTATCCAATTGCAGAGCGGTCCGATCATCTTCGAATTAGCACCTTCCGAATCCACGGGCTGTGACCAGACCTTTGAGGAGTACGCTGCGATGGTGATGGCCGCCGCATACAAAGAAGGATATCGTGGACCAGTCTTCCTGCAGGGCGATCACTTCAATTTAGACTCCAAAGCTGACCTGCTTCGCGTGGAAGAACTGGCAATATCAGTAATCGAAACCGGCTTCTATCAAATTGACATTGATGGCTCGCATTTATACGATAACAAGTCAGACACCTTGGCTGGTTTTCATGCCCCCAACGCACAAATTACTGCAGATTTAATCGATAAACTGCGTTGTGCCCAACCACGCAATATTCACCTGGCATTAGGGGCTGAAGTAGGTGAAATTGGTGGTAAAAACACTTCCCGGGAAGACCTGGTTGCTTTTCAATCTGAGTTACAAAAACATATCCCTTCCAACACTAGCGGCTTGGATAAGATCAGTGCTCAAACCGGTACCACTCACAGTGGGATCGTTTTACCGGACGGAAGTACCGGTAAAATGCAGGTTGATTTCAATTTGATCAGCAACCTCTCAGCCCAGGCACGTGAGTTCGGTTGGTCGGGTTTAGTACAACACGGTGCTTCGACCTTGCGCATCGAAGACCTGGCTCAATTGCCGGATGCTGGTGTGATTGAAGTACACCTGGCGACCCAAATTCAGAACATTCTGTTTGACCATCCAGCTTTCCCGCAGGATTTACGCAACCAGATGATTGCTGAATTAACCGCAACAACCCATGGAGCAGAAGGTGATAAGCTGGACGAATCAGCACAACTGAGTGAAGCACAACGCTTTTATCAGGCACGCTGGGCAGCCTGGGGCTTATACAAAAAAGAATTGTGGCAGCTACCTCCCCAGGTTTTGGATCCAATTTGTGATAGCCTTGCCAATTGGGTGGCAGATATCTTCAAAGCTTTGAAGGTTGATAATCAGCAACAGATCCTGCAGAAGTTTTATCCCAATGGAGATCAAAAATGAAAAAGTATGACGTTGTTGGTCTCGGCATGGCAACTTTCGATATCCTTGCCCAAACCCCACGTTTACCACAATCCAATGATTGTTTTCCAATTGCAACCGTGGAAATGCAAGGAGGCGGCCCGGTAGCAACGGCTTTGGTTGCACTAGCAAAGCTGGGTGCCAGTTGTAATTACCTCGGCTCGCTCGCTATGGATGATACGGCCAGTCAGATCATTGCTGAATTACAACGCTATGGTATCGATCTGCAATTCAGCCCGCTACGTAAAAGTGGAGTCTCCTCTGCTTCTGTTATTCTGGTGGAGCAAACCAATGGACAACGCGCCATCCTTTACCAGAAATCAACTTCTGAAGATCTGAAACCGGAAGAAGTGCCACAGGATTTAATTGCCAATGCGCGTGCACTACACCTGGATGGTTTCTTCACCCCGGCGGCGATTCAGGCAGCCCGGATTGCACGTCAACATGGCGTTCTGGTTTCCTTTGATGGTGGTGCTGGGGAGCTGATGTGGGAAGAACTAACAGAATTATTACCACTGGTGGATGTGTTGGTGGTCGCGAAACACTTCGCTCAACAAACCACTGGCATAGATGATATCCTCAAAGCTGGACCTGAATTATTACGTCACTATAAAAATCAACAGGTGGTGATCACCGATGGAGAACACGGCAGCTGGTATTGGGATCAAGCAACTTTTTTCCACCAACCTGCTTTCCAGGTGGATGTGGTCGATACCACCGGAGCCGGGGATACCTTCCATGGTGCCTATTTATACGCCTGCTTGCAGCCAGATTGGACACCGCAATACAGACTCAAATTCGCCAGTGCGGTAGCAGCCCTCAAGTGCACCAAAATGGGTGGTAGAAAAGGAATCCCAACCCTGGCAGAAACACTCACATTTTTAGAAAATTATCAATAACCTTCTCCTTGAAAGGATGTTAAATGGAAAAAGCAAAACAAGCAAAAGTAGGATTAATCTCAGTTGGTGTGCCCTGGTTTGATCAGGAAGTTGCCCACAACAACCTCGCCGAAACCAGAACCTGGCTGTCACAACATTGGCAGGTGGTCGGGCCGCAAGAAGTGGTGGTGGACGAGCAAGCCCTCGCAGCAGCCATTACCAATTTTGAAAGCCAAAATCGACCACAGGTGCTGATCATTCAGATCGGTACGTTCCCGGATGGCGAAGTGCCATTACGCATTGCCGAGCGAATTCGAGTCCCCATCATTGTGCACTCCTTACCCGAACCAGACATTGAGCACCGTATCGCCATCAACAGCCTGTGTGGTGCTAACCTGACGACCTTCACCCTCAATGAGATGGGTTTTGCACACAAAGCCATTCACGGCTCCCTATCAGACCTCGCTGTTCAGGCACAAATGTCTGCCTATGTGAAAGCAGGGTTGGTGCTTTCCAGCTTGAAACAACAACGTATGGGCTTACTCGGTTTTCGCGCACCGGGTTTCTATCCTTGTGTCTTTGATGAACTGCTCATCCGGCGTACCTTCGGCATTGGGATTGATCACATCCCACTTAGTGAAGTCACTGCACAATTATTAAAGGAAGAACGCAAACCATCCCCGGTGGATCACTTCCCCACGGTGGAAGGTGGTGTCCTACCCGAAGAATCAGTTGCTTCGATTGAAAAATATTATTCCGCTTTGGAGGTAGTACTGGCAAAAAGCGGGCACAAGTTCTTTGCCATCAAAGACTGGCCGGAGATCATGGGACTGGAAGAACCCGGTGGCATCTGGCCTGGACTCGGCTGGTTGCTGGATGAAGGTTACTTATTAGCCCCGGAAGGGGATGTCAACGCTGCGGTAACCATGGCAATCCTGAATGGTTTGACAGGTTCAACCCCTTTCTTTGCTGACATCAGTGCCTGGGATGAGCACACCAATGCATTGGCACTCTGGCATTACGGTGGTGCTCCCAGCCTGGCAAGCGACCCCGCAGAAATCCGTTATGGCGAAGAAGGTCGCGAAGTACAATTCACCCTCAAACCAGGGGTCGCTACAATGGTGCGCTTCGGATATCACCATCAACAATTCCGTATCCTTGCCATCAGCGTAGAAATGCTGGAAAAGAAGGTGCATCTCCGTCGCGCAGGTGGCTGGGCAAAAACTGTTAACCAACCGGCTCGTGATGTTGTCCAAACCATGCTTGATGATGGTTGGGAACACCATGTCGTCCTGACCTATGGCGACATCCTACCCGAGTTACGTGCCATCTCACGTTTCACAGGTATTCCCCTGACAGAGTTATAGACATTTTCCAACTGGGTTCGGAGTGACCACGATAGCAACGAACGTCACCACCGGTCATCATCCCCCTTCTATTTCCGAACCCAGTTTTTTCATCTTCTATTTGTATTAAATAAATTGCCTACACGCAATAATTTATCTATTAAAACTCCTCTATTCATTTGATAAATCAGTCAAAAATCACTACAATTTTCATATCAGGTGGTTAAACCTATTAAACTTTTTGTTTCAAAGTAATGTGATTTCCAAGGAGTCCTCCATTGGCTGTAGAATTGCTCATATCCCCACCGGCAACCGGCAAAACTGAAACCAGTATTCAACGCATCATCACCCTGCAAAAAAACCAACCCTTTGCCAAAATTTGGGTGGTCGTGCCGGACCGGTTGCAAACGGTGGCTTTTCGCCGTAGGCTGGCACATGCGGGTGGTATCCTCGGCACGCAGGTAGGCAGGTTCAACGATCTCTTCAAAAATATCCTGGAAGAAAATGGCATCTTTGTACCACGCGCCACTTACCCTCTCACCCATCACCTCATCAAAGGGGTTGTCGATCAGGCGGTGCAGGCAGGTGAAATTCCCTATTATGAAGGCTTACAGGATTTCCCCGGCTTTATCCAGATCCTGCGCGAAAGTTTTACTGAATTGAAACGCGCACTCGTCGGACCACCTCGTCTTATTGAATATGTCCAGGACGGTACCCCGGGACAACGCGAACTTGCTCTGCTCTACCAACATTACCAAACCCGCTTACAGACTTTGCAATACGCCGACGAGGAGGATATCAACAACCTGACCGTGCGAAAACTGCAGGATAAATCCATCACCTGTCAGGAAATTGAATTATTGGTGGTGGATGGCTTCGACTCCTTCACCGGTGCGCAATTTGCAGTCTTACAATTACTGGCGAACCAGGTAAAAACCTTACTGATCACCTTCCCTGGTGATTGTTCTTCTAAGCGACCCGCACATCATCGCTTTGAGAAACCCATCCAACGCTTGCTGGCTGAGTTCAATCCCACCTTGTTACCAGCCAACACCAAAACCCATTTACCGCCTGCCATCTCCCACATCGAAACACATCTCTTTAATAATGAAGAAAGCGCACCTATCCCCGTAAAAGACCCTATTCTGCTGGAAGCCCGTTCCCCGGCAGATGAAGTGCGCGAGGTCTTACGCTGGGTGAAAAAGCTGGTTCTTCGCCAACAGGTACCTATCTCGGATTGTGTCATTTTCACCCCTAACCCCAACACCTATCATCCCCTTCTGCGACTCTTCGCCGAGGAACTAGGCGTTCACCTGCGTTTCACTCTCGACGAGTCCCTCGACAATTCGCCTCCCATCACCGCCATCATCAATCTGCTCTCGCTGCCACTCAAAAAATTCAACACCCATCATCTCATCAACAGCTTACGTTCACCTTATTTCAATTTCGCCCTCCAACCCGAAACCATTGACATGCTGGAAATGATCAGCCGTATTGGCCAGATTGTGGAAGGGCAGGATCAATGGCAGGAAACCTTCGCCCGTCTGATAGACTCAACCGAGGAAGAGCATGCTAACCTGGATGATGAACGCAACTCCCCCAAACTACCCCGTGGGCAGTCAGCCAGCCAAATAAAGCTGCAGCTGGACGCCATCTTCCAACTCCTGACACCCCCTGCTCAATTCCTCACCCAAGCCGAATGGATTCACTGGCTGGAAGATTTGCTCGATCAACTCGATTTTTACACCAGAAGTGACAATGACCGCGATCGCACCGCAACCCAGGTGTTCCGCGATGTGCTACGCTCGCTGGTGCTGGTGGAATCCGTGATCGGATTCAAACAGGTTTCTTATGAATCTTTCATCAACGACTTTTTCAGCACCCTGCAAAGCAAAGGTGCCCACGAGCCATTCCAACGCAATCAACCGGAACTGCTCATTGCCAGACTCACCGAAGCGCGCGGTGTCCGTTATAAAGCCGTCGCTATTCTGGGCTTATCGGAGGGATCTTTCCCCGCCAATGAACAACCTGACCCCTTCCTGGATGAAACAATACGCCACGATCTGGGGCTGGAACCACGCCTGAACCGCGAACAAGCCGGGCTTTACTACCAGGCAGTCACCCGTGCGGATCAATTTCTGCTCATCACCCGCCCCTATCTTTCATCTGATGGTGAAATATGGGAAGAATCGCCTTACTGGAGCGCTACCAAAAAATTATTCGATTCATCTGCAGTGGTGCGGGTTGACCCTGATCAACCCTTACCACTGATCGACACAGCCTCCACCCAGGAATTATTGTTTGAAGCGGTACGCACCCGTAAATTACCAAGGCGTTACGATTTTCTGCTGGATCGCTGGCAAAATTTACAGCAGGTACGCGAGGTGTTGCATGCCCGCCGGTCAAAGGAAGTAAAGGGTCCTTACGAAGGTGATCTGACGCCTGTGTCAGACGCAGTCAACCAACATTACTCCCCGGATGCGATCTGGAGTGCTTCCCGACTGGAAACTTATAGCAATTGCCCTTACCAGTTTTTTGTCAGCAACCTGCTGGAATTGGAAGCCCGTGAATTGCCCAAACTGGGTCTGGATAGCCGCCAACTTGGATCCATGTTGCACAAAATCCTGGAAAACACCTATCTACATGCGGATGATCGCAATGACCCTGCCAGCCTGTTAGCAACCCTTGAAAAAGAATGTGATCAAGAATTCGCCAACGCACCCACCACCTATGGTTTTCGCCCTTCCGTATTGTGGCAGATTGAACAGGAACAATTACGTGACAAGTTACGCGAGACAATAACCGTACTGGCACAACAAACGAATTGGACCCCCACGCATTTCGAAGCCAAATTTGGCTTGGGAAGCGAACCTCCACTCGCTATCGACTTGCAGCAAGAACGCATCAAAATTCGGGGAGTGATCGACCGCATTGATCGCAATCCGGAGGGCGATTTACGTGTGATCGACTATAAATCCGGGAGCAGCCACCTCGCCGCGAATGATCTCAAATTGGGTTACCGCTTACAGTTACCGGTGTATGCCCTGGCCGCGCGTGATGCCCTGCAATTGGGGAATGTTATCGACGGCTTCTACTGGAAAATTCAGCAGGCAGAAGCTGGCTCATTACGCCTGGAGCGCTTCTCCAACGATGATGTCAAAGGGATTGAGGTCGCTTTTAAAACCTTATTACAGCACCTGGAACGAATTCTTGCTGGAATCCGTTCCGCAGACTTTCCACCCCAGCCTCCTCAGGGAGGTTGCCCAAGCTACTGCCCGGCTGCCCAATGGTGCTGGCGTTATACTCCAGGATGGTGACCCATGAATCAGACCCTTCGCGATAAAGTACTGTCCAAATTCAAATTAACGGATAACCAGCGTACAGCCGCGCTGGAACGTGATCGTGACGTTGTGGTCACTGCAGGTGCTGGCAGCGGTAAAACCAGCACCCTGGTTGCCCGCTTTGTCAGCTTACTTGCTGATGGCTATCCCTTACGCAGCGTGGTTGCCATCACTTTCACCGAAAAAGCAGCCCGTGAAATGCGCTCGCGTATTCGCAAGACGTTAATTCAGCTGACCGAACAGGCAGAAAATGAAGAAGAACAACTGTTATGGGGCGACCTCAGCACCAAAATGGATGCTGCCCGCATCGGTACCATCCACAGCCTATGCGCCGAGATCCTGCGTGCTCATCCTGCCGAAGCTGGGGTCGACCCCAAGTTTGATGTCCTCGATGAAGGATTGGCGGCAGCCCTGCAAATGCAGGTTGTTGAAGAGAGCATGGCAACCCTGGTTGGCATCCAGGAATTCACACCATTACTACGTCTGTTGCAGACCAGAGATCTAAGTAAATTACTCAGCTACCTGTTGGAAAAACGCCTGGAAGCCCAGGAGATTCTGGAGCAGGAGATCAATTCCGAGCAGGTTGTGCTCGCAAAGTTTACAGAAATCTTGCATCATCCCAGCATACGCACACCAATCCAGGATTTAAGTAGTATGAGCTACCCAGAACTGCTCAATGATACTGGTGATAAACTGGCGGATCAAATTGTGCAGCTCTTTTCCATCTGGAAAAATGCTGAGGATGCCCTGCAAAGCGGTGATGTGATCGCCTGTGCTGGGAATCTCTATCAGGCTCGCCGTCAGACCATGAAATTGAACATTGGAAAAAAAACAAGCACCGCCAAGGAGTCCCTCAAGGCTTTACGTCAAGCCTATGACCAACGCATCGACCCCCTTTGTGGTGGTAAGGACAGCAAAAGCGAACCACCTACTGCAGCAGCAGAGCAAAACTTCCACCTGTTCATGCAACTGATCAAGCCAGCAACGGAGCTACTTTTCAATGCTTACCAGGAAGCCAAACGTCTGAATGGCACTTTGGACTTTGACGACCTCGAAAAAGGTGCTTCCACATTACTGAAAAACCCTGCCATTCAACAGCACTGGCAGCAGGAGGTTGCTGCAATCATGGTCGATGAATTTCAGGATACCAACCCTCGCCAACGCGATATGGTCGAAGCCCTGGCAGGCAAACTGGGAATCTTCGTGGTCGGTGACCTCAAACAGAGCATTTACCGCTTCCGGCGAGCGGATGTAACCGTCTTTCGCTTCATCCGTGAACGGGTGAAAAACGAAGGTGGCCTGATTATCGACCTGGATGAAAATTTCCGCACCCATGAACCCCTGATGAACGCCATGGGTGACCTATTAGAGAAGGCAATGGTGACAGAGGATCTCCCCGAACCGCCATATTTCGTTGGTTATGAAGCGATGATTGCCCATCGCAAATCCCCCAGCGAAGGGGTTCAGCAACCCTACCTGGAATTTGTGCTGGGCAGTGGCGAAAGCACAGCGGATGCGCGTCCCAACGCCGCCAAAGCGCTATCACAACGCCTGATCGAACTCAAACAATCCGGCGAGATTACCAGCTGGGATCAGGTAACCCTTCTTTTCCGTGCTTCCACTGGTTTCCCCGAATATGAAAATGCCTTTGAGGAAGCAAACATCCCTTTCGTAACCGTTGCTGGGCGTGGTTTCTACGACAGACCAGAAATCCGCGATGTGCTCAACATCCTCTACGCATTGGCTGATCCTAGTGATGACCTGGCGATGGCTGGATTGCTGCGGTCTCCTGCTTTCGGGTTAAGTGACGCAACCCTTTACCAACTTCGGTGGCAAGGGGAAACCATCACGCACTTTTTCGATACCCTGCAAGCAGAGAATATCCACCTCGACCCAAATGACCAGCAACGCGTAGCACGTGCAGCTCGCATCATCACCAGCCTGATCCCACTGGTGGATCGCATCCCGGTCGCCGAATTGCTCAAACGGCTGGTGGACGCCACCGATTACCGTACCATCCTCAGCATCGGTGATAGCGCTGGTCGCTTGTGGCGCAATCTGGATAAATTGATTCTGGATGCCCAAGCCAGTGGCAAGGTCAATGTGCGTGATTTCCTTGACTACCTCGTCACGCTCAACGATGCTGGTGCCCGCGAAGGAGAAGCCTCTGCTGAAGCACAGGGATCGGTACGATTGATGACCATCCACCGTGCAAAAGGTTTACAGTTTCCCTTTGTGGTGCTGGCCGATACCAACCGCGAACCACGTGGCGGCAATGGGCTGGCGTTCCTGCTACCCGAGTTCGGCTTAACCTGCAAACTCGATCCCGAGCCACTCATTCACCGACTGGCGAAACTGCAGGATAAATCCGAGAAAGAAGCCGAGAACCTGCGTGTACTCTATGTTGCCATGACGCGTACCGAAGAGAAACTCCTCATCAATGGTTATCTGACCCAGGATAGCAGTGGTGTTTGGAAAGCCAATGCCTGGTTGGAAAATCTATTGCAGGCTGCCGATATTGACCTAGCTAGCGTTGCGGGAGAAGCTGGCATACCCCAGATGGGAAACCTGATAAGGGGCGAAGCAGTGCGCGCCTGGATGATTGCGCTTGATACTGATGTTAAAGAGATGGAGATCGCCCCAGTAGCAGATTCTGTAAAAGAACCTGATCTCCTACCCATTTACCAAACTATCGAAAACCAGGAAGCTCAAATTAACACCGAGGACGAACCCGAGGAAGAGCGTAACTGGCGTGCTACCGGCAGCGTGCAGGAAATCCCAGCCACCGTGGTAGGCAACATGGTACATCAGGCCATCCAACATTGGTGCCTGCCTGGGGATGCCCGATTAGCAGAGTTGTTGGAGAGTGCTGCCCGAAATGAAGGCATTGCCCAGGCAGATCAGATCAGTACCGCCGTGGCTGAAGCCACAAAATTACTGACCCGTTTTTCACAGCACCCCATCCGGCAGGAGATCGAAACCGCTCTCGAACGCCACCACGAAGTGCCCTATACAGCGATGGCCGGCAAACATGCCGAAAGTGGTTACATCGACCTGCTCTACCGCACCCCGGCTGGCTGGGAGATCATCGACTTCAAAACCGACGCGATTTACAATGACCAGCAGCGAATTGCTCTCATATCTGAATACCAAAAACAATTAATTCGTTACAGAAACGCCATCACCAAACTCCTCAACGCCATCCCCCACTCCAATATCTGTTTTCTGGATGATAAAGGTGAGGTGAGATTAGTACCATTACCAAATTTTCAGGTGAATTAAGGTGCGAAGCACCTTGCGATATGAAACCGTGCTGGTGCGATGCACTTAAGGAGAAAAAAGTTACATAAGGATAGTCTTGGAGCTAATGAATCTAGAATCCAAAAGTGCGTTGCACCTCGAGATATGAAACCATTCTGGTGCGATGCCTGCAACCCGAGAGGGTCGCACTTAAGGAGAAAAAAGTTACATAAGGAGAGTCTTAGAGCTAATGAATCTAGAATCCAAAAGTGCGTTGCACCTCGAGATATGAAACCATTCTGGTGCGATGCCTGCAACCCGAGAGGGTCGCACTTAAGGAGAAAAAAGTTACATAAGGAGAGTCTTGGAGCTAATGAATCTAGAATCCAAAAGTGCGTTGCACCTTGTATTTAAAAAAACATTCAAATAACCCAGGTGCAGTGCACTAATGAAATGCTGCTCTCCAGAATCCACCTCCATCAAGGTCTTTAATGCGCCGATCCCCAAGTGCAACGCATCTTATCCGATTTGATGTGTTGCATCTTAAAATTGGAAATAAATTAAGTCGCATTTTTATTATTAGATAGGAAAAAGTTTGTGCTAAAATAAGCTTTCAGTTAGCAACCCCAAACACCAATAATTCTTTATTCCATAGGGAGCGTTTTCTCGTGAAAAGACTTCGTTTCATCTTCATTGTTTTAGTTTTCATAACCACTTTCGTTTTTTCAACCATTTCCCATCCCGTTCAAGCACAAGAAGAAACTATCATTTTAATCTCTACTCCTGAGGAGTTATCAAAAATTGGTAATCATGAGGATTATCAACTTAATGGGCATTATCAATTAATGAATGAAATTGATATGAGTTCTTTCGCAAATTGGACCCCAATAGGCACACGATTGGGAAGGTTTTCTGGTACCTTTGATGGCAACGGACATACGATCAGTAATCTTATTGTTAATGATCCTATGTTGGATTAAAAAGGTCTTTTTGGCTGTATTGCTTCCGACGGTACTGTCAGAAATTTACAAATGACTTCTGCTTCTGTCACAGGACATTTATATGTAGGAATTTTAGCTGGTATGAATTATGGATCCATTACTAAAGTAGCTGTTCATGGGGTGGTTAGTGGAGTGAGAGGGATTGGTGGATTAGTTGCTGACAACAAAGGGACAATCACAGATTCATATTCTATCGCCACTTTGACAGGTTATGCCGGTGTTGGTGGGTTGGTAAGTATTAACAACTATGAAGGAATAATTAATTCCTCTTACTCAGCTTCATACAAAGGAAATATAGTTATCCCAGCAAGTGGTGGATTAGTTGGAATAAATAACGGAACAGTGTCCAATAGCTATTATGATTCAACTGTATCCGGTCGTAATGACACGAGTAAAGGGGGGATCCCATTAACTACAACTCAAATGAAGTCCGAATCTTCTTTCTCTACATGGGACTTCTCCAAAACCTGACACATCATCCAGGGAATCGATGCGATGAACTCTCTGGAGGAAGTCAAAGCCTCCATCAAGTCCATTGAAAAAGAAATCCAGAATTATGAATTGATTTTCAATACCGGCAACAAGACCCTGGATGTGATCTTCACCGACCGCAAGCATGAAGCAAAAAATAAAAATATTACACTTCATATTCACGCCGATGGGCAGGGGTGGGAAAACATCAGTGATATTGACATTGCCACCATTTTTGGCAACGCGTTGGATAACGCCATTGAAAGCGTGGAAAAAATTGATGAGCCAGCTGCCCGTCTGATTGATGTACGCATCGGACGAGTGAATGAGATGCTCATCGCAAGGTTTGAAAACCCATTCTCACATAAGATAGAGCGCAATCAATCAAAAATTTTGAGCACCAAAAATAATCCGGAAAATCATGGCTATGGTTTGCAAAGTATTGGGACAATCGTCTCCAAGTATGAAGGGGAAATGGATATCAAAACGGAAGATGGAGCATTTGTTCTAACGGTAATCATTCCAGTGTAAGGAATTGGTAATACTGTTTTGGCAGGTTGGTGAATCCACCATGTAAACTACCAAAATGCATAAAATGTGAAACCGATGCAGGGGTTTTTGGCCAAAAACCCCTACTTTCTTGATTTCGAATAATCTTCTGTACTTATTTGTGAAGTGAATAAAGACGAGGCTACTGAAGAACTAGCGGACATACTCACATTATCCAAAAAAAGATTTGAGTTAAATGTCCCGTCTGTTACCACCTCAAACATTAAGTTTATATTTGACCCAGAATATGCTGATAAATTAATGACTTTCTCTCCCCAATTTGTTGAGTTATTTACACCACACAAATTAATTGTATTAATAATTACATTGTTGACTTTCACATTGAAGTAATCATAACCACAATAATCTTCTGATCCAATCCAATACCAAAAGTGTAGATAAGGACCTGAGGATGATATCGGCACATTTTGTGATAATCTTGATGTTTCATTCAAATCACCGCCTAACCAAACTGCCCATGATCCACTTTTGGGGGTTACAAGAAGGTTTTCTTGTTGTAGGATTAGTTCATAATCATTTGAGGAAAATTCAACCCACGCCGCATTTGGGCCTTCTTCAAAATCCCCATTCAGAATTGAATCAACATCCAAATAATTTTTATTGATTAATGGTAGGAAAATATAAAAATCATCTAACAAATACCCCGTGTCAGGTTGGGAATAAACAGAACATCCACTAACATCACACGCCTGAACCCAATAATAATATTCAGTATTGTGTAATGCAGTTGTATCTTCAAAAGGACTACTTAAATCACTTTCAGTTAGGGTAATTGCACCCAAGGTTGAATTTACTGTATTACGAAAAACTTTATACGAAATTTCTCCTCCAACCCCATACCAGGAAATCTGTACTTTATCGGTAAACTCACCATCACTGGCTGCAACCCCTTGAGGTGGTGGTGGATCTCCAATGTATCTCAACCAACCAGTATCTGGTTCAGAGAAATCTGAGCAATAGGTGTCATTACAGGCTTTTACCCAATAGTAATAAATAATGCCTTCACTAGCAGATGTATCTTCAAATGTATTGCTCATCGGATTCGGGCTTAATAATGTAGCATTTTCTGATTCATTGATTGGACTTCTGTAAACTTTGTAATAAGTAGCTTCGATTAAATCATTCCATTCAAGCGAAATAAATGCTTGTAAAGCGCCATCCGAAGCGGTTAAATTTTTGGGTCCATAAAGATTCAATAATTCAAAGGCTGTTAATACATCGATTCGTGGGTACACAAAGCCATTGGTAGTATCTGTAATAAGAACACCACTTACTTTGAAAATATTTAGAAGGTCATCTACATCAATTGAAGAATTGTGCGATTTCATCAATGCCCATGCACCAGCAACATGCGGTGTAGCCATAGATGTGCCAGAACTGTAAGCATATAGATCGTCCGGAATTGTTGAAAGAATTGCATTACCTGGTGCTAACAAATCCAAGAAATCATCTCTATTTGAATAACTGGCAATGAGATCATCTTTTGTAGTTGCACCAACACTGATTACAGAACTGATACAAGCCGGGCTACTGATCGCATCACTTCGGCCATCATTTCCGGCTGCTGCAACGGTTGCTATACCTGCATTGCGTAAAGTATCCACAATTTGTTTGTAAGCTTGATTAAAATCTAAATGGTCACACTCAGTAGCATAAGGATATTCACTTCCCAAACTCAAATTTACAGCCGCGATGTTGTAATAATTCCGTAACTCGTAGACTCTTTCCAATCCCTTAATTTGGTCCGTTGACCAACTTCCTAATGAACTGCTATTAACTTGTGAAAACACCTGAATAGCTATTAATTTGGCATCAGGCGCAACTCCTTTTATTGGCTTTGCATTGTAGATTCCATCAGCTGCCACAATTCCCGCAACATGGGTGCCATGGTCGCAGTCAGAAAGCAAACAAGGTAAACCTGAATCTGGTTCAGTGCTTTCGGAAACCCCACCCGGACATAAACTACTTGTAGAATCAGTATTCGAAGAATAACACGCCTCCGACACCACCTTCCCTGCCAATGCCGGGTGATTCTTATCCACCCCGGTATCCAGAATCGCAACCACCTGCCCCGCCCCCGTCACCCCTTCGAGCCAGACATCATCCGCATTGATCAACGGTACGCTTTGCTGTAACATTGGCTTCATCAACACATCTTCTTCAATCGCGATCACATTCGGATTCTTCTGCAACGCTTCAAACCCAGCCCGATTCACCTCCAACGCCATAAAAGGAATGTAATCATACTCATGAATAACGCGCACCTCTCCTGATTTCACCTCCCCCATCAATTCGCGTTGTGCCTGATGAATCGCCGGCGTCATTAACTCTGCCGATTTCTCCTGCCCTGGCACCTTAAGCTGCACTATCACCCGCAAGCGATCCTGCCCATCAAAACGTGTATCCAACGCCATCCCACTCTCGGCAGCCGGTATTCCATCATTTTCACTAACTATGATTTGTGCCTGAACAATCCAGGCACTCAGGCTGGTGCTGAAAGCAATCAAAACCAGGATTGTAATGATAATGTGGGTCCAAGTTGGATGTTTGAGTTTCTGCAAGTGACTCTCCTAAAACAAAAAGAACTTAAGAAGTCTATAAATCAAATTAGTTTATTGAATTTATCACATTTTTTGGTTATCCAACAATACAATCTCTATACAGTTTTTCCATTAATTGTGACCCAAATATGACCGTAAGCACTATTTTTATTGACCAGATTGTTCTATTGTTAAGATAGAATTGGAATGCATCTAAACGAGGTTAAAGGTGTTGTTAACCAAGGAGGAATTAGATGAGTGAGGTTGCTATTGTTACTGATAGTACCGCCACTGTCCCGGATGAACTATTAAGATCTTTAAACATCCATTGGGTTCCCTATTATATTCATCGCGGCAATGAAGTGTTGCGTGATCTGGTTACCATCAAACGTGAGGAGTTCTATCGCTGGTTGCCTTTTGCCCGTGAATTACCAAAAACCGCCAACCCCGGACCCGGCGATTATGAAAAAATTTACGAAACCATTGCCACCGAAGAAGGTAAAACAGACATCATCAGCATTCACATGACTTCACGCAGTAGTGGCGCTTACCAGGCTGCCACCATTGGGCGTACCGCTATCCTGGAAAGATTACCCCAACTGCGCATCGAAATCATTGACACCCTCAATGTCTCTATGTGTCATGGTTGGGCGGTGATCGAAGCAGCACGCGATGCCGTCCAGGGCAAATCGATCGATCAGATTCTTACCAAAATAAACCAAATTATCCCCAAAGTTCAAATGATTCAAACCGCCGATACCCTCAAATATCTCGCAATGGGGGGCAGAATCGGTAAAGCGACCAGTATGCTCGGATCGCTGTTGAATATTAAGCCGTTAATCGGTATGAAAGAGGGCGTGATTGTCCCGTTAGGAAAAGCTTTTACCCGTGCCAGCGCGTACAAAATGATGGCAGAGTCAGTGTTGAAGACAGCCGGGGATAAAGGAATGGTCAAAATTGCCTATGTACACGCCGCCGCCAGAGAAGAAGTCCTCAAAATTAAAGAGTTGATGGGCGATCGTATTCAGATTGTCGAGGAAATTATTGTGGAACTTCCTCCGGCGCTCGGCGTCCACTCCGGGCCTGGTACAGCTGGGATCTGTTTTTTCCCGGTTGACGAGGATGAAGAGCAGATTAAATGACAAAACCGACCACTTTCGATCGGTTCTGTCATTCGCCTTCCATCCAGGATAATCAATAAAAGCAGTGAAATAAATTCTTGTCCCTAACCTAAGCCCGCGAAACGCTCTCTGATAAATTTAATTCTACGGATTCAAATAATCAGAGTCAATACGTACTTCTACGTATTTTTTGGTCTAATTTTCGCGATAATGGTTTCATAATCGACTGCAAACGATGATGAACGAGGTTCCAAAAAATCTGTCCTTATAGCTCTGACCCCTAATAAAAAAGAACAAATAAGCGGAGTTTATGGTAAACCAATATCCCCGGTTGCATCCGGGTTTCCTCCCGCAGCCAACCCTAATTCCAGCGTATGCGCATTTTCAAAACTAATCAAGGTCTGTTTTTGATGCAACTGCATTCACACCCAGGATGATCCTGGAATCCCTATATTAAAGGAAGAATCGTGGTAAATACCGCTGCTGTGTTTGTAACATATCCGCCAGCACTCCGGCGGCGTTATCTTCTGTCGGTCCTAAAGGATGGGTTACCAAAGCCTGAAATGCTGCTTCCCGGTCTCCATGCACAGCTGCCTCCACTGTCATCAATTCGTATTGCTTAACCTGCTCCAAAAGAGCATAGTTGTAGAGTGGTAATGGTTGCATGGGAAGTGGACTCACACCATGTTTATCCACGCTGCAGGGCATCTCCAACACCCATTCTTTTTCCCAACCTTTTACCATACCATTATGCGAAACATTCGCAATATGTGTTTCTCCGCGATCATTCCAATATGAATCAATGATATTGGTGGCAACACTGGAGTAATAAGCTCCCCCTCGTTGCATCAGTTCCTCAGGAATATCGTGTATTGTGGGATCTGCATATTGTGAGAGCAGCTTTTTTTCAACCTCCATCACCTGCTCAGCCCACGAAGGTGGCCACGCATCTTGCAAGGCAATTTTGCGCTTTCTTTGAAAGTAATATTCCAAATAATCATTGGGGATCATGCGTTGGCGTTCGATCGAATCAGGATGGAAAGGCGGTTCTTGCAAAGACCGTAGTTGATTCAGGTAACCGGCAAAAACCTCATCCCAAATATCTTCTCCATTTAATTTAAACCCAAAATGCCAGGTAAGGTGGTTCAACCCCAGCGTCAATAGTTCACCATCTTCTGGGTTGTAATGTTCCCCATGCTGCTCGGATAAATATTGCAGTATTTTCATTTTGGTTGTAAATGCCGAATTGCATACCCCAACCGCCTCAATATTTGGCGCATAACGCTGAATAGCTTCCATGATCAACCCGGATGGACTGGTGAAGTTTAAGAGCAATGCTTGAGGAGCATGCTGGCGAATCAGGTCACAGATTTCGAGGATCACTGGAATGGTGCGTAAAGCTTTAGACATACCACCAATACCCGTGGTCTCCTGCCCGACCAAATGGTGGCGTTTTCCCAGATATTCATCCGCAATGCTTGCCTTCATCTGCCCCACACGAAATTGGGTGATGACAATATTTGCCCCGGTAATACTTGGTATCAAGTCATCACTCAGGATAATCTGTAATTTGGATTTAGCGTTTTCAACCAGGCGTTTCACAAAACCACCAACAATCTCCAAACGGGTTTTGTCGATATCCATCAGCCAGATTTCGCTTACAGCAATCCGGTCACTCCTATCCAAAAAACCTTTAATCAATTCAGGTGTATAGGTAGAACCGCCTCCAATTACTGCGACCTTCATCAACATCCTTTTCAACTACTTTTTAAATACCAAATATGAAAATCTATTTTATTAACGGAATAGGTTCTCAAAGAAATTTGAAATATTTCTTTCCAGGGCTGAACCACCACCTAGAAAACTTAATAAAAGAATTAAGAAAATAAGAATAAAAGCAAAAATAATGATGGACCCAGCAAAATCTTCAGAAATTCTCTTGATAATTTTTGATAATATCCACAAGGTCACCAAAGCTGCAATAAAGACAACAATGTACCATAATTCGGTGGTCATGGGATAACCAAACAGATATGGTGGAAAACGCATTACACACCTCCTTTCAAGTGAAGATGGATTTCAATTATATTATAGAGGATTATAAATATTTACAAAGCAATTGCAAAGCAGAACTTTATCCGTATTTTTTTATATAGTGTTCTGCCTCACGAACCATCTCTTTATTTCCTATGAATAATGAAGTGCGCTGATGCAAATTTTTTGGTTGGATATCCAAAATATCATCAAAACCAGTAGAAGCAGCCCCGCCAGCTCTTTCAGCAATGAAAGCTAACGGATTGGCTTCATAGGTCAAACGCAATTTCCCTTCAGGTTTGGATATATCCCAGGGGTAATAAAAGATTCCGCCCGAAAGTAATGTGCGATGAAAATCAACCACCAAAGAACCAACATAACGCATGGAGATGGATCGGGTTTCACTGGTTAATGATTGCAAATGCTGGGTGTATTTTTGTACTCCAGGTGACCACCTGTTGAAGTAACCCTGGTTGACGCTGTAATAAGTTGGGATGTTGGGCATTTTGATGTTTTCATGTGAGAGCAAGAACTCTCCAATCGATGGGTCCAGGGTGAATCCATGCACGCCGTTACCTGTTGTGTAAACAAACATGGTGCTGGCGCCATAAACAATATAACCAGCTGCCACCATTTTGCGGCCAGGTTGAATACAATCTTCCACAGTGCCAGGGCCAGAGGGACTAACCCGGGAGTAAATCGCAAATATTGTACCCACACCCACATTAAAATCAATATTGGATGAACCATCCAATGGATCGTACAGTAGAACATATTTTCCCGTAGGATATTGATCTGGAATGGGAAGAATATCTTTATGTTCCTCGGATGCCATCACTGCCAAACGACCGGTATGGTCATTCAACATGTAAATGGTCTCGTCCGCCAACTTATCCAGTTTCATCACCTGTTCACCTTGCACATTCACATCCCCAGTTTTCCCCAGGATCTGTGCCAAACCTGCTTTGGACATATTACTGGCAATCATTTTTCCTGCCAGGGCAAGGTCATAAAGTAGATAGGTTAATACACCAGTCGCCTCCGGGTGAAAACGCTGTTGTTCCAAAATGTGCCTTTCAATCGTCATGATTGTGTCAACTCTTGACGAGAATGGTGAACTAGCCATTATGAATTCCTCCTGATTGTCTACTTTATTTTTGGCAATGCGATTTTGACAGCACAACTGAAAGAAAGCTCAAACGCAAAATTATAGAAACGCTTAGCCCTCCCATTTATGATTGTAGTCATCAGGCAGAATAAATCAAATAACAGGCATCATGTTTTTCGGGATGTTTGTCAGACAGTTATTGGAATATACAGAATTGATAAAGCAAATAACTAAATCGCTTCAACAAATGCAAAGGTTTTCCTCAAATCCATACATCCGAAGGAGCTGTCATGTCTCCCCCGGCATTTCCTGAATTAACAGTGCCAATCGGTTCTACCAGCAGTAGACTGCACTCTTGTTCCGCAAAAGGTTTATGCTCAATCTCCTTCGGTACAACGAACATTTCTCCCGTCTGCAACTCAACTAAACCATCTCGAAAATCAATTTGCATACAACCTTTCAAAACGATGAAAACCTCATCGGTTTCAGGATGGTTGTGCCAGGTAAAATCCCCCTGGATTTTAACCAGCTTCAATTGATAATCATTCATTTGAGCAACGATTTTTGGCGTCCAGTGTTCAATAATAAGTTCTAATTTTTCATTGAAATTAATGGGTTGGTAGATAGCGTCCTCCTCTGGTAATTTTTCCATCTGAAAAGTAAAAAGTTAACCTATTTATTCGAATCTGGAGGATTATCCATAACCTCATCACCTCGCGTTGATATCTGATCTCCTACAGTATCATTTTTTATCAAACCGGTTTCTGTAATGCCAGATTTATTCCTTTTCTCCGGTTTTTGATAATCCGCCAATTCTGTTCTTAACCTAACCTCACCGCGGGTTTTCTTCACATACCAGATGATGATCAATGAACCAAGCAAAATTGTTAATATCCCAATTAACCCCGCTTCAGGTCCAAATGCCCCACCGGTCACCAGATCCGCCCCACCCTGCTGAATGTTGATAAAGCTAGCTGAAGTATTTGAGCCACTTACCGGAAAACCAAACACACTGCCCTGAAAGAAATTCCAGGTGATGTGTAAGCCGATCGGGATTGCCAATTCTCCTGTTAAAATGAACCCTAGCCCGAGAAAGAGACCTGCCAGCACTAAATTGAGCGTTGAGATCCACGTTGCATTAGGATTAGTTGCATGGGCTATTCCAAACATAGAAGATGACAATACAAACCCAATCCATAAAGCATTTTGTGAGCCAAGGAATTTCCAATTTATACCTTCAGCCAGGTTCCTCAAGTGGTAACCTCTGAATAACATCTCTTCGTAAATCCCCACCGCGATAAACCCTACTAAGGATGCTAAAATAGCACTTAGGAATGAGCTTCCATCTCTGGCTTGCATAAAACTTTCGATCGCAATCCATCCAAAGGCTAATTCAACCAGAAAAATGAAGAGCATCAGGATAGCTCCTAAAGCCAAACCAAAACCCATGTCTAACCACCACATTTTTGAAAAATGAAAGCCGAAATTGGAGAATTTTCGGCGGTCAAGCAACCAACCAGCAATTAAAAACGTGAGAATAATAACCACTACGGTCGCGATCCCATTTATAGCAAAGTACCAGCCACCACCTAAACTTAATATCAGTTCGGTGAGTGCTGCTTCGTTGGTTAGCAATTGCAAATCAGCTTGTCCGGTAGCCGCCATAATTGCAATAGCTGCAACCCCCAACACCGCACCGATTACCGTGGTACCCAGCAAAAAAAGCAACCCCTGAATTAAGATCCGCCAAAAAGCTCTTAACCGCGCTTGTTCTTTGTTATAAAAAATGTTCATGTTTCCTCCAACGTTAGTTTTTATACGCGTGTGCTAAATCAATTGCCGTTTTGATATTTTCCCAATTCACCGTTGAGGGTATAGTGCAATCAGCACCCAGGATAAAGCGTGGTGATACTTGTGCCAGTATTTTTTCCACCATTGGGGTTACCTGCTGCTGTGTTTCGGTGGCAATCGTCCCCAGTCTCTCCACCCCACCCATGAATGGCCTGTCGAACATCTCTGAAACCTTTGCGCTGGTTAACGACTGCTCACCCAGTTTCAAGCTACAGTTGACTACATCACCCGGGTAATCCAGGAATGGGGTCAGGTCGCTATAACCATCCACATAATCACAGACATGCAGGATGTTAAATTCACATTTTTCGTTGATTTCATTCATCAAAGAAAGGTCGAACGGTTTTATACACTCCTCAAATAAGGGTGAACCTTCAAAGCGGCTGGTTTCACCGCCCTGGGTAGAGTGGTAAAAGCCATCCACACCTGCATCAATGCAAGCCCTCACAAAAGTTCGTAAACTTTCTGTGATGATCTCAATCCCTTTTTTCACTGGCTCGGGATTCTCAAGAATGTGCTGCACCAACACATCATCACCCACGGAATGCCCCGCACACATGAAGGGTGAATAAAGCGTCATAATCACTAGAGCTTCTTTTCCGGCAGCTTTAACCAACCCTCTGGCAATCTCTACCTGATCCTGATAAAACTCAATGCCATATTTTGGCATCTTCAGCCAATCCTCAGGTTTGCGAATTTCTTCCAAATGGGGAAATACGGTTTCATATTGAACCTTAACAAAGTCCATACCAGTATAGTGGAAGTACTCCAGGTGTTTCTCCACCGCTGCCTGACCGCGATGGAAGGCAGGGTCGAAGTGCAGGAAGAAAGCAGCCGGGATGTAGGTTTGTGGTTTGTTTTCATCCAAAACTTGCAGCACCAAATCGCGTTTATTCATTATAATCCTCCTTCAATCCGGAATTATTGCTTTGATTTTATCAGAGAAACGGAGCTGGAAATCAGGTGTCCTGCTGCTCATTTATACGCTAATTTAATACGAATGGGTGAAAAGAGATTCAAATGGAATCTTGTATGTATCTAAATTAAGAATCCTGTGACCACAAAGTAACTTGATTACCACCCGATTCTTTCGAACGGGCAAGTGCCACTTCAGCTTTGATTAACAACTCATCCGTTGTTTTACCATGCGCCGGATATTCTGACACCCCGATAGATACTGTTAGTGTAAATTGTTGTGATTCGCAATCGATCGGATGGGAATCGAAATGATCCTTTATTTGGGAAGCGCGTGTGAGACCATGTTCATCCTTTTTCCCAGAAATTAGCACTAATAATTCATCCCCCCCATAACGGCAAACAATATCGACATCCTCCACCAGTTCTTTAAGAGAGTTTGCAAATTGCCTGAGCACCTCATCACCCACTGTATAACCGAATTGCTCATTGACGAATTTGAACCGATCGATATCAATCAATAAGACGTATAAGTGAGTCCGGGCTCGAACAGACCTTAAAATCTCTCGTGGAAGAATCTCATTAAGATAGGTGCGATTATACAATCCGGTCAGTCGATCACGCAGTGATTGTTCATGCAATTGCTCTTGCATTTGGTTGTGCAACTGTTTCAATTCCTCAGATTTTTCCTCAAGCTGTTTATTTGCTTCCCCTAATTCGAAATCCAACTTTTTATAGTGGGTAATATCTTCTTCAAACGCCAGGTAATGGGTTATCTCACCCGATTTATCTAAGAGCGGGAGAATCTCTGCATGCACATAAACGATGGACTCATCCTTACATCGATTGACAAACTCACCAACCCATTTTTCACCATTTTTTATCGTTTCCCACAGAAGCTTATAAAATTCAGGTGGCGTGAATTCAGTCTTGAACATGCGCGGGTTTTGCCCGATGACTTCTCCTGTAGTATAGCCGGTTAATTCGGTGAACTTGGTATTCACATACACTATACTTCCGTCAAGGTCGGTTATAAAAATTGCTTGAGGACTTTGACCTACAACCGTCTCAAAATTCTTTTTGAATTCTTTCTCATTTTTAGAGGATGATTTTCCTGCTTGAAACAATGATTTTAACAATGTAGAAATTCCTCCAACAAATTATTTGGTAGCCATTCCACTATTTAACTACACTCACTCCTTAATTGTAGCACTACTGGATCGTTTTATTCCACTTACCAAATTGTGATTATCTGGACCACTAAAATAATCGCTTTTTTTGCGAAATCCCTCATTTCTTAGCTGCCTTACAACGTCAATGTTGGAATAAATACTTCCAAATGATGGATTTTCCCATCCCGTTCAATAATATGCCGGGTGTTGGTCAAGTCCAACCAATGCCCCGAAACTTTCTGGATCACACCATCAGCAAAATGGATGTGTATCATCTCTGAGGAGGAGGCTTTCAATAGAACTGGTACCTGACAGATCGTATAAATCATAGACCCGGGTAATAATTCAAAGTGATTGGATTTCCCTAAAATATCATAACAAATACTGATTGTTGAGGATTCCAGGAACTCATCCCGGTCAAAGATCAGGAAATCAAAACCCAAACGACCTTCCGAGAAGGATACACCCAGCTCTGACAATCTGGATAAAATCTCTTCTTTCACCATACCTGTCATACCAGGTTGTTTGGCACCTTGATTGGCAGGCGTGTGAGAATAAGGATCGGTGGGAAATGCACCATACTCTGCAGGTGTTTTATTGAAGCACTGTCCCGCACGGATGTCGTTATAAATTTTTATTAATTCCGTATTGGAGACTTCTTCTCTGGTTCGGATAATCGTCTCTTGAACAGCAAGTAGCAATTTGGACACCATATGCCAGTAAATACTGCCAAGTCCCTCATAGGCAAAGAAGGTTCCTGAACGACCGGTAAATTGATCATGATTAAAGGTTCTTTCAAAAATTGTTTGAATTCGGAGAGCTTCCTCATCAATAATTTCTGACAATTCCGGATTTTGCTGTAATTTTGTGATATTTTTTTGTAAATCTTTAACATTACTGATCTGACCAGGGAAATGATACGAACCATCATCATCCCGAATAAACAAGCTTTTATCCCCAATTTGCTCTAATTTTTCCAGCAATCTTAAGTCTTTTAGTGAATCTGGATTTATCGTATTTCGTGCCAGGAACCCTTTTAATTCACGATTTGGATAAAGAATATAACTATGTTGATCTGCACGATAAAGTGAGCTTTTTCGTAAACTCCTCAATAAAGCAAGTGATTCAGTTCCATTAAGCAATCCTGATGAAAGAATTGCTACCTGACCTTCCAGCATCTCATAAAGGTGGCTGATTGTGGCTGTACCAGGGTTCAGATGAAGAATATTATAGGAGTGGAACAGGTGATCGCTTCGTCGATTGGCCATAAGTGTGTGATCACAATATCGGAGGACCATATCCAGAAAATCTGATATTTCTTCCGATGATAGGTTTTTGAAACCACCTGAAAATTTTTTATCATAAAACATCCATCGATAATCACTACCCGCCTGCCCCAAACGATCCATTATTTCACGTCGGTTTTCATCCGTAAAACCGGTATAGATGAACGGCTCATTGTCAAGCAAAATTAAATCGATTTGATTAAATAATTCTGCTACTTCACTATGGATGGAGAAAGAGTTGAAGGAACTATTTTTGATGATTTTTCGATAGAACACAATGTATCTTCTTAAGTATGCCAGCGTTACAACCGACAAACCTTTGCCAACCAATGCATTATTGGCATCATTCCATTCAGGCCGTTGGGTATTCATCCAAATTCCACCTTCAGGCACAAAATTAACAATTTTTGCCAATAGCAAGGTGAGCAATTTTTCTGTTAGCGAAGCATGGATCACATCACCGGTCTCTGCCAAAACGAGTTTTCCATCAGCCCCTTTCATTTTTACAGTTTCATTGATTTTATTCTCAAGATCCCAATTGAAATCAATCGTATTGTAAGGATCGATTTCAATTTGCTCGTAGGGTTTTATTTGGTAAGGAACATTACTATAACTATAAAATGGGTGATTTAGGGAATGATTTAATCGACCTGGATGGATATGTGAACTGATCTCTAACAACTTAAGTAAGTAGATGATTTGATGGTCACTCCAGTAACCTATATTTGCCCACGGGTTTTCAGGTTCAGGGGCTTCCCAATCAATCCCGTGCAATGTAATGCGATAGGGATTATAGCCATCGATAGTTGTGGAATTTAAGAACACAGAGATCATATTTTCCACATATTCAGGATAGGAATAAACCAAAGCTTCCCAATTTTGGAATATATCTCGCCAATTCCCTTCATAATCAAGTTGCAGGGAACCATCCAATTTCTTTATATTGATATTAAACCGATTCCAGGGCCGGCTCGGATCGCCATGTCTTCGAGAAAATGATAACGGCAGGTATGAATTTGCCAGGCGAGTTAGATCAACTGATCCGATTACCTGAATTTTCTCTTTTAACTCGTTAATTGAAAGTGATTTTGGTAAAGCTTTAAGTTGGGTTTTGTACCGTTGAAATACTTCCTGATTTAGTTGCGTAACATATTCGAGAAAATCTTTTTTCTGAACTTTGTACTGACCAGGGAAGTATCCCCCACGCATTTCATTAAACATTACATTTGCAAAATGGTGCGTAGTGATTAATTCATTTTTAGATGTTTGCAATCCATCTGCACTGGCAACAATTTTCTCTAAATTTAATGAGTTATCATTCAAGTCCTCAAGAAGTTCTTTTTCTCTTGATTTTGTATCGCTGCCTATCCATTTTATTCGATTGACAATATCCACAGCATCCTGATTCACATCAGAAATGATATACCAATGTTTCTCATTCTCAGCTGGCAAATCAGAATCCAAATGGATAAAATAGGATCCCCGCATTCCACGGATTTCCTTTTCTGTTGTTATCTTTTTCCCCAATCGAAAATCATCAAGCTGGTTAGATGATAGGAGAATATGATCTAAAGCAGGACCTAAATACCAAACGACGGTAGCCATGAGTGACTCACTCGGTTCTGCCAAATCCGTCAATTTTGAATTCAAGGTAAAGATTCCGAGACCAGTTTTTTCGTCCAGTTCATTACGCTTGTATGCATCCAATAACGAACTAAGCGATTTTTGTGTATCTTCTGTTATGTTGGCTGGAAGTATATTTTGGATCCCATCCAGAACTTCTATGCGACAATCGTTCTCTCCAATATTCTGTACTGTACTGGTCTTAACAAACCCAAATTTATCACTGATTCCCCAGGCGTATTGAAATTTAATCTCCAAATTCTTGTTGATTTCCTCGAAAATGATTGTTGTTCCGGTAATGTTTTTGTATAGATTACGCTCGATTTGATAAGAACCTTTGTAAAAATCGGAAAAAGGTTCCCACAAATATCGTTTTCCTTCTCGTTCTACCAAAATAATGGTTTTAGATCCGGTATTCTCATAATTTTCAATGATTTTATCAACCGTATAATACGGGAATAATGCCTGATTGGGATTAACCCGACCTGCAGAGAGCCCACCTGTCGATCCAATAAAAAACCAATGATTTGAACTACTGACCAGGTTTATGAAAAAAGGAGTCAGAACATCAACATTTGAGATTTTGTAAAACCGTTCGTTTTGAAAGGTCACAAAATCTCCTGATGTGGTAACCACAGGTTGTTGCTGCAAAGTATCTCCAATCCAAATAGGACGTGAATCTTGATTCATGAAAACTCCCAACGATTTCTGATTTCAAAAACTAGGATTGGGTAATTTTAACCCAGTCCACCTTTAAACTTCCTTCAATTTGTTGTTATTTCTTCCTTTAATTCAATAGCTCTACCCCAAAAAGCAAAAATGATTAGCACCACACCGCTAAACCAGCCACCCAGGCTAAAAATACGAAGAGTTATCAATATTCAGTTGAATATATGAAATGAATCCATGCATTCCACAAAAATGCTGTTGCATTCACAGATGGAAAATTTGTGATTATTTCAGTGTTATGCATGTCTGGAATATACAATTGTTCCGTGATCAGGTAAACTGCGTCGCTCTTCACCAGCATCCAGAGACACATAGGGCATGCTCCAGCGGAAAATCCATTTGGCGGCTTCGGGCGTTACATTCACACAGCCGTGCGAGCGTGGCTCACCAAAGGCGTTGTGCCAGAAAGCACCATGAATGGCGATACCTCCCTGAATATACACACACCAGGGAACCGCTGGTGTGGAATAACCACTGGCTTCGTCACCAGCCGTCATATTCTTGGACAAGATCTTCCAGTGTGTGAGTAGCGTACCGGGTGGTGTCGAATAATTGATTTCCTCACCGGAGTCCGCCAAAGTAAATTGAATCCCGGTGGAAACCCTGCAGAAATACACCTCTCGTCCTGCTTCGTAACAGGAAAGGGTTTGATAATCGAGGTTGAGAGACATGGTTTTCTCAACCGGGTCAACATCCGGGCTGATGGTGGCTACATCTTCATCATAAAGTACTTTGAAGCCTGCCCCATCTCCCCAGAAATACTCACCATAGGTGCCCCCATAGCCATAACCACGCCCGTTGGCATCCTCATTCCAGCGATATTCTACGAAGCCATTGCTGGTGCGAATTCGATCAATCCAGACCACCTGCCCATAATACAGGCGTGGTGGGAAGTTATAAAGGATGTGATCCTGCAACCAGGGAGAAGCAATGGTGCCTTCGTGTGACAGATCAATGTAAGGGACGGTTACTTCCGCCCAAAACCCGCTTTTGCCAGCCGAAATTTCAGTAATCGGGGTGTTCGGAAGGTTGCGGGTAGGTTGTAATACCGAGCCATATACATAGCCAATAGGCGTTTCCACATATTTCTGGTTGGAAAGTCCATAAATCACCCGTCCCACAACCTCCTGGTTCCATTCTAACAATGTGTCCGCTTCCAAACTTTGGATAACAGAATCCATACCCGCTTCATTGGAAGGTTTACTACGCAGGAAGACTCCTGGGTCGGTCACGCGACCAATCACCTCACTGTTAGGAAATTCAGCTAGCTGTTTGGGGATGGATAAAGCATCCAACCGGTTTGAAATTAAAGGTCGGAACGCCAATGCCCCAACACTGAGGCCGGATAGTTTCAAAAAATCGCGACGGGTTAGGTTTCTGCGTAACATGACCCAAATTATAACGCAAGTGAAAGAAGGTGAGGATGATGTGTACAAAAATAATGCAAATAATAAACAACTTGGAAATGGTTTTTTGACCAAATTTCAAACCAATGTGGGGAGTATGTTAGTATAATGAAAAATGAAGAGCCTTTTTGCTCTCTGATGGACACAATCTCAGATTCTGCCCTTTATAAATCTTAATTTCAGGAAAACAACATGATCAGACCCATTGAAACCAAAGACCTGCCTCGCGTTTGTGATATTTACAATCACTATGTCCTAACTACCAATGCTTCCTTTGAAGTCGATCCGGTTCCTGTAGAGGAGATGGAAAGCAGAGTACTAGAAATCACCAGTACCCATCCATGGTTGGTGTATGAGGAAGACGGCGAAGTGTTGGGGTTTTGTTATGCTTCCAAATGGAAACCACGGCATGCCTACCGGTTTACCACAGAGGTGACCATTTATCTGGATAAAAACCATCTCGGCAAAGGCATTGGAAGAAAGTTGTATAAGGAACTCTTCGCCCAACTTAAAGACATGGGAATTCATTCGATGATTGCCACCATCGCCTTGCCGAATGAAAAAAGCCAGGCATTACATGAAAGCCTGGGGTTTAAACAGGTTGGTCACATTAAAGATATGGGCTTCAAGCTGGAAAAATGGATTGACGTGGGCTATTGGCAGAAAATGCTGTGAGTGGATTAGGGTAGAGATATGAGAATTGAGAATTGTAAGTGCAATGTCTCTTTCGTATTTGGTGCGATACCCTTAGGGGGAATAGCAATTAATCTTACTCATTCCTCCAAAATTCTTAGAATTTCAGTCGCTTTGTAAATACGGTTTCTTTTTCCACCAGTAATTTCTTCTACTATACCGTAATGCATTAATTTTTCGAAATATCGTTGGATCATGGTAAAGTTACCTAGAGTTGTATTCTCTTGTGCCTGCGAGATAGAACTGATTGGTGTACTGATGAAGTAATCTACAGCTTCAGCTAATTTTACACGGTTGCGATCATTGGCAAACAAAGTCTGATAGGAAGTTCGCAATAACTGTAATGCGTCAATCTTTGCGACCGCTTCCTCCGCTTGTTGATGCACCCCATCCAGAAAAAACATTAACCACTCTTCCCATTGACCTTTTTGCGATACGGCTAACAAACGATCATAATATTCGGTCCTGTTTTTTTCGATAAAATTACTGATATACAACAATGGCTGGGTGAGGATTCGCCAGGTAGTCAGTAGTAACGTGATTAATAAACGACCAATTCTTCCATTTCCATCCAAAAAAGGATGAATCACTTCAAATTGATAATGAATTAATCCAACCCTTATCAAGTGTGGTAAATCAGAATCTTCATGAATATATTTCTCAAGAACTGACAAACATTCTTGCATCTCATCTACTGATGGAGGAACAAAACGAGCGTTTTCCAAAGTCGCACCAGAACGGCCAAACCAATTTTGGCTGCAGCGGAATTCTCCGGGTGTTAGTAATTCACCCCTCACTCCCCTCATTAATATTGCATGCATTTCTTTTATCAAACGAAGGCTAATAGGAAGGGATTTGATTCTTTCTAAACCATAATCTAGTGCTTTAACATAATTCTGGACTTCGTGAGCATCTGATTCACTTTCAAGAAAAGACAATTGCTTTGCTTCATAACGCAATAAGTTCTGGAATGAAGTTTGTGTTCCCTCAATTTGAGATGATAAAACAGCTTCTTTGCGTACAAATGGGCGCACCACTACATGAGGTGCAGGAAAAGATTGACCTACTTGATCTAATCGAGTGATACTTCGTTCCGCCTGCGATAATTGATTTATCAATGCCGCTGTCCAGTTTACTTGCGGTGGTAACGGGTTGGGAATATAGACAGAATACCCATGAATAGTATTCATTAACTTCCCCGGTGCATTTGGGGAGAAATCTGACTTTTTCATCTTATATCACACCCATGTTTCTGATAATAACGCCATATCTTTATTATCATTTTACACATAAATCGATAATAATACAATGTCTTTATTATTATTATATTGACAATTCGATAATAAGATAGAATTCTTATTTTCTCGAACGTGACCCTTACAACCTGCAAAGGAACTCATTAGGTGCGATGCACTTAGGGAGAAAGAGAATCGACTGAACAAACTTATAAGATTGGGAATCTACAATCCAAAAGTGCGTTGCACCTAGTAAATGATTCTTGGTGCGATGCACTTAGAGAGAAAAAGAATCGACTGAACAAACTTATAAGATTGGGAATCTACAATCCAAAAGTGCGTTGCACCTAGTAAATGATTCTTGGTGCGATGCACTTAGGAAGAAAGAGAATCCACAAAACAATTCAATCAGATTGGGAATCTACAATCCAAAAGTGCGTTGCACCTCAGGAAGTGACTTCGATTAACAGCTTGTAGGTCTAGGTGCACTGCACTCCTGGTTCAAGGTTTATCTATCTTTTCTTCCAGAAATTGGATTAATCGATTCATCCCTAAGTGCAATGCACCATCGGCATTTGGTGCGTTGCACCTAATGATAATTCAACGATGTTCGAGGTCTAGGTGCACTGCACTCCTGGTTCAAGGTTTATCTATCTTTTCTTCCAAAAATTAGATTAATTGATTCATCCCTAAGTGCAATGCACCATACACAATTGGTGCGATGCACTTAGGGAGAAAGAGAATCGACTGAACAAACAAATAAGATTGGGAATCTACAATCCAAAAGTGCGTTGCACCTAATGATAATTCAACGATGTTCGGGTCTAGGTGCACTGCACTCCTGGTCTTGCAAAATCCGGTTCAAGCCGCACAGTGATTCCGGAGCATGTCGCACAGTGATTCCGGGACATGCCGCACAGTGAT
>JACDJB010000283.1_pt1 | contig 60305 bp, 53 predicted proteins | sample 7454121 | NCBI WGS metagenome assembly JACDJB01 (sample SAMN14253290, study PRJNA609438) | sludge metagenome | isolation source: sludge after 25d culture with pyrite | collected 2018-12-20 | reverse complement strand
TGTGCCAGCGCAAAGTCGATCGCCGCACACACCGCCGTCGCCTGCGCCGCATTGCACTGTTCGGGGGTGGCGCGGGGACTGTCGGGATAGACCTCGGTGGTGGTCTTGTACGGGGCGTAGGTGACGCCGGCACAGAGGCCGAGCTGCCTGAGCGGGTACTGGATCACCCCGGGCCCGACCACCGGCGAACCGATGATCCGGCCGCAGGCATCGGCCGGCGCGATATGGGTGACCCTGGCCACCGCATTGATGATCGCCTGCTGAAACGCCGGCTGCGGATGGTCGCTGTCGTCGACCAGGTAGAAGCCGTCGGGAATCTCGCCCGGCTCAAAGACCAGCCCATCACGCGCCGCCAGCGCTGGGCGGAACTCCGACTCGTCGCTGTCGGTGGTTTCATGCAGGTCGATGTGCACCAGGGCGCGCTCGCGGATCGGCGCGACCAGATCCATCAGGGCGGCCGACTCCTGCACCGGGCTGTCTTCGCGGAAGGAGCGGTTCGGGTCACGTGCGTCCGCATTCCAGCGATGGATCCGCTCATAGCCCCACGGGCTCACGCAGGGGGCCATGAGCAGGTTGACCCGGCCGGCATAGCCGGCAGCGTGCAACTCGGCGAATTGCAAGGCGCCATGCACGCCGCTGGTCTCGTAGCCGTGCACGCCGCCGGTCACCAGCACCGGCGGGAGCTCGTCACGCCAGTTCCGGCTCCTGAGCGCGAACAAGGGGTAGCTGCCGGAGGGATAGTCCAGTTGGCCGTACTGCAACACGTCGAAATGCACGCGCAGGCCTTCGATCCTGCGCAGCACGTCCGTCTCGTAGCTGCGCCGTACCTGTTGGCGCGTCCGCCAGGCGGCGACTTCTGCATCGCCCCAGGGCTGCCCCGGCATGCCAATGGGAGGGAGGTCGTGAAAAGCCATTCGAAAACTCTTACTTGCTCGTGCCGTTGCCCGTCGCGTTCCCGCTCGGCAGCGGCTCCAGATTGAAGCTGATCGTGGTGAACTTGCGGTCCAGCCCCGCCACCACCTCGTCGGTCAGGTCGTTGGTCGTGTTGCCGCCGAGCACGGCATCGCGATTGAGCAGCAGACCGCATTTGTGGCTCTTGTAACTTGCGGCCACGATCGGCTGCGCGTCCTGGCCGATCTGTTGCATGACTTTGGCGCGGGTGAGCTGGATGCGCTCGTTCTGCTCGCTGGCCTGCGACTGGAACGTCTGCGCGCGCTGCTGCAGGGCGGCTCCCTGTTGCTTGCGATCAGCCTCGCTGAGGGTCCCCACCTTTTGCTGGAAACTCTGGATATCGGCATCCAGCGGCTTGCGCTGGATGGTCAGCTGGCTGCGCACCTGCTCGGCCAGTTGGCCCAGCCGCTCGCTGGCGGCCTTGCCGATCTTGGACTGGGCAAACACCGCTTCACGCGAAAGCATGCACACGCCGGCCACGGGACTGCCGCCCAGCTCGTCGGCGGCATACGCGGGTGCCACCGGAATGGCGGCCAGGCCAGCGGCAGTGATAAGGGAGGCGACGAGCGAGGAACGGATCAGATTCATGGCGGACGGTCCCTGGTGATGGAGTTCACGCGTCCATCGTCTTCGCGACCGACACGTGGTTGCGCAGCATAACCGATCATATGTTCTCGACGCGCAGACGAGCACACATCCCCGTGCGGGACAGCGTAATTCGCCGGTTCGCCGCCCGCAATGGGCCAACCGCTGTTTCTAGGAGCGTGGGCCGTAGAATCAACGCAACGGCTTTCCTGGTAGTTCACGTGTCCGCAATCCCACGCAAGATCGTGCATATCGACATGGACGCGTTCTACGCATCGGTCGAGCAGCGCGACGATCCCTCGTTGCGCGGCAAGCCGGTGGCGGTGGCCTGGCGCGGCAGCCGCTCGGTGGTGGTCGCGGCCAGCTACGAGGCGCGGGTGTTCGGTGTGCGCTCGGCGATGCCGGCGATCAGCGCAGAGCGGCTGTGCCCGCAATTGGTGTTCGTGCCACCGGATTTCGTGCGGTACAAGGCGGTGTCGCGGCAGATCCGCGGGATCTTCGCCCGCCATACCGACCTGATCGAGCCGCTGTCACTGGACGAGGCCTACCTCGATGTCAGCACGACGAAAACCCGCCTGTCCTCGGCCACCGCCACCGCCGAGGCGATCCGCGCGGCCATCCGTGAGGAAACCGCGCTGACCGCCTCGGCCGGGGTGGCGCCGAACAAGTTCCTGGCCAAGATCGCCTCGGACTGGAACAAGCCGGACGGTCTGTACGTCATTCGCCCGAATCGCATCGAAGCCTTCCTCACACCGCTGCCGGTGGGGCGACTGCCCGGTGTGGGCAAGGTGATGAACGCGAAACTGGCCGCGCTCGGCATTGCCACCGTCGGTGACCTGCGCGCCTTCGCGGCGGCAGCGCTGGAGCAGCGTTTCGGCCGCTGGGGCCGACGTTTGCACGAACTGGCCAACGGCATCGACGAGCACCCGGTGCAACCGGAACGGCCGACCCTGCAGATCTCCGCCGAGGACACCTTCGAGCACGATCTGAAACTGGACGAGCTCGAGCCGCACATCCGCCGCCTGGCCGACAAGGCCTGGGCCGGCTACCAGCGCGAGCGCGAGCGGGTTGCACGCACCGTGGTGCTGAAGCTGAAGACCACCGATTTCCATACCCTGACCCGCAGCCTCACCCCACCGCAGCGCCCCCGCTCGGCGCAGGAACTGGGCACGATCGCCTGTGCGCTGCGCGGGCGCGTCGAGCGTCCGCCGGACAGTCGCTATCGACTGGTCGGCGTGGGCTTGACCGGCTTCGTCGATCGCGACAGTTACCAGGCGCAGGCCGACCTGTTCGATCGGTGAGGGCAATGACCCCTACGAAAACACGATGCTGGCGACCGCACCATTGGCATCGCTGCGCGGGCGCATCGAAACATCCCAACCGTACAGTTCGCACAGCCGACGCACGATCGCCAGGCCGAGGCCGGCGCCGCTGCCGCCGACGCCCTCGCCGCGCACCCCACGCTGGAACAATCGCTCGGCATCCTCCGGCTTGATGCCGGGGCCGGTATCGATCACCTCGATCCCGCCCCCGCCCACCACCACCTGCACACTGCCCTCGAGGGTGTACTTGATCGCGTTGCCGATCAGGTTGGTCAACGCCACCGACAATATCGACGCGGGAGCGTTGACGTTGACCGGCTCGCGCACGTCCAGCTCGATCGTCAGCGGTTTGCCGCGCATCTGCGGGCGCTGGCTCTCGATCACGTCGGCGGCGACCTTGCCCACCTCGGTGGTCTCGCCGCGGGTGGGCCCGCGCCGCTCGGCGCGCGACAGCAGCAGCAACGCCTCGATCAGCTCGGTTGCCTGGCGCGAGGCGCGCTCGATCCGCTTCAGCCGCTCGCGCAATTTCCCGGTGAGGTCGGGCGAACCCTGCAGCAATTCGGTGGTGCTGGCGATCACCGCCAGCGGGGTGCGCAGCTCATGGCTGACGTCGGAATTGAACTCGCGATCACGCTCGACCATCGCGGTGAGCCGCGTCGAATACTCGTCCAGCGCATGCGCCAGCTCGCCCACCTCGTCGTCGGCGAAATACGGCGCCAGCGGCTCGGCCTTGCCGGCCCGGCGAAAATCGCGCAGGCGCTGCGCGAGGTCGGTCACCGGCTTGAGTACCTTGCGTGAAAGCCATATGCCCAGCACCAGCGAGAGCAATCCGAACAGGAATACCGCACCAATCACGCTGACCAGCAGTTGCTGTTTGCCCAGCTCTTCGCGCGACACGTCGTAGCGCAGGAAGCTGATGATGCCGTCCTTGCGTTCCACGGCCAGCTTGAAGTGGTGCACGGAGCCATCCGCATCGGTGGTGCTCAAGTCGTGCACGCCATTGGCGAGGTTCTGCCACTCCAACGGCGCCTTGTAGATCGTGCGATCGCTCCACGTCCACGCCTCCACGATGGTGAACTTCGGCGGTCGATCCGGATGTTCGCGCACCTGCCGGTTGAGGTTGTCGACCTCCGCTTGCAGCGCGGCCGTGACCAACTGGTCCTCCACCTTGGCACGGATGTTCAGCGCCGCGAACGCAAACAGCGCGCTGAGTCCGAAGCCGAACAGCGTGAACGAGACGATCAAACGATAACGGAGCTTACGCCTGGACCGCATCCGGCTCGACCATCCGGTAACCGATACCATGCCGGGTGTGGATCAGCGGCTTGTCGAACGGCTTGTCGATCGCCGCACGCAGGCCGTGGATGTGCACGCGCAGGCTGTCGCTGTCGGGCAGTTCCTCGCCCCACACGCGCTGCTCCAGGTCCTGCCGGGTCACCACGGAGGGGCTGGCCTCCATCAGCGCCTGCAGCAGCTTCAGGCCGATCGGGTTCAACTGGATCGACTTGCCCTCGCGGTTCACGGTCAGCGTGTCCAGGTTGAAGGTGAGGTCGGCCACCTTCAGCACCCGGCTCTGCGGCCCCTTGCCGCGGCGTGCCAGCACTTCCAGCCGCGCGGCCAGTTCCTGCAGCGCGAACGGCTTGGTCATGTAGTCGTCGGCGCCGGACTCGAAGCCGGTCAGCTTCTGCTCCAGCGCATCGCGCGCGGTGAGCATCAGGATCGGCGTCTGCTTGTGCGCCTCGTGGCGCAGCTTGCGGGCGACCTCCAGACCGTCCATGCCGGGCAGAGTGAGATCCAGCACGATCACGTCGAAATCGTGCACCACGGCCAGGTGCAGGCCGGTCACGCCGTCACCGGCGAAATCCACCACGTTGCCCCGGTCTTCCAGATAATCGCCGATGTTGGTCGCGAGGTCGCTGTTGTCTTCGATCACCAGTACGCGCATGCGTCACTCCTGCTCAGCCGGCGCACGGGACGGCTGGAGATGCCAGCTTAACAAGCTTGGGTGAAACTGGCGCATCGGCAAGAAAAAGGCCCGGATGCACGACTCGCCGTCGCCCACCTGGGCCCAAACAACTACCCCGCTTCCATCACCTGCCATCCGCCACGTGGTGTACCCGCAGACAAATGGTTCAGTCATGCTAGCGGCTTGCTGGTTAGGCCACGGTTAATCCGCGCCGATCGAGAGCCGCAGCCGGCCCGGCCGGTCGGTGCCGCCTGGCCTTTCGGTGCTCCAGCAGAGCCATGATCGCGCCGGCCACGTCCACCCCGGTAGCGGCCTCGATACCCTCCAGCCCGGGGGAAGCATTCACCTCCAGCAACAGCGGCCCACGGTTGGAACGAAGGAGGTCGACGCCGGCAATGCCCAGCCCCAGCGCGGCCGCCGCCCGGACCGCGATGCGCTTCTCTTCGGCACTCAACACCGCCGCCACCGCACTGCCGCCGCGATGCAGGTTGGCGCGGAAATCGCCCGGGCTGGCTTCACGCTGCATGGCCGCCACGACCTTGCGACCGACCACGAAGCAGCGGATATCGCTGCCGCCGGCTTCGGCGATGAATTCCTGCACCAGGAAGTTGGCGTACAGGCCACGGAACGCTTCGATCACGCTCTGCGATCCACTGCGCTTCTCGGCCAGCACCACACCGGCACCCTGGCTGCCTTCGTTGAGCTTGATCACGTGCGGCGGATCACCGAGCAGGGCCAGCACGTCGGCGCTGTCGTCGGGGTTGTCGCCGAACACGGTCACCGGCATGGCGATGCCCTGGGCGGCCAGGATCTGCAGGCAGCGCAGCTTGTCGCGCGCGCGCAGCACGGCGTCGGACGGATTGGGCGTGTACACGCCCATCATCTCCAGCTGGCGCAACACCGCCGTGCCGTAGAACGTGGTCGAGCTGCCGATACGCGGAATCACCGCGTCGATATTGCGCACTGGCTTGCCGTTGTAGCGGATAGCCACCGCACCCGGCGCGATGCGCACGTAGCAGCGCAGCGGATCGAACACCCGCACCACGTGTCCGCGTTCGCGCGCGGCCTCGAGCAGTCGCCTGGTCGAGTACAGGCGGGTGTTGCGCGACAGGATGGCGATTTTCATGGACGGCTCGCGGGGCCCGCGCCCAACGGCAACGGGCGGGATGGGGTGCACGGAGAGCCACGCCGCCAGGTTGCTGCGCCGCCGCGCCGGAACGCCTCCGGCGCATCGACAAGCCGCGAACGGCGGCGTGCACCGGTAGCGGGCCTGGCCTCGGGCGCGCCGATGCCCAGCCGCGGCAGCGCCGGCCGGCCGCACCAACCCGGGAGCCCCAGCCGCGCGCCGATCGGATCCGCCATGGGTTGAGGACAGCTCGGAAATCGCATCACTGGAAGAATGGAGCGGGTGAAGGGAATCGAACCCTCGTCAGTAGCTTGGGAAGCTACAGCTCTACCATTGAGCTACACCCGCCTGCGGTGTCTGCGCATGGTAACCCGGGATACGCGTGGTGGGAACTACGTCGTGCAACCCAATGGCAGCTGAATCGTGCATGGCGCCGAGCTGAACCGCTGGCCGCGCCAAGGCCCGGAACTAAGGCGCGGCTAACCTGCATCATGCGCATAATCGAGCCGTGACCCCATCCACGCAAGCGTTTGAACCCGCGACATCACGGCACAACCGGCATCGGTCCACAGGGGGGACTGTCATGAGGACATTGAGCAAACTGCTTGATCGGCTGCGCCGCCATGGCGCCGTGCTGGCCATCGCGCTGCTGTGCGCCGGTACCGGTCTTGCGCAGGCACAGAGCGAGGCCGGCTACGACCGTGCCGATCCGCCGGGCCGGGTGGCCCGGCTGTCCTGGATCACCGGTGACCTCGGCCTGCTGCCGAGCGGCGCCGGCAACTGGAGCGATGCCAGCCTCAACCGCCCGCTGACCACCGGCGACATGCTGTCCAGCGGCGCCGGTGCGCGGGCCGAGCTGGAGTTCGGTGGCGCCACGCTGCGGCTGGACCATCGCACCGACCTGGGCCTGCTCGACCTCGACGAACAACTGGCGCAGATCGAACTGACCCAAGGCACGTTGAGCCTGAGCGTGCACCGCGTGGATGAGCACCAGAGCTACGAGATCGACACCCCGACCGTGGCGCTGGTGATCGACCAGCCGGGTCGCTTCCGGGTGGACATCGAGGGCAACGCCACCCGGGTCACGGTGTTCGAGGGCAAGGCCACGGTATACGGGGAGAACGACGCCAAGCGTCACGTTTTCGCCGGACGCCGTTATCGGTTCGGCGACTCCGGCCTGGCTGCCGTAGCCATCAGCGAGCTCGACGGCGGCGACGATTTCGACGCCTGGGCCCACCAGCGCGACCAGCGCTATGGCCAGTCGCGCAGCAGCCAGTACGTGTCGACCGAGGTGGTTGGGTACCAGGACCTGGACCAGTACGGCGAATGGCAGTACAGCCGCGACTACGGTGCCGTGTGGTATCCCAGCCACGTGACGGTTGGCTGGGCACCGTACCGCGACGGCCGCTGGGCCTACATCGCGCCGTGGGGCTGGACCTGGATCGACGCGATGCCGTGGGGCTATGCGCCATACCACTATGGCCGCTGGGCACACACCCACCGTGGCTGGGGCTGGGTCCCCGGGCCGCGCTACGCCCGCCCGATCTATGCGCCGGCACTGGTTGCCTTCGTCGGCGGCACCAGCTTCTCGGCGGGCATCGGCAGCGGCCCGATCGGCTGGTTCCCGCTTGGCCCCGGCGAGATCTACAACCCGTGGTACCGCGCCAGCCGCGACTATTACCACCGCGTCAATGTCGCCAACATCCGGGCGGGCCGCAACCTCACCCGCGTCACCATCAACAACCGGATCAACAACCACTACGGCCACTACCGGGAGAACCGGCCGCTGCGCGACGTGCGCTACGTCAACCGCCGTGCGCCGGGCGGGTTCAGCGCCATGCCGGGCCGTGAGTTTGCCGCCGGCCAGTATGTGCCGCGCAACCTGGTCAAAGTGGACCGCCGCCAGTTGGAAACCGCGCCGGTGAACCCGCGAGGGATCGAAGCGCGTCCCTTGCGGGACAGCCGGGCTGGCCAGCACAGCGCGCATGTCCGACAGTTGCCGGCGGGTGGCTCCCGGCGCGAGGTGGTCGCGCGGCGCGCACCGCCGATGATGACCGAACGCCGCGTCGATCCCGGTCACCAGCCGGCCGGCCCACAACGCCCCGTGGTGGCGAGGCCGAACGTACGCCTGCTGAATCAGCCGCGCGCCGAGGCGCCAGAACGTCACCGGGCCGGCCAACAGCCGCCTCTGCAACGTCGCGCCGACAGGAGCGCGGACACGCCGACCGTGCAACGTCGCCACCGTCAGGCCGAGCCGACGCCGCGCGGCGAGTTGCCTTCGGCCCGTTTCGCCCACCCGCAGGACCGCAACGCCAACCGCGAACAGGCGGCCCTGCCGCGACCGGGCGTCAGCTACATTGCGCGCGACGACCAGAAGCGCGAACAGTCGACGCCTCGTGACGGCGCCACCCTGCCACGGGTGCCGCAGATCCGGCGCGCCGACACCGTCAGTCGGGGCGACCCGGTCCGCGAGCAGCAGTCGCCACGCCGTACGGTCAGTCAGCCTGGCCTCAATACCCCCCAACGCAGCAACCGTCCCGAACCTCGCTTCGATCGCGCCGAGGGCGCCAGCCCCGCCTACGTGCGCGCGCCGCGCCGCAGCGAACCCGCCTTGCGTGACCTGCCGCGACAGGCCGTGCAGCAACCGCGACGCGAACCGGTGCGCCACGAACAGGCCCGGCAGGCACCGCCGCAACGCGTGGCGCCGTCGCCACCCGTGAGCTCGACCCCGCGCGCGACGCCATCAGGCAGCGAGAAACCGCTCTCAAAACGTGCCCAGCTGCTGCAGGAACGAGAGCCCTGAACGTGCCGCAGGGAAAGACGGCGACGCAAGGTCAGGCAGGGCACTTCCATCATTCTGGTAGAGTCTGGCGCCCTCGAACCTGTCCGGCAGTTCCGCACCGCCGGCTGCCGCCGCCCTGGAAACCCGCATGAGCGCCGACGATCACCCGACCTCCCCGGAGCACCTGCGCCGGATCCGCAGCTTCGTGTTGCGTGAGGGCCGCATGACGCCGGCCCAACAGCGCGCCTTCGACACCTTGTGGTCGCGCTATGGCCTGGATTACCGCGGCACGCTGCGTGATCTGGACGCCAGCTTCGGCCGATCCGCGCCGCGGGTAATGGAGATCGGCTTTGGCAACGGCGAGACGCTGGCCTGGGCCAGCGAGCACGATCCCGACCGCGACTTCATCGGCGTGGAAGTGCATGGGCCCGGGGTCGGCCGCCTGATGAACGCACTGGCCGCGCGCGATGCGGACAATGTGCGCGTGTACCGGCACGACGCGGTCGAGGTACTTGAACACGAGATCGCCCCGGCCTCACTGGTCGAAGTGCGCATCTGGTTTCCGGATCCATGGCACAAGAAGCGCCATCACAAGCGCCGCCTGATCCAGCCCGACTTCGTCGCCCTGCTCGCCACGCGCATGGTACCGGGCGGCCTGCTGCACCTGGCCACCGACTGGCAGTCTTACGCCGAGCACATGCTCGAGGTGATGGAGGCCGCGCCGGACTGGCGCCGTGAACCCGGCCCCGGTCCCGGCCCCTATGCCGACAAGCCGGACTGGCGCATCGAGACGCACTTCGAACGGCGCGGCGTGAAACTGGGGCATGGCGTGTGGGACCTGCTGTACCGAAAAGCCTGACGCCGCCTGCGGCCCCGGGCGCGGACAAATGCCGACGGCCCGCCTCAAGCGCGCCCTTCCCTGCGCGCGGGGTGGGCTCGGGTGGGGTCGCTCGGGCTGCGAGTCACCGGCGACCGCGCCGCCCGCTTATACTCGTGGCCATCCACCCAGGGATGCATCGACGCCGCGTGAAGTCTCCACTGCCCCACCGTAACCAGCGTGCCCCGATGCCGCACCGGCGGGCGCCCTGATGGGACTCTCACTCAGCCCCGAAATGATCATGGTGCTGGGCCTGCTGGCCTTCACCATGCTGATGCTGGTGCTGGAATGGATCCGCGCCGACATGGTGGCGTTGCTGGTGGTGGTGACGATCGGGCTGATCGGACTGATCCCCGCCGAACGCGTATTCAACGGTTTCGCCGGCAACGCCGTGATCGCGATCATCGCGATCATGATCATGGGCGAGGGCCTCGACCGCGCCGGCGTGCTCACCCACACTGCGCGCTTCGTGATGCGCATGGCCCGCGGCGTGGAGTCGCGCCTGGGGCTGGTGATCAACCTGGTCGCCAGCCTGTTCAGCGCAGTGATCCCGAGCCAGGCGCTGGCCGCGCTGATGATCCCGGTCAGCAGTCGCCTCTCGGCGCGCACCGGCGTGCCGATCTCGCGACTGCTGCTGCCGATGGCGTTTTGCATCCTGACCGCCACCAACACCACGCTGATCGCAAACTCGCCGTTGATCGTGCTGAACGACCTGATCGCCAGCGCCAATGCGAACCTGCCGCCCGGCGCCCACACGATCCCGAAGTTCGGCCTGTTCAGCGTCACCCCGGTGGGCCTGGCGCTGGCGATCGTCGGCGTGGCGTACTTCTATTTTTTCGGGCACAAACTGCTGCCCGGCCACGAAGACGAACGCTTGAAGGTGACGCCGGGGCGCACCGAGAGCTATTTCGCCGAGACCTACGGCATCGGCGGCGACACCGCCGAGCTCACGGTCACCGCGGAGAGTCCGCTGGTGGGCATGAGCATCGGCGAGGCCGAGGCGCTGCACGAGGCGCCGCTGATCCTGGCGATCAAGAGCGGCAACGACGCGCGCATGGCGCCGCCGGCCGACCATGTGATCTGGGTCGGCTCGATCCTCGGCGTGCTGGGCCCGCGCGAGCAGTTGAACCAGTTCGCCAACAACCAACTGTGCCGGCTGTCGACCCAGATGCGCCAACTCGGCGAATTGTTCAACCCGACCCGCGCCGGCATTTCCGAGGTGGTGATACCGCCGGTGTCGCGCTTCATCAAGCACACCGTGGCTGAGCTGCGCCTGCGCAAGCGCTTCGGTATTTCGGTGCTGGCGGTGACTCGCGGCGACCAGGTCTTTCGCGACGACGTGCGCGGGGTGAGCCTGCGCGCCGGCGACACGATGGTGCTGCACAGCACCTGGCACGATCTGGCACTGGCCTCCGAAGACAAGGACCTGGTCGTCGTCACCGACATCCCGAAGGAAGAACAGCGCCCCGGCAAGATCTGGCAGGCGGTGGGCTTCTTCCTGATGGCGCAGGGGCTGGCCCTGTTCACCGACCTCGACCTGTCGCTGTCGATGATGACCGGCGCGATCGCGATGTTGCTGACCGGCGTGCTGAACATGGACGAGGCGTACAAGGCGATCAACTGGAAAACGATCTTCGTGGTCGCCTGCCTGATCCCGCTGGGCTGGTCGATGGATGCCACCGGCACCGCGGCGTGGATCGCGCAGCAGGCGCTGGTGCACCTGGGCAGCGTCGCGCCGTGGGTGTTGCAACTGTTTCTGGCCGTGCTGACGTTGCTGTTCGCACAGATGATGTCGAACGTCGGCGCCACCGTGATGATGGTGCCGATCGCGATCAGCATGGCCGTCGCCACCGGCGCCAATCCGGCGGCCTATGCGCTGATCGTGGCGGTGTCCTCCTCCAACACCTTCCTGCTCAGTGCCGGCCACCCCGCGCTGATGATGGTTACCGGCCCGGGCGGCTACAAGGGCAAGGACTTCCTGCGTGTCGGCGCGCCGCTGACCGTGGTGGTGCTGGCCGTGACCCTGGTCGTGATCAACCTGATGTTTCGCTGAGGGGCCGGGATTCGGGATCCGGGAATCGAGAGTCAGGGACTTCCCGAAATCTCACCCGGCAGCATCAACCGGCCGGCCCTCGCGCTCCAGACAAACCGCGTCGTCGATCACGCGAACCGGTACCGCCCGCAGGTGCTGACCACGGCACGGCCCACCGGTACAGAGCCCGTCGGACTGCTTGAAGACCGCACCGTGGACCGCACAGATCAGGGTATCGTTCTTCAGCAGGAATTTACCGGGGGCGTAGTCGAGCCGATTGCCGGCGTGCGGACAGATGTTGAGATAGCCGCTCACCTGTTGGCCCTGGCGCAGCAAAATCACGCTTTCCTCGCCATCGACCAGCATCGCATCCACCGCGGTGGCGCCCCCATCGGGTATCTGCGCCAGCCGGCACAACCGTTGCAATCGCTCCGGCTGCGACGTTCCGACCGGGGTCACTGTATCCATCGGCACTTGCCTCGCGGGCCGGTTGGCCCCATGGTTGGGTGGTAAGTCGTTGATTTTACCATACGGGTTTTTTAACACATGCGCCTTTTCCTGCACTCCACACGCCGTCCCCGCCACCCGGTGGCGCGCTTCCTGTCGCTGCTGCTGGGCCTGGCCGTGATCGGCGTGCTGCTGGTATTCGGCCTGATGGTGGCGGGCGTGCTGCTGGTAGGCGGGGTGATTTTGCTGGCGATCCGCCAGTGGAAACAGGCCTCTGCACCCGCCAAGCCGTCGGTCGGGACCGCGAAAGACCAACCGGCCGTACTGGAAGGGGAATTCCGGGTGCTTCACCCTGGCCGCTCCACCACGCATTGAACGAGCCCTGAGCGCGCACAGCGATCCCGCGTTCGCGGATAATGCGCCGTCCCCACACGGCCTGCCCCCATGTACGAATCCTCCGTCGGTGCCGCGGCACCGGCGCATCGCCTGACTGATCCCCGCCTGCTGGTTCCGCTGGGGCTTCTGACGCTGTACGTGATCTGGGGTTCGACCTACCTCGGCATCCGCTTCGCGCTGGAAAGCTATCCGCCGTTCCTGCTGGCCGGTATCCGCTTCCTGGGTGCCGGCGTCGCTCTGTACGGTTTCCTGCGCTGGCGCGGCATGGCGACGCCGACCCCGCTGCAATGGCGCAATGCCGCATTCACCGGCTTGCTGTTGCTGGGCATGGGCAACGGGCTGGTCTGCTTTGCCGAGGAGCGGGTCAGCTCGGGTATCGCCGCCGTGGCCGTGGCCAGCATGCCCTTGTTCGCGGCACTGTTCACCGGCATGTACGGGCAGTGGCCGAACCGACGCGAGAGCGTAGGCCTGGTGGTCGGCTTTGCCGGGGTGATCGTGCTGAACCTGGGCAGCAGCCTGTCCGGATCGCGAGTGGGTGCGCTGGCCCTGCTCACGGCGGCCATGTGCTGGGCGTTCGGTTCGGCCTGGAGCCGTCGCCGCGAGATGCCGCCCGGTCCGATGAACACCGCCGCGCAGATGTTGTGCGCCAGCGTCGCCTTGCTGGCGTTCGGCTTCCTCAACGGCGAACGGCTGCCCTCGCATCCCGGCACGCAAGCCACCCTGGCGCTGATCTACCTGGGCGTGTTCGGTTCGATCATCGCCTTCAGCGCTTATCTGTACGTGCTCAAGCACGCCCGCCCGGCGCTGGCCACCAGCTACGCCTACGTAAACCCGCCAGTGGCCGTACTGCTTGGCATCCTGTTGGCCGGCGAGCATCTTGGCCCCTTCGATCTGGCCGGCATGGCAGTGATCCTGCTTGGCGTGATGGTGATTACGCTGGGCCGGGCCCGCGGCACGGATACGCCGTCATCACCGCGGCGGCGCTTCGGCGGCAGCGCGCGCTGAGGGTCCGCGCGCGGCGTCCTGCCGCGCCAACGACAACGTAAACGCCGGGTATTTCCCGGGCACCGCAGGCAGTACCTGCATCCACGCCAGCAATGGCGGGAACAACCGGTCGGCACGCAACGGCAAGGTCACATGCCCTTCATCGGGGATCTCCACGTGGCTCGCCCGCGACGAGCGACGGCTCAAGGCGGCGAGCGCGTCGCTCGAAATCAACACGTCCGGGCTGCCGCGCAGGATCAGCGTGCAGCTCGAGGTCTGCGCCAGCGCATCGCGGGGATTGACGTGCTCCAGCTCGACGCCCAGCTTCCGGCTCGCACGCGCGATCGCCGCATTGACTTCCCCGGGGGTGACCCAGCGTGCCAGCCAGCGGTAACCGAACAGGTCGCTGTCCGACGCGCGGCGGATCACGGTGGCGGCATCGACGTACGGCTCGAGCGCAATCACGCCGCGCAGGTTGAGCAGCTGTGGCGCCGCGAACAACGCCACCGTGGCACCTGCTGCCCCTGTCGGCGTTTGCTACGCTTGCGCGCATGACTTATATCACTGCAGCGCCCACACCGACGAGTCTGCCGATCATCGGCAGCGACTTGCGCTTTCCGATCCGCCGAGTGTTCTGCATCGGCCGCAATTACGCCGAGCATGCGCGTGAAATGGGCGCCGGCGTGGACAAGGCCACACCGATGTTCTTCTGCAAGCCGGCCGATGCGGTGGTCAGCGATGGCGCTGACGTACCCTACCCTTCGGTCACCCGTGACCTGCATCACGAGGTGGAGATGGTGGTGGCGCTGGCTGCGGGCGGTCGTGACCTCGCGATCGCGGAAGCCGCCTCGCTGGTGTGGGGCTACGGCGTGGGACTGGACCTGACCCGGCGCGATCTGCAGGCGCAGGCCAAGGCCAAGGGCCATCCGTGGGACGTGGCCAAGGCGTTCGACCATTCGGCCCCGGTCTCGGCGCTGCGCCCGGCGGCAACGGCCGCCATCGCGGCGGACACGGTCCTGCGCCTGCGCGTCAACGGTCAGTTGCGCCAACAGGCCACGCTGGGCGAGATGGTGCACGGGGTGCCGCAGATCATCGCGGCACTGTCGCGCCTGTTCGAGTTGAAAGCTGGAGACCTGATTTTTACCGGTACGCCCGCCGGGGTGGCGGCGCTCCAGCGTGGCGACCGCTTTCATGCCGAACTGGTCGGCGTCGCCGAACTGACGTCGCGCATCATCTGACTCCCGCAATCACGGCCGCGCGTGGTCGTCACGCTGCGCTAGAGTTCAAGCGCCATTTGGTGCAACCACGGGAGAAGGGCATGAGCATGTTGCAGGAATTCAAGGCCTTCGCAATGCGCGGCAACGTGATGGACATGGCGGTGGGTATCGTCATTGGTGGTGCGTTCGGCAAGATTGTCAGCTCACTGGTCAGCGACGTGATCATGCCGCCGATCGGATGGATCACCGGTGGCATCGATTTTTCCAGGCTCAAATGGGTGATCAAGCCCGCCGACGCGAGCGACCCGGCGCACAAGATCGCCGAGGTCGCGATCAACTACGGGGAATTCATCAATACCGTCATCACCTTCATCATCATCGCGTTCGCGATCTTCATGGTGATCAAGGCGATGAACCGCTTGCAAAGGAAGCAGGAGGAAGCTCCTCCCGCCGCACCGCCGGCCGATGTGGCGTTGCTGACCGAAATTCGTGATTTGCTGAAGCACAAGCAGGGATGACAGCGAAACGGGGAACGGCCAGCGCGTCGCCGCTGCTCGTTCCCTGTTCCCCGCTTTTCCATCCGTGACTTTCGGCCCGGGTGACCGGGCGGACAGGCGCCATAATCGGGGTTTCGCCTGCGGAGGTTTCTGATGCGTCGCATTTTCCTTACTGCGCTGGCCGCCGGCGCACTGGTCGCTGGTGCCGCCACCGCGGCCACCACCACCATTCCGACAGATGCGGTCCGCACGGCTGAGCAACTGCGCGACCGCGCGATGCATGACGACACCGCCTACCGCATCGTCAGCTCGCTCACCACCGAAGTGGGGCCGCGGCTGGCCGGCAGCGACGCCGACCTGCGGGCACGCGAGTGGGCCGTGGCGAAATTCACGGCGCTGGGCTTCGACAAGGTCTACACCGAGCCGGTGACCTACCCGTTGTGGCAGCGTCGCAGCGAGAGCGGCGCGATCGTGTCACCGTTTCCGCAGCCACTGGTGCTCACCGCGCTGGGCTACTCGCCGGGCACGCCGGAAGGCGGACTGACGGCGCAGGTGGTGAAGTTCGACAGCCTCGACGAGCTGAAGGCCGCCGATCCGACGCACATCAAGGGCAAGATCGTGTTCGTCGACTACCGGATGCAACGCCGCAAGGATGGCCATGATTACGGCATGGCATCGGCGGTACGTACCGCCGGGCCACCGATCGCCGCCGCCAAGGGCGCCGTCGGCTACCTGCTGCGCTCGGCCGGCACCGATGGGCACCAGCGTATCGCCCACACCGGGGTTACCGGTTTTCGCGACCCGACCGCGGCAATCCCGGCCGCCGCCCTGTCCCATCCCGACGCCGACCAGTTGGTGCGCATGCTGGCCTACGGCAAGCCGGTGACGGTGAGGCTCGATCTCGATTGCGGTGTCGTCGGCGAGTACACCGGCGCCAACGTGATCGGCGAGATCACCGGGCACAAGTATCCCGACCAGGTCGTCGTCATCGGCGGGCACCTCGATTCGTGGGACCTGGGCACCGGCGCGATCGACGACGGCGCCGGCGTGGCAATTGCGATGGCCGCGGCCAAGCTGATCCGCGACCTGCCGCAGCGGCCCGACCGCACGATCCGGGTGATCGCGTTCGCCAACGAGGAGATGGGCCTGTGGGGCGGCCGGGCCTATGCCGAGAAGCACGGCAACGAACTGGCGAAGTTCCAGTTGGGCTCGGAATCGGATTTCGGCGCCGGCCCGGTCTGGCGCATGAGCGCCAGCGTGAAACCCTCGGCACGCGGCGCCATCGAGCAGATCGCCAACGTGCTCGCGCCGATCGGCGTGGCCTACGACGCCGGGCGCCCCGGCAGCGGCGGTCCCGACCTGTCGCCGATGCATGCCAAGGGCATGGCCGCCCTGTCACTCACCCAGGACGGTACGCATTACTTCGACTGGCACCACACTGCCAACGACACGCTGGACAAGATCGACCCGAAGGAGCTGGCGCACAACGTGGCGGTGTACGCGGCGTTCTCCTACATGGCCGCCCAGGCCAACGGCGATTTTGGCTCGGCACCAGGGGCGTTCGCCGGGGATGACTCCGGGGAGTGACGTCGAGCCCGCACGCGCCGGCCCTGGCCGCAGGGAACGCGTACCGCACAACCGGGGTTCAACCGCTGCCACCGGGTGGGTTCTCTCCGGCATCCAGCGCCTGCAGGTTGTCCTTGATGCGGTTGAGCACGCCCAGGGCCTGGCGCAGCTCGTCGTGGCCGATGCCGCGGGTAGCGTCCCTGCGCAGGTCGCGTGCAATCAGCTCCATATCGCCGACGATCACGCGTGCCTGCTCGGTGATGTAGAGCCGCCATGCGCGACGGTCGCGCGGATCGGGCCGGCGTTCGACGAAACCTGCCGCCTGCAGACGATCGATCACCCGACCCACGGCGATCGGCTCCATCTCCAGCGATTCGGCCAGCTCGGTCTGGCGCAGGCCTTCGCGGTGGTACAACATCTTGGTGGCGCGCCACTGCGCACGGGTCAGGCCGAATTTCACCGCGCGTCGATCGAAGTGCTTGCGGAACAGCAAGGTCACATCGTTGAGCAGGTATCCGAAGGAGAGATCTTCCGTTTTCGCCATGGTCTGTCGTCAACCGTCCCACCAAAAACCTGGTTGCAGCATATGCCGCCCTCCGTGATGAAGCCATGCCCCTGAAGATCATCGCCGCCGACATCACCACCCTGCGCGTGGACGCCATCGTCAACGCGGCCAACCCGAGCCTGCTCGGCGGCGGCGGGGTGGATGGCGCGATCCATCGCGCAGCCGGGCCGGCACTGCTGGAAGCGTGCCGCCGGTTGCCCGAGTCCGCGCCGGGCGTCCGTTGCCCCACCGGCGAGGCACGCATCACCCCGGGATTCGGGCTGCCGGCGCGCCACGTGATCCACACCGTCGGACCGGTCTGGCACGGCGGCACGCAGGGCGAACCGGCGTTGCTGGAGCGCTGCCATCGCAATGCATTGCGGCTGTTGCGCGGGCATGGCTTGCGCACTATCGCATTCCCGGCGATCAGTTGCGGGGTGTACGGCTACCCGGTCGCGCAGGCTGCTGCGCTGGCGGTGGCCACGCTGTGCGACGAACTCGCCCGCGGAGAACCGGTCGGGATCACCGTGTGCTGCTTTGGCGAAAACGTGCGCGCCGTTTTCCAGCATGCGCTGGATGCCGTATCGACCGGCGGCGGACCGCTCAGTGCAACTTGAACGGATACAGCGGTGGCAACCCCGGATCGCCCTCGCCCGCCGATGCATCGCGCCAGACGAAGCCGCGCCTGAATGCCGCGACCAGCTCGTCGCCGGTGTCGGCGGAAGGCACCGCTGCACCCGCGTAGTGGCGTTGTTGCAGGGCAGCGACAGCCGTACGCTGTGAGGCGTCATCCAGGGCGGCGGACAACTCGCCCAGATGCTGGAGACCGGGGCGCTCGGCGCGTGCCCAGGCCAGCAGGCAGCGCGCCTGGGCCGCCACGTCACTGCCACGTGCGGCGGCGAGGAAGGCCAGTTGGGCCTGGCGGGCCGTGGCATGTGCCGGCGCCGGGGCGGGTTGCGGCGCGCCGCGCCGACGGCGATACCACGACCACCAGGCCAGCGCGCTGAGCAGCCACAGCGCGATGCTAGCCAACGCGAGCCAGCGCCAGGGCGTCGGCGAACCTGCCGGCGCCAGCCCATGGGTGACAGTGGCGTCGGGCGAGGCCGGCGCGGCCACCGGCGGCGAGGCGGGTACCGCGCCGCCGCCGATCGCCGGCAGCACGGTGATGCTGCGCGCGGGGATCTTCGCCTCTTCCTCCTTGTTGGCGAGCACGTTCCACCACTTCAACGTCGTCGCCGGTATCGTCAGCGTACCCGGGCGCTCGGGCACGATCGCAAACGCCTGCCGGCGTTCGCCGACGATCCATTGGCCCGCGACACGATTGCGGCTGACCGGCTTGTCCGGATAGGCGGTGGCGCCATCCAGCGCTGGCAGGCTGAGTGCGGGCAATGCGTCATCGGAGAGTCCGGTCGCCTGCAGCGTCATGGTGAGGTCGAGGGCTTGCCCCACCCTTGCCTGCTGCTGCGCATCCGGCCAACCCTCAAGGCTCAGGCTCAGGGTCCGGGCCGGCAGCCAGGCGTGGTTGCCCCAGTTCGACGGCGGCGGCTGCACGTCGATCGAGACGGCTGGCGCGCTGGTCGACACGTTGTCGGGCGCGCCGAAAAAGCTGCTGGGGTCGTACGGATCGATCGCACTGCCCTGGAAGCTCGCCGCGGGAAGCTCGAGCTGCCCGGCGTGCTGCGGAATCAGCGAGTAGCGTCGTTCCAGCACATGGTAGCTGCGGCCGCCGCGCCGGGTGTCGTAGTTCAGGTCCTTGCCAAGCTGGTTCAAGGCGATGCCACCGACGTTGGGCACCTCGATCGAGCCGCGGCTCAAGGCGGTGGCGTAGAACAGCTTCACCACGTAACTGAACTGCTCGCCGACGTAACCGCGCTGAGGCTCCACGTGGACCTCCATGAACACATCCCGGTTCGGCGCCGCGGCGACCGCCGGACTCGGCGCACTGACCTCGAGTTGCAGCGGTGCGGTCTGTTCGCCGGCCACCTTCAACGACGGTATCCGCAGCATGCCGGCATGCTTCGGGCGCAACGCCACGCCGAAGGTGAGGCTGGAGCGGGCCTTGCCGTTCTCCACGGTCAGACTGCGGTTCTGCGAGGTGCCGAGGATGCTGAAGTCCTGGCGCAACCCACCGAGATCGGGCATGTCGAGGCCACCGCCGGCCCCCGCGACATGCACGTTCAGGGTCACCGTGTCGCCCAACTGCACCTGGCTGCGATCCAGCGTGGCGGTAACCGTGACCGCCAGCACCGCCGCCGGAACCAGCAGCAGGGCAAGCAGGCAGAGCGCGACGGTGCGTGCAGACCTCATGGCTGTCCATCCTCGTCCGGAGTGCCACCATGGCGCTCCCGGTATTCCAGTTCGAACTTGCGTCGCAGCAGGGCGCCGGGATCATCCTGGACGCGTTGCAGGGCGTGCCGGATATCCGCCGGCAACGTCGATTGCGGATCGTCCTTCGCCAGCACACCAAGTTGATGCGACGAGACCGTCTGCGCCGACTTGCCGGGCTGCCCGGCCAGCGCCTGGTCCATCTGCTGCTGCAGCGCCTCCTGTACCTGCTCGGCCTTGGCCTTCTGTTCGGCCCGCTGCTGCGCGGTCTGCGGCTCGGGCTGGTCGCCGGAATGCTTCTGATCGGAAAGATCCTGCTTGGACGACCGGCCGTGTTCGCCTTGCTGGCCGGTAGGCTTGCCGGCATCGTGCGCGGACTTCTGCTGCCGGGAATCCGATTGGTCGCTGCCACCCTGATCGTGCCCTGGCGCAGCGTGCCCGCCGTTGCCCTGGCCGGAATCCTTTTGCTGATCCGGACTTTCCTGTTGCTGCTGCTCCTTCCGCTGCTGCTGCAGCCAATCCTCGACCGCCTTGCGGTTGGCCTTGGCGTCGGCGTTGGCCGGGTCGAGTTTCAGCGCCTCGTCATAGGCCTCGATCGCCGCCCGGTAGTGCTGCGCCTTGGCCAGCGCATTGCCGCGGTTGTACGCGGCGTCAGGGCCGGATGCATGCTGCAGATCCTCCGCCGCGGCCGCATAGTCGCCGGCACGATACGCCGCCACGCCGCGCCATGCCGGATCACGAGCGAGCTGTTGCGCCTGCTTCGGATGGCCTGCACGCAAGGCCTGCACGGCCTGCTGGTCCGGGCGTTGCCAAAGGTTCTGCCAGGTACCTGCCTCGGCCGTAGACGGCAACAGCGGCAGGCATGCCAGCAGCAGCAACAGTAGCCAGCCGCGACGGAACGCCGTGGCCACGACCAGCAGCAGCGGCAACACCAGCCAGGGGCCGCGGTCCTGCCATTGGTCGCCGAACTGGCCGCTGGCAGCGGCCGTCGGTGCCTTGCGCAGCTCGGCATGCAAGGCATCGATATCGCGCTGATCTCCGCTCATCACGACGTAGCGGCCACCACCGGCGCGCGCCAGCGCCGCCAGCGCCGCATCGTCGCGGGCGGCAAGCACCAGCTCGCCCTTGGCATCACGCAGGAAGCCGCCTTCGGGCAGCGGCACCGGCCCGCCCTGCGCGCTACCCACACCGAGTACAGAAACATGCACGCCGGCGGCCAGTACCTTGCGCGCCGCCACGCTTGCCGCGGCATCGGCCTGGTCGGTGATCAGCACCAGCGAGCCGCCACCGGCCTTGGCGTCCTGCATCAGTCTGGCGCCCAGCGCGATCGCCGCCGCCGCGTCGTTGCCATCCACCGGCATCGTGTCCGGCGCCATCGCGTCGAGCAGGTCGCCCAGACTGTTCGCATCGGAAGTCAGCGGCGCCACCAGGAAGGCCTCACCGGCATAGCCGACCAGCGCGTTCAGCCCGGCGCTGTTGCTGGCCAGAAGTTCGTGTGCCTTGTAGCGCGCGCGGTCGAGCCGGCTCGGCGCCACATCACGCGCCAGCATGTGCCGCGACAGGGAAAGTGCCACTACCTGCGCCGGGCGACTGGCATACAGCGGCTGCTCGACCCGGCTCCAGGTCGGGCCGGCCAGGGCCAGGGTCGCCAGCAACCAACCGAGCGCAAACAACCACAAGGGCAGCTGGCGTTGTCGTGCCTGGCCGCGCACCAGCAGCGGCAGCAGCTCGGGATCGACCAGACGCGACAGCGCCAGCTGGCCGCCATCGCGCCGCCAGCGCGGCAGCGCCAGCAGCGGCAGCCCGGCCAGCGCCAGCAGCCACCAGGGGCGCAGAAAGTGAAACTGGTGCAGCAGCTCGTTCATGCGCCCTGCTCCGCCGTACGCGCCAATCGACGCGGAACGAACGCCAGCAACAACAAGACCAGGGATGCCAGCAACGGCCAGCGGAACAACTCGTGCCGCGGGCGCAAGGACGGCCCGCGCTGCGGCATCGGTTCCAGCGCATCGATCGTGCGGTAGGCCTCGGCCAGTTCGCCGCTGTCGGTGGCGCGGAAGAAACGCCCCCCGGTTTGCTTGGCAATCGCGGTAAGCATGTCGGCATCCAGATCCGCCGAGGGGTTGACCAGCTGCATGCCGAAGAAATCGGGAATCCGCATCTGCGTCGCGCCGATGCCGATGGTGTAGACACGTACACCGGCCGCCTTGGCCGCACGCGCCGCCTCGCGTGGCGTGATGCTGCCGGCGTTGTTGACCCCGTCGGTGAGCAGCACCAGCACGCGCGCCTGCTCGGGCAGCGCCGACAAGCGCTTTACCGCCACCGCGATCGCATCGCCGATCGCCGTCTGATTGCCGGCCAGACCCACCACGCTGCCCTGCAACTGCGCACGTACCGCGGACAGGTCATAGGTCAGCGGCGTCACCAGGAAAGCCTGGCTGCCGAACAGGATCAGCCCCATTTCGTCGCCACTGCGCCGACGGATGAAGTCGCCGGCGATCGCCTCCACCGCACCGAAACGGCTGACCGACTGGCCGGCCAATTGCATGTCCGGCGTGCGCATGCTGCCGGACAGATCCACCGCCAGCATCAGCGCGCGCCCGCTGCGCTGCTGCGCCTGCGGCGGCCCCAGCCACTGCGGTCGCGCCGCCGCAGCAACCAGGCAAAGCCAGGCGAGTGTCAGCAGCCATGGTGCGGCACCTTGCATGCGCCTGCCCGCTACCGAACCCAACTGCACGCCTGGCTGCGGCAGGTGCAATGCCTGGCCGGGCGGTGCCGGACGCCACCATCGCCGCAGCAACCACGGCAACGGCAGCAGCAGAATCATCCATGGCCAGGCGAACTCAGGCATTGGATGCCTCCCCTACCGACGTTACCGACGCCCAGTTGGACGGCTTTACGGCCAGGCGCAGCCAGTTGCGTACCGCTGCGACGATCGCTTCGTCGTCGCACTCACCCGGCGGCAGGTAGATCAGTCGATCGAGCGCCAGCAGTCGATCCAGGGTTGCGGCATCCACCGGCACCCGCGCCAGCGTCCGGCGCCAGGCTTCGCCCCGCTGCAGGGTGGCATGGGCATCGTGTTCACGCGCCACGCGCCGCAGCAGTTGGTGCAGGTCACGCAGGAACGCGGGACTGCCATCTTGACGCTGACGGGCAACCAGTCTGTCCAGTTCGTCCAGCACATGCTGCCGCCTGGCGTACGCATGACGATGGCGATGCCACGCCCACGCCACGAAGGCGAGCAGCCCCAGTACGAGGACGGCGAGCAGCCACCAACCCGGTGCCGGAGGCCACCACGAAGGCTCGGCAGGCAGGTGGATGTCGCGCAGGCTGGGGCCGGGGCTGACCACGGGTGACACCGGTGGTGCGGTCGACCCGGTCATCGCCGTGCCCCCGGGCGACCGATCAGGCCGGTCACGGCATCGAACGGGTCCGCGGTGGTGTCGATGCTGGCGTGACGCAGGCCCAGGCTGCCGGCCAGCTCGGCCAGCCGCGTGGCGCCGATGCCCAGCGCACGCTGGAAGTCGCTGCGCTGACGCGCGGACTGCAACAGCACCTCACGACGCTCGCCGTCATAGTCCAGCGGATACCGTCCCGCCGGCGGCAGCGCCAGCTCCAGCGGGTCGGCGACCACCAGCACGCCGACCCCGGCATGCCGGGTCAAGTCCAGCAACCGTTGGCGCGCTGGAGGATCACAGCTGAATCCGTCGCTGACCAGCAGCACCCGGCTGGCGCCATGCGATACGTGTGCGGCGCGCACCAAGGCATCGGACAGCGGCGGCTGCCGGCCCGATCGTGGCCAGGCATCCCACTGCGCCAGTGCCCCACAGACTGCCAGCGCACCGCGTGGCCCTGCCTGCGGGCGCAGCAGATGATCGACGCCACCGAACGCGAGCATGCCGACCCGTTCACCGGCGCGCGTCGCGTACCATGCCGCCAGCGCCGCCGCGCGTGCCGCCTGCACCGACTTGAACCGCCGACGAGTACCGAAATACATGCTGGCGTGGGTATCGAGCAGGATCAGCAGGCAGCCCTCGCGATCCTCCTGGAACAACTTGGTGTGGAGTTTGCCGCTGCGCGCGGTAAGCCGCCAATCGAGCCGGCGCACGTCGTCACCGGCCTGGTAGGCGCGCGACTCGGCGTAGTCCATGCCACGCCCGTACAGACGGCTGGCCTGCTGACCGTAACGGGATGCGCGGGTGGACAATGGCGTCATGCGTGCACGGCCGACGCGGGCCCGCAGGGCGATCAGCTCGGCCAGCGCGACCCCGCTACGGCCATCACCACGCTCGTGCTGGGATACCGCGGCAATCACGGCAGCGGCACGAGATCCAGCAATCGTGCGATCACCTGGTCGGGTGCCACGCCCTCGGCCTGCGCCTCGTAACTGAGAAGTACGCGATGACGCAGCACTTCATGGGCAATCGCATGGACGTCCTCGGGCAGCACATAGGCACGACCGGCAAGCCAGGCCTGCGCCCGCGCACAGCGATCCAGCGCAATCGTCGCGCGCGGGCTTCCGCCCCAGGCGATCCAGCGTTTGAGTTCCGCGCCGTAACGCCCGGCATCACGCGTGGCGAGCACCAGTTGCGCCAGGTATTCCTCCAGCGCGGGTGCCATGTGTACCGCCATCGCGGCATCGCGTGCGGCGAATACGTCGCGTTGGCTGAGCAGCGCCTGTGGCGGTGGCGCGGGATGAGCGCGTCGGCTGGCCTGTTCGCGCGCAAGTTTCAGGATCGTCAGCTCGGCGGTGGCATCGGGGTAGCCGATCGTCACGTGCATCAGGAAACGGTCGAGCTGGGCCTCCGGCAGGTTGAAGGTGCCTTCCTGCTCGATCGGGTTCTGGGTTGCCATCACCATGAACAGGTCAGGCAACTTCCAGGTACTGCAGCCCACGGTGATCTGCTGCTCGGCCATCGCCTCCAGCAGCGCCGACTGCACCTTGGCCGGAGCACGATTGATCTCGTCGGCGAGGACGATGTTGTGGAACAGTGGCCCGCGCTCGAATTCGAAGCTGCCCGACTGCGGCCGGAACACGTCGGTGCCGGTGAGGTCGGCGGGCAGCAGGTCGGGGGTGAACTGCACTCGGTGGAAGTCCGCCTCGATCCTCGTAGCCAGGGCTTTCACTGCAGTGGTCTTGGCCAGGCCGGGGGCGCCTTCGACCAGCAGATGGCCATCGGCCAGCAGCGCCACCAGCAGGCAGTCGATCAACTTGGGTTGGCCAATGATGCAATGACCCAGCTCGTCGCGCAGACGTGTGAACGCCTGTTGCAGCGGGCTGAGGGGTGGGTTGTCGGGCATGTCCATGAATGGGTTCCAGGTCGGTGCGGCGTCGTGCGGCCCCGGCGGCCGGGCGGACCCGCCGGCGACCTTTCAGACCATCATCCGCTCCGGAAGTTTAATGTGCCTGGGTGCAGCGGGGGTCTCGGAGACGAAAAAGGGCGGCTTCGGCCGCCCTTTTTCGTGCTTGCCGCAACGCGGCTTATTGCAGGGTGTCGCTGAGGATGCGCGGCGTCACGAAGATCAGCAGTTCTGCCTTGCTGGTGCTGCGGCTGGTATTGCGGAACAGCGCGCCGATACCTGGAATGTCACCCAGGCCCGGCACCTTGGACACGGAGTTGTTCTTGTTGACCTCGTAGATGCCGCCGAGCACTACGGTCTGGCCGTTGTCGACCAGCGCCGAGGTATTGACCTCGCGGGTGCTGATCTGCGGCACCTTGCCGTTTGGCGTATCGACGAACGAGGTCAGCGCATCCTTCTTGACGTTGATCGCCAGGTAGACGCGGTTGTCGGCGGTGATCGTCGGGGTCACCTTCAACTCCAGCACGGCATCCTTGAACTGCACCGACGCGGTGCCCGAAGTGCCGGTGGTGCCCTGGTTCTGATAGGTGACGTAGCCGATCTCGTCGCCTTGGCGGATCACCGCTTCTTGCTGGTTGGCGGTGATGACGCGCGGGCTGGAGATCACCTCGCCACGGCCCTCGGTCTGCGCTGCGGAGAGCTCCAGGTCGATGGCATAGTTGGCGCCCAGGATGGCGAGGCCCAACGTGCTGCCTCCCTGTGCCGGCAGATTGACGTTGAAGCCGCCCGGCAGTTCTATGGCGCCGGGATGCGGCGGAGCGCCGTTGCTGCCCTCGGCCACCCAGTCACTGTAGGCGTTGTTGTAGTTGACGGTGTTGTTGTTCACGCCGGTGGCGTAATCGAGCGCACCATCGCCGGTCGGTGCCGTGCTGATGATGTTGCCGCTGTTGACCTGGTTGGCGGACACGCCCCACTTCACGCCCAGTTCGCGGGTAAAGTCGTCGGTGGCCACCACGATGCGCGACTCGATCAGCACCTGCTGCACCGGCTTGTCGAGCACGGCGATCAGCTCGCGCAACTGCCCGATCTTTTCCGGGGTGTCGTTGAGCAGCAAGGTGTTGGTGCGCTGGTCGAACGACACGCTGCCGCGTGGCGAGAGGAAGCCGCGCTGGGTGTTGGCGCCACCGCCGCCACCGCCGCCCCGCATGCTGCCGGTGGTCAACAGCTTGGCGATGTCCGAGGCCATGCCGTAGCTGATCGGCACATAGTCGGTGACCAGCTGCGCGGTGTCCTGCGCTTTCAGCTTGGCATCGGCCAGGTCCTGCTCGTACTTGGCCAGCTCAGCCTGCGGCGCCACCCAGACGACGTTGCCGTTACGGCGCTTGTCCAGGCTCTTGGCACGCAAAATCACATCCAGCGCCTGATCCCATGGCACGTTGACCAGACGCAGGGTGACGCTGCCGCCGACGCTGTCGGAGGCGACCAGGTTGAGCCCGGAGATATCGGCGATCAGTTGCAGTGCCGAACGGACCGGGATGTCCTGGAAATTGAAGGTGACGCGCTTGCCGCTGTAGCTTGGCTCCTTGTTCAATTTCGCCAGATTGTCGGTCTTGGTGTCGGCTTTCTTCGGTGCCACCTCGACCACGTACTGGTCGGGAGTCTGGTAGGCCGAGGTTTCGACACTGCCCTTGATATTGATCTCGATGCGCGCACCGCCACCATTGCCCTCGCGGGTGACAATGGACTGCACCGGGGTGGCGAAGTCCAGCGTATCCAGGCGCTGCGCCAGGGGGGGCGGGAGGTTGGCGTGGTCGATGGTGACCAGCACCTTGTCGCCCTGACGGATCATCTCGGGATTCGCGCCGCTGCCGCTGAAGCTGATCAGCACGCGGCCTTCGCCGTTCGGCCCACGCCGGAAATCGATGTTGGAGATATCCGGACCGGCCGAAGACGAGGGCAGCCGCTTGGTCGGATCGATGATGGATGCGGTGGTGACCGACTGGTTCGCGGTACCGTTGTTGATGGTCAGCACCAGGCTGTGGCCTTCGACGCGGGTGCGATAGCTCGACGCACGCATCAGCTCGACCACGACCCGGGTGCGCCCCCCGGCGGAAACCGCCGATACGCCCGATGTCGAGCCCTTGCCGATGTCCATGTGTCGCCCGGCTGCATTCGCGGTATCGGGAAGATCGACCGCAATGCGCGGCGGATTGTCGGTCGTGAAGATCTTCGGCTCCGGTACCGGCCCGTCACCGAAGTCCATGTGCAGCTCGACGTTGCCGCCTGGCAGGGTGTCGTAACTGAGGTTTTTCAGCGTGGTGGTGGCTGCCATTGCAGCACTGGCCCAGGTGGTGCCGACGATCAGCAGGCCCATCAGGAAATAACGGCTCGCATGGCGCATGACTCGGCCCCGCACGGATTGGATTTGGTTGGTCATTGCATCTGCCCCTGTCTACCTATTGCTCGCCGAGCGCGATGGTGGCGGAACGTTCCATCCAGCCACCGTTGCCGTTGGATACCAGCTCGACCAGATCGACACTGTTTTCGCTGATGGCGGTGATATGCCCGTAGTTCTGCCCCATGTATTCGCCCGCACGGACGCGATGAATGACCCCGCCCGGATCCTTGATCAGGACCTCCATGTCCGGTCCGACACCGACTGTACCGACCATCTTGAGGCTATCCAGTGCGAACATCTCCAGCGGTTCCCTGGCCCGATCGGCGTCCGGCCGTGGGCCGCCGGTGGCGTCGTCATTTTGCAGTTCGGCCGTGCTCGGGCTGAACGGATCACGCTTGTCCTGATCTTCGTACTTGAACGTTTCGAAGGTCTTGATCACGGGCAGCGGCGGGATCGGCGCACCCTTCTTGGCCTTCTCCTGGGCGACCCAGGCGCGCAGGTCGGACATGCCCCGGGTGCAGCCGGTCAGCATCAGTGCCACTGCCAGCATCAGGATCAGGCCCCTCACGCCGACGGATTTGTGGGCAATCGACTTGTTCATCATTTCCTTGCCCCCGCCTTGGTGCTGCTCGCGGCGGCACTTTCCTCGTCATCGAGATAACGGTAGGTCTTGACCGTACCCTGCAGCACGAGCTGGCCGCCGGAAGCCGTGCCGGACTTGCTGGACACCTTGGGCGTCAGCGAGACATCGTGCAGGGTCAGGATCACCACCCGCGGCAGCGAAGCCACCCCGCTGATGAAGGTGCCGAACTGGTGGTAGGTGCCGGTCATGCGCAGCGTGATCGGCTTCTCCGCGTAGAAGTCCTTGGGAGTCTCCGGGCCGGGCTGGAACAGCTCGGTCTCGAGCCCCGCCGACTGCGCGGTCTGTGAAATGTCGATCAAGAGTTCAGGCATCTCGGTCTTGCTGGGCAGCTGGCGCAGCAACTGGCGCAGCATGTCCTGCATTTCGTCGAGCTGATGCTGCAGGGCTTCGAGGTTGACCGATTTGGCCTGCTTGGACGCAAAGTCCTTCTTGAGGCTGTTCTCCTTGACGACCAGCCTGTTCAGGTCGTCCTGCTTGTTGCTGACGACGAAATACCAGCCCGCCAGCAGCACCACCACAAAGACCAGCCCGGTAAAGAAGATCTTGACCGACTGCGGCCAGCCACCGACGTTGTTGCGATCGAGGTTCTGGAGTTCACTGAAGAAGCTCATGCTCCGGCACCTCCCTCGGCAGTGGCGGCAGTCGGCGGCGCAACTTCCGTCACCGGATCGTGCCTGGCGGAAGCAGCGGGCGCGGGCGTGGCCTTGGCGGTCCCACCCGGCGCCGCCGGCCCGGCGGGCGAGACGGCGCTCGCAGGCTCCACCTCGGTCTTGCCCGGATCGATCTCGTCGGTCTTCGGGCGACTCAGCGTCACGTTGAGGCCGAACTTGTAGGGCATGCGGGTCGCGTCATGGGTATTTTCGGTCTTGCGCAGATCGGCATGGCCCATCCACGGCGAGGTCTCGATGTTGCGCATGTATTCGGCAACGCTGGCGTTGGACTGCGCCACGCCATCGAGCGACATCGACTGGCCATGCTGCTTGAGCGCGGACAACCGCACGCTGGAGGGGACCGTCTTCACCAGCTCGTCGAACAGGTGCACCATCTGCGAACGATCAGCCTGCAACTGCTCGATGATCTGCTTGCGCGCCAGCAGGTGCTGGCGCACCTTTTCCAGATCCTTGATCTTGGCGATGCGCACGTCCAACTGCTTGATTTCGGCTTGCAGGTAGGCATTGCGATCGTTCTGGTTGTCGATCCGCTGGTTCATCCAGAAGATCCACAGCAACAACACCAGCACCGCGATCACGAAGGCAGCAGCCAACTGCATGTAGAACTCGCGCTCGCGCTGCTTGCGTCGTTCCGCGCGCCACGGAAGTAGGTTGACGTGTGCCATCAGTCGAAACTCCTCAAGGCGAGGCCGACCGCAATCATCAGCGCCGGTGCGTCCTGCGCCAACGCCTGCGCCTGCACCCGCGGCGACAGCGACATGCGGGCCAGCGGGTTGGCGACCACACAAGGCACCGCGAGTTGCTCTTCCAGCATCGGACCGAGTCCTTCGATCGAGGCGCAACCACCGGCCAGCACCACCTGGTCGACCTTGCTGTACTCGCTGCCGGCGAAGAAGAATTGCAGCAGGCGGCTGATCTGCTGGATCAGCGATTCCTTGAACGGCTCCAGCGCCTCGGTCTCGTAGGACTCAGGCAGGCCGCCCTTGCGCTTGGCCCGACCGGCTTCCTCGTAGGAAAGCCCGAAGCGGCGCATGATCTCGTCGGTCAGTTGCTTGCCGCCGAACACCTGCTCGCGCGAGTAGATCGTGCGTTGGTTGCGCAGCACCGAAAGCGTGGTCATGGTGGCGCCGATGTCGACCACCGCCACCAGCGCGTCGCGACCCACATCGAGCTGGTCGGCCACCATGGCGAAGGCGTTTTCCATCGCGAACGCCTCGACATCGATCACCGCGGCGGTGAGCCCGCCCAGCTCGAGTGCGGCCACGCGCATGTCGACGTTCTCGGTGCGCGAGGCCGCCAGCAGCACGTTGTTCATGTCCGGGTTGTCGCGCACCGGGCCGATCACCTCGAAATCGAGGCTGACTTCGTCGATCGGATACGGGATGTACTGGTTGGCCTCGACCTGGATCTGGCCTTCCAGGTCATCGTCGGAAAGCTCGCTGGCCATCGGGATGATGCGAGTGATCACCGCCGAGCCGGCCACCGCGGCAGCGGCATGCTTGAGCTTGGATCCCGACCGGGCCAGCGCGCGCCGGATCGCATCGCCCACGGCCTCGACCTCGACGATGTTCTTCTCGACCACGGCGTTGGGAGGCAACGGCTCCACCGCGTAATGCTCCACGCGATAGCGCCCGCCCGCCTGGCTCAGCTGCAGCAGCTTGACGGCGGTCGAACTGATGTCGACGCCGATCAGCGCCGGCTTCTTCGGTGTAAAGAGCCCCACGGTGTGTCCCCCTTGCCACTGACGCCCGGTCCAGATTTCTGGCGGGATACGCATCGGCATTAAATCGAAGAATTAACGTAAATGCAACGGCCTACGGGAACTTTCTCAAGTAATTGGCGTGATGTCCACCACATTTAAGGCATTGCCCTGTCCTACGCGCCCCTTGCATTGGCCAACCATGGCGCATGTCGCACGTCGCCCATCCTGCTACATCTATACTCTGTCTGTTTTGACTCAGGTCTCGCTATCCCTACACCATGCGAATTTTCAGGCGTTTGTTGCGCTGGGCACTGATCCTGGCGTTTTCCGGTTTGCTTCTGGCCGTGCTCGCGACGGGCGTAGCCTACTGGTTGATTGCCCCCAGGCTCCCTTCGGTCGCCGTGCTGAAGGACTACCACATGCAGGTGCCGTTGCGCGTGCTGAGCGCCGACAACAAGCTGATCGCCACCTTTGGCGAGACCCGGCGCATTCCGGTGGACATCGACCAGGTGCCCGACCGGCTCAAGCACGCGGTGTTGTCGGCCGAGGACGCCGACTTCTACCAGCACCCCGGGGTGGACTGGCGCGGCATTGCCCGTGCCGGCTGGCACGTGATCATCACCGGCGGCGACAAGGGCCCGGGGGGCTCCACCATCACCCAGCAGGTGGCGCGCAATTTCTTTTTGAGCCCCGAGAAGCTTTACTCGCGCAAGCTCACCGAGATCTTCATCGCGCTGCGCATCGAGCATCAACTCACCAAGGACCAGATCCTCGAGCTGTACCTCAACAAGATGTTTCTCGGTCACCGTTCCTACGGCGCGGCTGCGGCGGCCGAGTACTACTACGGCAAGACGCTCGACCAGTTGACCGTGGCCGAGTGCGCGGCGATCGCCTCGACCTTCCAGTTGCCTTCGGTCGTCAACCCGATCAACAACCCCAAACGCATGGAGGCGCGACGCAACTGGGTGCTGGGCGAAATGCTCAAGCACAATTACATCACCCAGGCCGTGTACGAACAGGCCATCGCCGAGCCGAACCGCGCCTACCCGCATGAGCAGCCGATCGAGGTGGACGCACCGTACCTGGCCGAAATGGTGCGCCGGCAAGCACTCGACCGACTCGGCAACGATGCGCTGACCGAGGGCTACGTGGTCAAGACGACCGTGCAGAGCGCCCGCCAGCAGGAAGCAGTGGACGCCGTGCGTGACGGCCTGATCGCCTACGACCATCGGCACGGCTGGCGCGGTCCGGAAGCCCACCAGGATCTGCCGGCCGGAGCAGGCGAAGCCGATTTCGACAAAGCACTCTCCGGCTACGGCAGTGTCTCGGGCATGCAGCCTGGCCTGGTCACCGCCAGCGACGCCAGGCAGGCGACGATTTACCTGCCGAGCCATGAAAGCATCCTCCTCGACCTGAACGCCGTGAGCTGGGCACGCCCGTACATCAGCGACAGCCGCGTCGGCGCCACCCCCAGCCGGGTCGATGCCGTGCTCAAGCGCGGCGACATCATCCGTCTCACCCGTGACGACAAGGGCGACTGGCAACTGGCGCAGATACCCGCCGTGCAAGGGGGGCTGGTCTCGCTCGATCCGGAGGATGGTGCCATCGAGGCCATGGTCGGCGGGTTCAACTTCAACCGCAGCAAATTCAACCGCGCGGTGATGGCGGCGCGCCAACCGGGGTCCAGCTTCAAGCCGTACCTGTATTCAGCGGCGTTCGAGCGCGGCTTTACGCCGGCGTCGATCATCAACGATGCGCCGTTGGCGCTGCCCGATCCGTCGCGGCCGAACGGCATCTGGACTCCATCCAACGACGATGGCAAGTTCTCCGGCCCGATGCGTCTGCGCGAGGCGCTGGTACAGTCGAAGAATCTGGTCTCGGTGCGCCTGCTGGACGCCGTCGGCGTGAATTTCATGCGCGAGTACGCCACCCGCTTCGGCTTCGCGCTGGATGCGATTCCGGCCAATCTGTCGATGGCACTGGGCACCGCATCGGTCACGCCGATGGGCATGGCGCGCGGCTACGCGGTGTTCGCCAATGGTGGTTACCTGGTCACGCCATACTTCATCCGCGAGATCGACGATCGCGACGGCAAGCCGGTGTACCTGGCCAATCCCGCACGCGCCTGCCGCAACTGCCGCGAACGCCTGCTCGACACGCGTCCGCCCGGCCCGCCACCTGCCGACATGATCAAGACCCCCGCCAATCGCCTGGCGGGGGCCGGCAGCACCGCCGCGCCCGCGGAGCCCGGCGGCATCGGGGAAACGGTGTTGCCGGCGGACGTCCACGACGCCGGCGACCCGGCGCCAGTGCTGGCCCCCCGGGTGATCGGGCCGCGCAACGACTACATGATCACCTCATTGATGAAGGACGTGATCGTGCGTGGCACTGGCGCTGCCGCCCGCGCGTTGGGCCGGACCGACCTGGCAGGCAAGACCGGCTCCACCAACGACCATCGCGATGCCTGGTTCGTCGGCTTCAACGGCGGCCTGTCGACGTCGGTATGGGTGGGTTTCGACGACTACAGCTCGCTGGGCCGCGGTGAATTCGGGTCCAAGGCCGCGCTGCCGATCTGGATGCAGTACGTGGGTGCGGTATTGAAGGACCTGCCGCCCGACACGTTGCCGATGCCGCCGGGAATCAGTACGGTATGGATCAACCGCGACAGCGGCCTGCCGACCGCGGCCAGCGACCCGAACGGCGTGAACGAGCTATTCAAGGTAGAAGACGTCGACCGCCTGCGCAGCCAGGCCGCCCAGCAGAAGGAGCAGGAACAACAACACGCCTACGAGATCTTCTGAAGCCCGGGTTGTGCAAAACCGCCCCGGGCACCGCCGTCCATTGTCGAGGAGTGCGTCATGTCCCGAGGCGAACACCACCGTATTCACGCGCACGACCGCTTGCAGCGCAATCGCCTGCGCGTCGCCCAGGAGGCGGCTCGCCTGATGAGCGAGCACGGCATCCGCAATTTCCACCACGCCAAGCTCAAGGCCGCCGAGAGGCTCGGCATCGTGGACAGCCAGGCGCTGCCACGCAATCTGGAGATCGAACAGGCGTTGCGGGAACACCAGCGGCTGTTTCTCGGCGACGTTCAACCGCAGCTGTTGCGCCTGCGGCGTGAGGCGGCGGTCGAGGCGATGATCTTCCTTGCCCCGTTCGAGCCGCGTCTGGTCGGTGCCGTGCTCGACGGCACCGCCGATGTGCACTCGGCGGTATGCCTGCACGTGTACAGCGACGAGACCGAAGCGGTGGTGCAGTACCTGCGCGAACACGGTGTCCCGATAGAAATGCAGGTCCGCAGGTTGCGCTACAGCCGCACCGAGCAGCCCGAATATCCGGTGCTGCTGTTTTCCGCCGACACGGTGCCGTTCGACCTCACCGTGTTGCCGCGCAATGCGCTGCGCCAGGCTCCGCTGGACCGGACCGACGAGCGGCCGATGCGGCGCGCCTCGCTGGCCCAGGTGGAATTGCTGCTGGCCGAAGACACCGACGAGGCCTTCGAGCAGCGCCTGAGCGCCGCGCTTCGCTGAACCCGCCCTGCATCGAGGCCCAGCTGTCGAAGGCCCCTTGTTGCCGGCGGTCGCCGGGAGACTCTTGCCGGTGAGGGGGTGCAGGGAAGCGCAAGGGGCGGCAGCCAACGCTGCGACTTCACGCTTCGCTCGCACCCTCATCCGGCGCTGCGCGCCGCCTTCTCCCAATGGGAGAAGGGAACCGCGGCCGGGTTTCAACGCCAATCCGGTCGCTGATAAGGGTACCCTGGCGCAGACAAGAGCGCCCCGAACAAGTCGGGGCGCTTCCCGCAGGATCGAAAATCCGGTGCCGGCGCGGGGTCAGCGCTTTTCGCTGGGCAGGTAATCGCGCACGTCGGGGCCGGTATAGATCTGGCGCGGCCGACCGATCCGCGATCCCGGCGTTTCATGCTGCTCGATCCAGTGCGCGATCCAGCCGGCAGTGCGGGCGATGGCGAACATCACGGTGAACATCTCGGTGGGGATGCCCAGCGCCTTGTAGATGATGCCGGAGTAGAAATCGACGTTCGGATACAGCTTGCGCTCGATGAAGTACTCATCCTTCAGCGCCGCCTCTTCGAGCTTCATCGCCACTTCCAGCAGCGGATCGTTGACCCCCAGCTCGTCCAGCACCTGGTGGCACATCTTGTGGATGATCTGCGCACGGGGATCGAAATTCTTGTATACGCGATGGCCAAACCCCATCAGACGGAAGTTGTCGTCCTTGTCCTTGGCGCGCCGGACCGCCGATTCGACGTTGTCGGGAGTGCCGATCTCCTCGAGCATCTTCAGCACGGCCTCGTTGGCGCCACCATGCGCCGGGCCCCACAACGCGGTAATGCCGGCGGCGATCGACGCGTACGGATTCGCGCCGGTCGAGCCGACCAGCCGCACGGTGGAGGTCGAGGCGTTCTGCTCGTGGTCGGCATGCAGGATGAACAACAAGTCCAGCGCCTTGGCGGCCACCGGGTTCACCTCGAGCGGCTCGCTCGGTACCTCGAACATCATGTGCAGGAAACGCGTCACGTAATCGAGGTTGTTGCGTGGATAGCGTATCGGCCAACCGATCGTGTAGCGATAGCAGGCGGCTGCAATGGTCGGCATCTTCGCGATCAGCCGGATAGCGGCCATCTTGCGATCGGCCGGATCATCCACATCCAGGTTGTCGTGATAGAACGCCGACAGCGAGGCAATGGTGGCCGCAAGCATCGCCATGGGATGCGCATCGTGATGGAAGCCCTGGAAGAACTCCTTCTGCGACTCGTGCATCATCGTGTGGTGGGTGATGTTGTGCTCGAACGTGCTGAATTCGGCCGGCTTCGGCAGCTCGCCATTGAGCAGCAGGTAGGCCACCTCGAGAAAGCTGGATTTTTCCGCCAGTTGCTCGATCGGGTAGCCGCGGTACAGCAGCACGCCCTTGTCGCCATCGATGTAGGTGATGGCACTGCTGGTGCTGGCGGTGCTGCCGAAACCCGGATCGTAGGTGAAATGGCCGGTGTCCTTGTACAACGTGCTGATGTCGATGCAGGCCGCACCGAGGGTACCGCTGAGCAACGGCAGTTCGCTGCTACGACGGCTTGATTCATCGACCAGCTTGACGGTCTTGGGGTCGGACACGGAAACCTCCTCGCGTGTGGGTCGTAGTCGGCGACAACTGCGATGGCAGTGTCGTCCGGCAAAGGGAATGTGCTGGCGTCGCACGCTGGGGATGGCACGCGGCGCAACCGATGCCCGGGCATCGTCCACCCACCATTATCGCACAACGGCACCCATACATTCGACGGCGCATGGTCGGTTCCGGGACACGAAAAGACACGGGGCAGGCCTGCGCCTGCCCCGTGTCCCGAACCGGTCCTGTCGCTCCGGCCAGCGCCGGAGGATCTCCGCGAAGCCGCTTATTCCTTGACGGAACCGGCGTAGCGGCGACGGAACTTGTCGACGCGGCCGCCCACGTCCAGCGTTTTCTGCTTGCCGGTGTAGAACGGGTGCGAATGGCTGGAGATATCCACCTTGATCAGCGGATACTCATTGCCGTCTTCCCACTTGATGGTTTCCTTGCTGGACATGGTCGACCTGGTCAGGAACGCGAAGTCGGACGACAGGTCCTGGAACACCACCGGGGCATAGTTCGGATGGATATCGGCTTTCATGACAGACTCTAAAGCGGCGGTGAAAAGAGCGGCATTGTAACGAGGAGTCGCCTACCGGCGCAAGCCTGGCCGCCGGGAGGGACGGCACTCACTCTGGCACGCCCAGGGCACGCCGTACCATGGCGGCAAAGCGGCGCTGGTCGACTTCCAGCACGATGTTCGCCTGTGCCGACCGGCCCAGCCGGGCCGCCCAGTCGACCACGGTGGCGCCCCGGGTCAGATGGCCATCCAGCTCCACCGCCACGGCGCGCGTTGCGCTGCGGGTGACGATGGAGGGGTCGAGCGCCACCGCCATCGCCAGCGCATCGGCCGCCACCAGTCCGCTGCGGCCGTTCTCGGCATGGTAGCCGCGCGCCGTGGCCACGATCTGGCCGAAGAACGCCGCGCGCCGGTCGCCGGCAGCGAGCCACTGATCGAATTCGGCATCGTCAAACGCATGCCGCAGGCTTGCTTCCCAGTCGACCAGATCGAAGCCCGGGAACGCCTCGAACACGACATGGGCCGCCTCGGGGTCGAAACCGATATTGAACTCGGCCGGCACCTTGCCGGTGTTGCCATGCCCGGTGACGGCGCCACCCATCACCACCAACCGCGCCACCCGCTGCGGCAAGCCCGGATCCAGCCGCAGCGCCAGCGCCAGGTTGGTCAGCGGGGCGAGTGCCACCAGGGTCAATGCGCCCGGTCGCTCGCGGGTCAGGCGCAGCAACGCCAGCGCGGCGGCCTCGCCGCACAGGGCCGCGGCCGGTTCGGGAAAACCGATGTCGCCGAAACCATCCCGTCCGTGCACGAACGCGGCATCCCCTTCCGGTGCGCGCACCAGCGGTGCGGCGCAACCGGCAAAGACCGGCACGTCGTTGCCGAGCACGTCGACCAGGGTGCGCGCGTTGCGCACCGTATGCACCAGCCCGACATTGCCGGCGGCAATGCTCAGGCCCGCGATGTCGGCATGCGAGGCCGCCATCAAAATGGCGAGCGCGTCGTCGACGCCCGGGTCGGTATCGATCAGGAGCTGCGGTTTGGTCATGGTGTGTCGTCGTGGCTCAGCCGTTCAGTGTATTGGACCGGAGCCGGGATGGGGGATTCGGAAGGGGGGATCCGTCACTCGCCCGTACAGGAGCAAAGCGCTCCCGCCACCAGCGTCGCGGCAAACCGAATTCCGAATCCCGGCCTTTCAAGCATCCGCATACCGTGCCGCGCCGCCAACCCAGCGCTCGATCAACTGGCCGGTCTGACGGGGATACTCCGTCAGCATGTGTTCGCCCACCGCCTGCACCGCCGGCAGCAGGTGCGCGTCGCGCGTGAGGTCGGCGATGCGGAACGCGAGCTGGCCGGTCTGGCGGGTGCCCAGCACCTCGCCGGGGCCGCGCAGCTCCAGGTCCTTCTCGGCGATCCGGAAGCCGTCGTTGGTCTCGCGCATGACCTGCAGTCGTTGGCGCGCGAGTTGCCCCAGTGGCGGCTGATACAGCAGCACGCAATTGGACGCGACGGCGCCACGCCCCACGCGACCGCGCAACTGGTGCAACTGCGCCAGTCCCAGCCGTTCGCTGTTCTCGATCACCATCAGGCTCGCGTTCGGCACATCCACGCCGACCTCGATCACGGTCGTCGCCACCAGTACGGCGAGCGCACCCGCCTTGAACGCATCCATCACCGCCTGCTTCTCCTTCGCCTTCATGCGGCCATGGATCAGGCCTACCGCGAACCCGTCCAGCGCGGCGGACAGCTCGGCATGAGCGACCTCGGCCGCCTGCGCACGCAGTTGTTCGGATTCCTCGATCAGGGTGCATACCCAGTACACCTGCCGCCCCGCGCCGCAGGCGGCATGGATACGCTCGATCACCTCGGCCCGTCGCGCATTGGAGATGGCGATGGTCTGCACCGGCGTGCGTCCGGGCGGCAATTCGTCGATCGAGGATACGTCGAGGTCGGCATAGGCGCTCATCGCCAGCGTGCGCGGGATCGGCGTGGCAGTAAGCACCAGTTGGTGCGGCACCAGGTCGCCGTGACGCCCCTTCTCATGCAGGGCCAGGCGCTGCTGCACGCCGAAGCGGTGCTGCTCGTCCACGATCACCAGGCCCAGGCGCGCGAAGTCCACGCCCTCCTGCATCAGGGCGTGCGTGCCGATCACCACCGCGGCACCCTCGGCCACCCTGGTCAGGGCCTGCCTGCGTGCCTTGCCGGCGACCTTGCCGGCCAGCCATTCCACGTCGACACCGAGCGGCTGCAGCCAGTGCCGGAAATTGTGCAGGTGCTGCTCGGCCAGCAATTCGGTCGGCGCCATCAGCGCGACCTGGTAGCCCGCTCCCACCGCCTTCAGGGCTGCCAGCGCGGCGACCACGGTCTTGCCGCTGCCGACATCGCCCTGCACCAGGCGCAACATGGGCTGTGCCTGCGCCAGGTCATGCGCCACCTCGTCACCGACGCGCTGCTGCGCCGCCGTCAGGCGGAACGGCAAGCTGGCCAGCAGCTGCCGGCCCAACGCGCCGTTGCCGTCCAGCACCGGCGCGCGCCGTTGCCTCACGGTGGCGCGCAGGCGCTTCAGGCTCAGATGCTGGGTCAGCAGCTCCTCGAACGCCAGGCGCTGTTGCGCCGGATGCCGGCCCAGCATCAGCTGGCCCAGATGCACGTCGGGGGGTGGCCGGTGCACGTAGAGCAGCGCGTCGCGCAACGAGGTCAACCCATGCGCGCCACACAGCGCCGGAGGAATCAATTCCAGTTGCGCCGCCGGCGGCAGCAATGCCAGCGCCTTGGCAATCACCCCGGCCAGGCGCTTCTGGCCCAGGCCTTCGGTGGTCGGATAGACCGGGCTGAGCAGGTCGTCCACGGGAACCGCTGCTTCGACGCTCAACCGGCGGTAGTTCGGATGCACCATCTCCAGGCCATGCATCCCGTAACGCACCTCGCCGTAGCAGAGCAGCCGCGTGCCCGGCACCAGTTGCTCGGCCTGCGCGCGATTGAAGTGGAAAAAGCGCAGCAGCAAGGTCCGACCGCCGGCATCGCCAATCGCCACTTTCAGTTGCGGGCGAGGGCGAAATCCACGCTCGACCGCCTCGATCACGCCCTCGACCTGGGCCCGTTCGCCCGGCCGCAGGTCGGTGATCGCGGTGATGCGCGTCTTGTCCTCGTAGCGCAACGGCAGGTGAAACCACAGATCCTGCACGCGCTCCAGCCCGAGCTTGGCCAGCAACGCGGTCAGCGCCGGCCCCACCCCCGGCAGCGTGTCTACCCGCGCGACGCCCGGATCGGCAGCGAGAGCAGGAACAGGTCGGGCATTGTGGGTGGCCATGAGACACAAGCCTACCCGAGCGTCACTGTCCTCCGTAAGGATATTGCCGGCGCGCGCCGTCGGCGCCGGCCCCGCCTCGCATCAGTCCAGCGCCATGATCGCATCGACTTCGACCTGAGCCGCCTTCGGCAGGGCCGAAACTTCGATGGTGGAACGCGCGGGATAGGGCTGCTGGAAGTATTCCGCCATCACTGCATTCACCGCGGCGAAGTTGGCCAGGTCGGTAACATAGACGCCCACCCTGACGAACTGCGCCAGCGAACCACCGGCTGCCTGCGCGACGGCCGTGAGGTTGTCGAACACCCGCCTTGCCTGGGTCGTGATGTCACCGTCGACCAGGGTGCCGGTGGCCGGATCCAGCGGAATCTGGCCGGAAAAGTACACCGTATTGCCGGTGCGGACAGCCTGCGAATAAGGACCGATGGCTGCCGGCGCCTGGTCGGTGGAGATGATGCTGCGGGACATGGACGGTTCTCGAAGAAAGGGGAACCGGGAAGACTATCGCGCGACCAGAAGAAAGCAAACAGTCAGACTGTCCGGATTTTGAATCCGGTCCCGATTCCCGGCTTACAGGGGATACCGCCGCACCCCGCTGACCACGCCGGTACGCCGCACGCGGCGGATCACGTCGGCCAGATGCTTGCGGCTCTTCACTTCCATCGAAAACAGCAAGGTTGCGGCCGAGGTGTCGCGCTCGATGTACTCCACGTTCTCGATGTTGGAGTCGGCGGCGGCGATTGCGGCGGCCACGGTTGCCAGCACGCCGGGGCGGTTGATCACCTCGATGTACAGTTGCGCCCGATAATCGCCCTTGACGTCGCGGTCCCACTCGATCGCCACACAACGTTCCGGTGACCTGCGCAATTCGGCGACGTTCGGGCATTCCTCGCGATGCACCACGATGCCCTTGCCGGAAGACAGGTAACCGATGATGTCGTCGCCCGGCAACGGATGGCAGCAATTGGCGAAACTGAGCACCCCGCGCTCGCCACCGCTGATGCGGATCTTCTCCTGGGCCAGCGGCGGCCCCTGCTTCGGCCCGCCCGGCTTCTTGTGGCGCGAGCCCAGCAACTGGCGCGCGACCATGTCCGGCATGCGGTTGCCCAGCGCGATGTCGGACAGCAGCTCCTCCAGCCGCTTGAACTTCGACGCCTTCAGGAAGCGCTCCAGCACTGCAGCCGGGACCGCATCCAGGCTGCTGCCTTGTGCATCCAGCGCCCGATCGAGCATGCGGTGGCCGAAATCGACTGCATCTTCATGCTGCAGGTGCTTCAGGTACTGACGGATTGCGGTACGTGCCTTGCCGGTGACCACCACCTCCAGCCAGGCTGGATTCGGAACTGCCGACGGTGCGGTGATGATCTCCACCAGTTGGCCCGACTCCAGCCGGCTGCGCAGCGGCGTGAGCTTCTTGTCTACCCGCGCGGCCACGGCGTGGTCGCCGACATCGGTGTGCACCGCATAGGCGAAATCCAGCGCGGTGGCATGGCGCGGCAGCGAGAGGATGTCGCCGCGCGGCGTGAACAGATAGACCTCATCGGGAAACAGGTCGATCTTGACGTTCTCGATGAATTCCGAGGAGGACACCGTGCTCGCCGAACTGTCGACCATCGACGACAACCATTCGCGGGCGCGGAGCTGGGCACTGTTGGCCGGACCGCTGTCGGTCTTGTACGCCCAGTGTGCGGCCACGCCGCGTTCGGCCACCGAATCCATCTCGGCGGTACGGATCTGCACCTCGATCGGTGCGCCGAACGGCCCAAGCAGCACGGTGTGCAACGACTGGTAGCCGTTCGCCTTGGGAATGGCGATGAAATCCTTGAAGCGGCGATCGACCGGCTTGTACAGCGCATGCACCACGCCGAGCGCCACGTAACAGTTCGTCGCGCTGTCGACCACGACGCGGAATCCGTAGACGTCCATCAACTGGGCAAACGTCTTGTGCTCGCTGCGCATCTTCGAATAGATGCTCCACGGGGATTTGATCCGGCTCACCACGTGGGCCGACAGGTGCTCGGCAGCCAGGCGCGTGGTCAGCGCCGCCTCGATCTTGGCCATCACCTCGCGACGGTTGCCGAGGGCGGCACGGATCCGCTCGCTGATGACCCGGTAGCGATCAGGATACAGTGCGCGGAAGCCCAGATCCTGCAGCTCCGCCTTGAACTTGTTCATGCCCAGGCGCTGCGCGATCGGCGCGAAGATCTCCAGCGTCTCGCGCGCGATGCGGCGGCGCGATGCGGGATCCTTCGCACCCAGCGTGCGCATGTTGTGCAGGCGATCGGCCAGCTTGATCAGGATCACGCGGATGTCGCGCGCCATCGCCAGCAGCATCTTGCGGAAGCTCTCCGCATCGGCTTCCTGGCGCGTATCGAAGCGCATCTTGTCCAGCTTGGTGACGCCGTCGACCAGCTCGGCCACGACCTCGCCGAACTCACCTGCCAGGGCGTCGCGGCTGAGTTCGGTGTCTTCCAGGGTGTCGTGCAGGATTGCCGCGATGATCGTCTCGGCGTCCAGCCCCAACTCGGCCAGGATGCCGGCCACCGCCACCGGATGCGTGATATACGGCTCGCCGCTCTTGCGCTCCTGCCCGGCATGCGCCTGGGCGCCGATGGTGTACGCACGCAGTACCTGCGTCACCTGCGCTTCAGGCAGGTAGGCGATGCGCTCTTTCAGGGCCAGCACATAGGACGGCCATACGGGTGGTGCGGTCGCGGGCATCGGTGCCTGGCGCCGGCTCAGGCGCCCACCTCGCGAACGGAACGGTACGTGACTGTCGCGCACATACGCAGCGTCGCACCCGGCAAGCCGGTGCGGCAGAAGCATGGGCGTAGACAATCATCGCCCATCAGTCGTCGCCACCCCTGGACAGATCGTCGTCGACCTCGGCGGCAGCCCACTCCAGCGCTTCGCGCTCGGCCCGCTCGCGCTCGGCCTTGTCGATCTGGTCGATCGTGGCCTGGTCGATGCGTCGGGCGGCGATTTCACGCAGCGCCAACACGGTCGGCTTGTCATGACCGGGATTGACTGCCGGCTCGGCACCCTTTTCCAGTTGACGGGCGCGCTTGGTTGCCATCAAGACCAGCTCAAAGCGATTGTCGACCACCTCGAGGCAGTCCTCCACGGTTATACGTGCCATGCGAAATCCTTGGGGAATAGTGACTTATACGGCCTGACAGTGTAGTTGAGCGCGCGCTTTGCTGGCAATGCGTGTGACGCGTATCATGGGCGGCTGGCCACGGATCAGCACCAGCGCATGAAAAACACCGAGAACCGTGCAAGATACAAAACCAGCCAGTACACTTAACTGTCCCCGCCGCGAACCCCAGTTCCAATGCCCCGTCCGCTTCGATTCTCCCGATTGAGCCGCTGGTTGTCCGTGCTGGTGATCATGCTGTTGGCCGGCTGCGCGATCGCCAAGCCGCGCACCGACGATCCGCTGGAGAAGTACAACCGCGCGACGTACGCCTTCAACGATGCGGTGGACCAGGCGGTGGTCCGCCCGGTGGCGCTGGGCTACCGCAAGGTCACCAATCCGCCGGTGCGCCGGTCCTTCAGCGATTTTTTCACCAATATCCGCATGCCGATCACGGTCGGCAACGACCTGTTGCAGGCGCGCCCGAAGCACGCATTGCAAAACACCGGGCGGTTCCTGATCAACCTCACACTGGGCATCGGCGGTTTCTTCGACCCGGCCAGCCAGCTCGGCCTGCCGATCGAGGACAACGATTTCGGCATCACGCTGGCACGCTGGGGTACGCCGGAAGGTGACTTCCTGATGGTGCCGCTGCTTGGCCCCAGTACCATGCGCGACATCTGGCGTGTTCCGGTGGACAGTTATTTCTTCGATCCCCTGAGCATGTTCGCCGCCAACCACCATTACAACGGCCTGCAATACGCGCCGCAGGCGATGTACCTGATTACCTTGCGCTCACGTGCGATCGACGCCGAAAGCTTCCTGCAATCGGCCTATGACCCGTACGTGTTCATCCGCGACGCATATCGGCAGCAGCGCCTGTACAAGCTCTACGATGGCAACCCGCCCGCGGCGTTGATCGAACAGATGCAGGGGCTGGACACCCCGGGCTTCGACCCGGATGAACTGCTGGAACAGCAACACCAGTGGGAACAATCGCGCCCCGAGCAGGACAACCGGTCCTGACAGCCCGGGCCGTGGAAATCTCCGGGCCGCCATGATGCCCTCATCCCTGCAAGCCGGCTGCTCCACTCCCGATTGCCTGCCCTTGCGACAGGTCGCCGACCGGTAGTCGGGCCTGCCGGGGCAACCGCCAAGGGATGACGGTTGCACATCTTTCTCCCGACACCTCGAAGTGGCGGAGGGCGTCACCAAGGAAAAACCCCGCCGTAGCGGGGTTTTTCTCGTTGCAAAGGCGCTTGCTGGGCAGTGCGGCCACGGAGGGCCGCTGCTTGATTCCCGCAATCAGGGATGACTGCGGGAATCCGCCACTCAGAAGCCCATACCGCCCATACCACCCATGCCGCCCATGCCGCCGTCGCCACCGCCATGGCTGTGGCCTTCGTCCTTCTTCGGCAGCTCGGCGATCATCGCCTCGGTGGTGATCGCCAGGCCGGCGACCGAAGCGGCGTGCTGCAACGCGGTGCGGGTCACCTTGGTCGGGTCCAGGATGCCCATGGCCACCATGTCGCCGAACTCGTGGGTGGCGGCGTTGTAGCCGAAGTTGCCATTGCCTTCCTTGACCTTGTTGAGAATCACGGAGGGCTCTTCGCCGGCATTGGCGACGATCGCACGCATCGGCGCTTCCAGCGCGCGGCGGGTGATCGCGATACCCAGGTTCTGATCGGTGTTGTCACCCTTCAGACCTTCGACCGCCTTCAGCGCGCGGAGCAGCGCCACGCCACCGCCGGGGACCACGCCCTCTTCAACCGCTGCGCGCGTGGCGTGCAGGGCGTCTTCGACGCGGGCCTTCTTTTCCTTCATCTCGATCTCGGTGCCGGCACCGACCTTGATCACCGCCACACCGCCAGCGAGCTTGGCCACGCGCTCCTGCAGCTTTTCGCGGTCGTAGTCGGAGGAGGTCTCCTCGATCTGCGCCTTGATCTGGCCGATGCGCGACTGGATCTTCTCCGCTTCGCCGGCACCGTCGATGATCGTGGTGTTTTCCTTGGTGATGACGATGCGCTTGGCGCGACCCAGATCGTTGATCGTGGTCTTCTCCAGCGACAGGCCCACTTCCTCGGACACGACCTGACCGCTGGTCAGCACCGCGATGTCTTCCAGGATGGCCTTGCGACGGTCACCGAAGCCCGGCGCCTTGACGGCGGCGACCTTGACGATGCCGCGGATGGTGTTGACCACCAACGTGGCCAGCGCCTCGCCCTCGACTTCCTCGGCCACGATCAGCAGCGGCTTGCCGGCCTTGGCAACGGCTTCGAGCACGGGCAGCAGCTCGCGCACGTTGGAGATCTTCTTGTCGTGGATCAGGATGTACGGATCGTCCATTTCGACCTGCTGCGAGGTCTGGTTGTTGATGAAGTACGGCGACAGGTAGCCGCGGTCGAACTGCATGCCCTCGACCACGTCCAGCTCGTTGTCCAGACCCGAGCCTTCCTCGACCGTGATCACGCCTTCCTTGCCGACCTTCTTCATCGCGTTGGCGATGATGTCGCCGATGGCGGCGTCGGAGTTGGCCGAGATCGTGCCGACCTGGGCGATCTCCTTGTCGTTTGCAGTCGGGTTGGAGAACTTCTTCAGCTCACCGACGGCGGCGGTCACGGCCTTGTCGATACCGCGCTTCAGGTCCATCGGGTTCATGCCGGCGGCGACGGCCTTCAGGCCTTCCTGGATGAACGCCTGCGCCAGCACGGTGGCGGTGGTGGTGCCGTCGCCGGCCACGTCGGAAGTCTTGGCCGCGGCTTCCTTGACGATTTGCGCGCCCAGGTTCTCGAACTTGTCGCTCAGCTCGATCTCCTTGGCGACGGACACACCGTCCTTGGTGATGGTGGGGGCGCCGAAGCTCTTCTCGAGCACGACATTGCGGCCCTTGGGACCGAGGGTGACCTTGACCGCGTTGGCCAGGGTGTTCACGCCCTTGAGCAGGCGGGCGCGGGCGTCTTCGCCGAAACGTACTTCTTTGGCTGCCATAAAATTTTTGCCTCAAAAATTTTGAATAGGAATGGAAACGTTGCGAAACTGCTGCAAGAAGGAGCCGAAGGCGACTGGGAGCGAGCTTTTAAGTCGGGCTTGATCAACCGCGGCCCCGCTTCAATCAGCCTTCGATCACCGCCACGATGTCGTCTTCCTTCAGGAAGACCAGATCTTCGCCATCGATCTTGATTTCCTGGCCGGCGTACTTGCCGAACAGCACGGTGTCGCCTTCCTTCAGCGACATCGGGCGCACCTTGCCATCGGCCATGATCAGGCCGGTGCCGGCGGCGATGACCTTGCCGCGGGTGGGCTTCTCGGTGGCGCTGTCGGGGATCACGATGCCCCCAGCCGAAACGCGCTCCTCTTCGAGACGCTTGACGATGACGCGATCATGCAACGGACGCAGTTTGCTCATGGAAAGACTCCAATGTCGATTGAGGTGGAACAAGGCTCGCAAGGCCCGATTCGCTGATCTTGCTAGCACTCGTGGTAGGTGAGTGCCAATTCTAGCGGCATGTGCAGCCGCTGCAAGAGCCTCGAAGCGGGAACGATCAGCTAATTGGGTGGGTGACGGCGGGTTTCAAGGGCTGTCGGGCCGCGCTCTCCACAAAACGACCCAGGCTGCTAGGCTGGCCGACATGTCCGACACCGTTCTGCTTTGCTATTGCACCTGCCCCGACGCAGCCAGCGCCCGGCGGATCGCCGAGGCTCTGGTGACCGAGCGGCTGGCCGCCTGCGTCAACCAGTTGCCGGGGATCCGTTCGACGTACCGCTGGCAGGAAGCCGTCCAGACCGACAGCGAGGAGCTGCTGCTGATCAAGACCACCGACACCCGCCTGGCCGCGTTGGAACGTCGCCTGCTGGAATTGCATCCTTATGAGGTGCCGGAGTTGATCGCGGTGCCGGTGGTGCAGGGGCATGAAGCCTACCTCGACTGGGTTCGCCAGCAGAGCCGCGGCTGATCGTGCCCCGGAAGCCCGCCGGTCCGACGCGGCGAAATGAAGCAAGACAGGGGCGCAGGACCGGTCTGGGCCATAATGGGACAATCTGCGCCGCACAGGTTTTCGTTGTTGGAGTCGTGATGCGTTCGTTGTCCATCGGCCGAGTGGCCTCCCGCCTGCTGATCTGCCTGGGTCTGCTATGCGCCGTCGCACCCGCGTTCGCGCAGCAGGACACCGGCGAGCTGTTGCCGGTGACCGAGGCCTACCGGTTGAGCGCCGACACCGGTACGCCCGACGTGCTGAAACTGCACTGGAAGATCGCCCCAGACTACTACCTCTATCGCGGCCGCATGAAGTTCACGGCAGGCGACGGCGTGACCCTGGGCGAGGCGCAACTCCCCGACGGCGAGAAACTCCACGATGAATACCTGGGTGACGTGGAGATCTATCACCACAGCGTCGAGGCCCGCATTCCCTACCGCGTGGCCGCCGGCACCACCCACCTGCGCCTGGCGGTGCAGTACCAGGGCTGCCACGAGGTCGACCCGAAGATCTGCTACCCACCGCATACCGAGCAACTGGACCTGCCGCTACCGGCAGGCGGCGACGCCCGCGCACCGGTTGCGGCGGCCGGATCGCTGGGCAACGCCCTGGGGGCGCTTGGCAGCATCCCGGTCAGCGGCCCCGGTGTCGCGCTGCCACCGGAGCAGGCATTCCGATTTGCAGCGCTGGCGCAGGGCCCGCACCAGCTGCTGCTGCGCTGGACCATGCCCAAGGGCTACTACCTGTATCGCGACCAGACCACGCTACGACTGGCCGACGCCCCCGGGCTCGACCTGAAACCGGCATGGCCCGCCGGCGTGACACATCACGACGAGTACTTCGGCAAGGTCACGGTGTACTTCGACGAGGTCGAGTTGCCGGTGACGCTGGAAGGCGACCTGGCCGGCCGCAAGCAACTGAAACTGGAGGCCAGTTTCCAGGGCTGCCAGGAAGGCGGCCTGTGCTATCCGGTGATGCACCGCGGCGCAACCATCGATCTGGGCAACGGCTCCGCGGTGATCGCCGGCGCGACCACACCTGGCGCACCGCCGGCAGCGGCGGACGACGGTGCCGGAGCGCTGCCGATCGGCCTCCTGGTCGCGTTGCTGCTGGCGCTCGCCGGCGGGCTGGTGTTGAACCTCATGCCTTGCGTGCTGCCAGTGCTGTCGATCAAGGTGGTCGGCGTGCTGGAGAGTGGCGAGGGCCCGGCAACGCGCCGCCGCCACGCCTTGTTCTATACCGCCGGCGTGCTGAGCAGTTTCGCCGCGCTGGGACTGGGTATCCTGGCCCTGCGCACGGCTGGCCACGCGCTGGGCTGGGGCACCCAGTTGCAGCAACCGGTGATCGTCGGCGTACTGGCGTGCGTGATGCTGGCGGTGGGCCTGTCGATGTCCGGCGTGGTGCAGATTGGCGCGTCGCTGGGCAATACCGGTGCCGGCCTGGCCGGCCGCGCCGGCCCGGTCGGTGACTTCTTCACCGGCGTGCTGGCGGTGGTGGTGGCCACGCCTTGCACGGCGCCGTTCATGGGCGGCGCCCTGGCCTACGCGTTCACCGCGCCGATGCTGTCGGCATTCCTGGTATTTCTGGCGCTGGGCATCGGCCTGGCTTCGCCGTTCCTGGCGATCGGCTTCGTGCCGGCGCTGGCCCGCCTGCTGCCGAAGCCGGGCCGCTGGATGGAGACGCTGAAGCAGGTGCTGGCCTTCCCGATGTACCTCACCGCCGCATGGCTGGTATGGGTGCTGGCCAACCAGCGCGGTGCCGACGCGGTCGGCCTGGTACTGGTGGCGATGGTACTGCTGGCGATGACCTTGTGGTGGTTCGAGCGCAGTCGCTCGCGCGGCGCGATCAGCAAGCTTGCGGTTGCCGTGTTGGCGATTGCCACCTTGGTGCCGATAGTCTTGCTGAGCCACGTGCCGCCACCGTCCGGCGCTGGCGTGGTCGAGGACGGCGTGGTTGCCTACAGCCCGCAAAAACTGGCTGAACTGCGCGCCGCCGGCACGCCGGTGTTCGTCGACATGACCGCCGACTGGTGCGTCACCTGCAAGGCCAACGAGCACGTCGTGCTGGATACCCAGCGATTCCGCGACCTGCTGCAGCGTACCGGCGCGGTGTACATGAAAGGCGACTGGACCGACGTGAACCCGACCATCGGCGCATTCCTCGCCCAGTACAACTCGCCGGGGGTGCCGCTCTACGTGGTGTTTCCGAGCGACGGCGGCCCGGGTCGACAACTGCCCACGGTGCTGACCCCCTCGATGGTCGAGCACGCGTTGACCGAAGCCGCACGCTGATGTTCACCCGCAGCACCAGCGTGATCCTGGCGCTGGCCCTGCTGGCCGCCATGCTCGGCGGCATCATCCAGCATCAACGCCACTCCCCGCCCGTGGCTTCCGGCGACTCCGCACGGATCGGCACGCTGCTGCCGACGCTGACCCTGCCCGACCCAGAAGGCAAGCCGCATCGACTAAGCGATTACCGGGGCCGACGCCTGCTGCTCAATTTCTGGGCCAGTTGGTGTGGCCCCTGCCTGGAGGAGATGCCGGCACTGGATCAGGCGCAGCAGAAGTTCGCCAATCATGGTGCGATCGTGCTGGGAATTGCCATGGATGAACCCGATCGCGTTCGTGTGTTTTTGGCACGACATCCCGTGAGTTACCCGATTTTGCTGGGCCGACTGGATGCGCCAAGCACCTCGCTGCAACTTGGCAACAAGCGTGAGATCCTGCCGTTTAGCGTACTGGTCGACGCCGATGGACGCATTATCGCAACACATGAGGGGATACTGTCGCACGCCCAACTGGAGCAATGGCTGTCACCGGCCGCCAGATAACCCCGGCTTCGCGGTGGACATACGCCAGCGCAGGGATATCTCCGCACTTCTCCGCTGAACATCGCCGATCTACAGTGAACTGGACAACATCAGCCAGTGCGAGCACACTGCGCCGGGTGCCGGGATCTCCGGACGCAAGCTGGATGGTTTCGTGGCCAAGATTCTGGTCCTGCATGGACCCAACCTCAATCTGCTGGGTGCGCGCGAGCCGCAGATCTACGGCCGCGAGACGCTGGTCGAGATCAACCAGGGGCTGGCCAGACGGGCACAGGCGGCCGGACATGAACTGGTCTGGTTCCAGTCCAACGCCGAGCACGAACTGATCGGACGCATTCACCAGGCCCGCGACGACCAGACCGCGCTGATCCTGTGCAATGCGGGCGCCTTCACCCACTCCAGCATCGCGCTGCGCGATGCTTTCGCGGCGGTGGCGATCCCGTTCATCGAAGTACACCTGTCCAACGTGTTTGCACGCGAACCGTTCCGCCACCACTCGTATCTGTCGGACCTGGCGGTCGGCGTGATCTGCGGCTTCGGCAGCACCAGCTACGGCCTGGCACTGGAAGCGGCGATCCAGCGGCTGCGAACACCATCGGCCGGCAACGCCTGAACCGGACCGCCAGCAACAAGGCACCCCGTTATTTTCCAGCCACCTTGTCGGTGGCATGACTGACCAAAGGCTGATCCGATGGATTTGCGCAAAATCAAGAAACTGATCGATTTGCTCGAGGAGTCCAACCTCGCCGAACTGGAAATCAAGGAGGGTGAGGAAGTCGTGCGCCTGTCGCGCGTGCCCAAGGGCACCGCGCCTGCCGCCGCCCCCGCGACAACCGTTCCCGTGGCGTCGGCACCCGTCGCGGCCACGCCGGCGGCAGCCGCGCCCGAGGCCCCGGCTGCGGAGGCACTGCCCGCCGGACATGTGGTGAAGGCCCCCATGGTCGGCACGTTCTACGCGTCGGCCACGCCGGGTGCGCCGCCGTTCGTCAAGGTCGGCCAGCAGGTCAAGGCAGGCGAGACGCTGGGCGTGATCGAGGCGATGAAGATGTTCAACCAGATCGAGGCCGAAGTGGCCGGAACCGTGCAAGCGATCCTGGTCGAGAACGGCCAACCGCTGGAATTCGACGAGCCGATGTTCGTGATTGCCTGAGTTGCCGGGAATCGGGAATGGAGAATCGGGAATCACCCAAGCGACCACACGAAGACCTGCAGGTGTGGCAAGACGCGATGCGTCTGGTAGAGGCGATTTACGAATTTTCCGCAATCTTTCCCGGTACCGAGCGCTTTGGATTGACCTCACAGCTTCGACGTGCGGCAATCAGCATCCCGTCGAATATCGCCGAAGGCGCAGCACGTCGATCGAGACAGGAATACCAACGCTGTCTCTCGATTGCTCGCGGCTCTCTGTCGGAGTTCGATACGCAGTACCAGATCGCGACGCGATCAGGCTTTGCCCCGACGTCTCAGCCCGTCAACGACCTCATCAATGGTGTCTTCGCGCGACTGACGGCATTGCTCAACGCACTCAGCCAGCCCGAGAGGGCGCGATGAACATGATGTTGATCTTCCCATTCCCCATTCCCGACTCCCTATTCCCATGCTAGAAAAAGTCGTCATCGCCAACCGCGGCGAAATCGCCCTGCGCGTGCTGCGCGCCTGCCACAGTCTGGGTATCAAGACGGTGGCGGTGCACTCCACGGTGGACCGCAATCTGAAGCATGTCGGTCTGGCCGACGAGGCGATCTGCATCGGGCCCGGCCCGTCCGCCGAAAGTTATCTCAACATCCCGCGGATCATCGCGGCGGCGGAGATCACCGACGCCCAGGCGATCCACCCGGGCTACGGCTTCCTGGCCGAACGCGCGGATTTTGCCGAGCAGGTCGAGCAGTCCGGCTTCACCTTCATCGGCCCGAGTGCCGAGGTGATCCGCCTGATGGGCGACAAGGTCGAGGCAATCCGTGCCATGAAAGCGGCCGGGGTGCCGTGCGTCCCGGGCTCGGGCGGCCCGCTGGGCGAGGATGTCGACGCCAGCATCAGGATTGCGCGGGAAATCGGCTACCCGGTACTGATCAAGGCCTCGGGCGGCGGTGGCGGCCGCGGCATGCGCGTGGTGCGTACCGAGGCGCACCTGGGCAACGCGATCACGATGACCAAGCAGGAAGCCAAGGCGGCGTTCGGCAACGACCAGGTGTACATGGAGAAGTTCCTGGAGAATCCGCGCCACGTGGAAGTCCAGGTGCTGGCCGACGGCCAGGGCAACGCGATTCACCTGGGCGAGCGTGATTGCTCGATGCAACGTCGCCACCAGAAGGTGGTCGAGGAAGCGCCGGCACCGGGCATCACACCCGAGCAGCGCGCGGCGATCGGCAAGGTCTGCGTCGATGCCTGCCTGCGCATCGACTACCGCGGTGCCGGCACCTTCGAATTCCTGTACGAGAACGGCAGCTTCTACTTCATCGAGATGAACACCCGCATCCAGGTCGAGCATCCGGTGACCGAGCTCATCACCGGCGTCGACCTGGTGCGCGAGCAACTGCTGATTGCCGGCGGCGAAAAGTTGTCGCTCAGGCAGGAAGACATCGTGATCCACGGCCACGCGATCGAGTGCCGCATCAACGCCGAGGATCCGGACACCTTCATGCCCAGCCCCGGCACGGTGAAGCGTTTCGAGGCGCCCGGCGGCCCGGGCGTGCGGGTGGACACCCACCTGTACGACGGCTATCGGATTCCGCCCAACTACGACTCGATGATCGGCAAGCTGATCGTGCATGGTCCGGACCGCGAGACCGCCATCGCCCGGATGCGTCTGGCCCTGGCCGAAACCGTGATCGAAGGGGTGAAATGCAACATCCCGTTGCAACAGAAGATCATGGCCGACGCCGGCTTCCATCAAGGCAGCCAGAACATCCACTACCTCGAAAAGCGCATGGCCGAGCAGAAAGAAAAGGCCGCCGGCCCGTAGCCGGGGACCCGCTGGCCGGGAATGCTGTTGCTCTGGTCGTCCAATCGCGCACCGGAGCAGGGGCATCGCGCGAGCTCCTGCACACCTCTGATCTTCACCGAACATCAGCATGCCCTTCCTCGAACTTTCCCTCATCGTACGTGCCGAACAGCAGCCCAGCACGGAGGACGCGCTGGACGAGCTCGGCGCACTCTCCGTCACTTTGCGCGACGCGGAGGCGGAAACGCCGGACGAACAGGCCATCTTCGAGCCTGGCGTGGGTGAGCTCCCGTTGTGGCCGATGATCACGCTGGAGGCGCTGTTCGACGAGCACACCGACCGGCGCGGCCTGATCGATGCGCTGGGCGAGCTGCTGCCATGGCTGGAGCCCGATCAGCTCGACTTTCACGAGATCGCCGACCAGGACTGGGAGCGCGCATGGATGGACCAGTTCAAGCCAATGCCCTTCGGCCGGCGGTTGTGGATCTATCCATGGAACATCGAGCCGCCTGCACGTGATGATGTGGTTGCGGTACGACTCGACCCCGGCCTGGCCTTCGGCAGCGGCACCCATCCCACCACCGCGCTGTGCCTGGAATGGCTGGACGGTATCGAGCTCACCGGCAAGACCATCACCGACTACGGCTGCGGCTCGGGCATCCTGGCGATCGCTGCGCTGAAGCTTGGCGCGGCGGGCGCCATCGGCGTCGACAACGATCCCCAGGCGCTCACCGCCTCGGCCGACAACGCCACCCGCAACGGTGTGGCCGATCGCCTGGCGCTGTACCTGCCGGACAAACGTCCCGCGCAAGCCACCGACGTACTCGTCGCCAACATCCTCGCCGGCCCACTCGAAGTGCTCGCACCTGCCTTCGCCGCCGCGACGAAACCTGGCGCGCCGCTCGCGATCTCCGGCATCCTCGACGGCCAGCAAGACGACCTGCTGCAGCGCTACGGCGAGTGGTTCGAGAACCTGCGCGTGGATACGCGAGAAGGGTGGATTCGCATCAGCGGTCGACGCCGCCGATGACGGCGTACCGCACGGACCTGGCGGTGCGATCAGCCTGCTAAGCTTGGCCGATACCAGCTAAAAGCGGCCTGCATGTATACACAATGTCCTGAATGTCTGTCCGTGTTTTCGCTGGACGCGCAGACGCTGGCGAAGGCACATGGTCATGTCCTGTGCGGGCACTGCAACGCCAGCTTCGGCAGCCTGGCCACGCTCACCGAACAATTGCCGCCGGAGCCGTTTGTCGAGCTGTTGGTCAACGAACCCACACTTGAACCGCCGCTGCTGGACCTGGTGGTCTATCGCCCGAAACCCGATCCCGTGGTGGTGGTATCGGAAAAACACGGCGCAACGCCGGAGCCGCTGCCCGGCGATTTTTCCCAGTTGAGGTTCGCACCGCGTTTCGCGCAGAAGCCGCGTGCCCGGCGGACCCGCCAGCCGAAGCGCGGGCAGGCCCACCGTATGCACGCCGCCTCCGGCGGACGGCGCTGGCCGTGGGTACTGGCGTGCACCTTGCTGCTGGCATTGCTGCTTGGCCAGCTGGCCTGGGCGGAACGCGATGCCTTGATCCGCAACCCCGCGACGGGCGGCTGGCTGCGCAGCACCTGCGCCATGCTGCATTGTCGGCTTCCGCTGGTGTCGGCACCGACCCGCTTGCGCCTGCTCGCCAGCAATGTGCAGGCGCACCCCAGCGTATCGAACGCCCTGATGATCAGCGCCAGCATCCGCAACGACGCCGCCTTCGCGCAACCCTACCCGGTAGTCACGGTCACGCTCTCCGACGCACACGGCCAACGTCTGGCCATGCGTCGCCTGCAACCGCAAGAGTATCTCGACGACCGCGCCATCCTGCGTCGTGGCCTGGCACCTGGCACGGCCGCCGTACTGCTGCTGGAGGTGACAGATCCCGGTGACCAGGCGGTCGCGTTCGAATTCGGCTTCGAGTGAGCCGTGGTCGAGGGCTGTGGCGATGGAAAGCCTTCGGAGGGACTTAAAATTACCGGCGCACAAGGGTAGACTGGGTACTTCGCGCCGAGTGCCGCCCGGCGCTCGATTCATGCCGCGGACAGAACACTTGGCACCAGTAAACGCTGCGGTCCATGCAGCCGCCGTACCGTATGCGAGGGAAAGTATCCGTGAATGCCGCAAGACTGCCTGCTGCCGAGGCCGCTGTGCCGACCTCGCCGTGTGGTGCCGGTTCCACCAGCGCACTGAGCGAGTGTGTCAGCCTCACGGTGCGCCGTTACCTTGCGGACATCGGCGACACCGAATGCAGCGAGGGCCTGCATGCCCTGGTGCTGCGCGAGGTCGAGATTCCACTGTTGCGCGAGGTGCTGGCGTTCCATGCCGGCAACCAGAGCCGCGCTGCCGTCGCGCTGGGCATCAATCGCGCCACGTTGCGCAAGAAGCTGGCGGCACACGGCCTGCTGTGACGTCGTGTGGTCGCCACGACCACACATCCGGACGGCTATAATGAGCGGCTTTCCAGCCAAGGTAACCCGCCCATGCCCACTCCCCAGATCGTGCCGGTTCGCCGGGCCCTGCTCAGCGTTTCCGACAAGACCGGCCTGATCGAGCTGGGTCGGCGCCTCGCCGCCAAGGGTGTCGAGCTACTGTCCACCGGCGGCACGGCCAGGGCATTGCGCGAAGCGGGCATCGCGGTCATCGACGTCAGCGACGTTACCGGCTTCCCGGAAATCATGGATGGCCGCGTCAAGACCCTGCACCCGAAAGTCCACGGCGGCCTGCTCGGGCGTCGCGGCACCGACGATGCCGTGATGGTCGAACTCGGCATCGCGCCGATCGACCTGCTGGTACTCAACATGTATCCGTTCGAAAGCACGGTGGCGAAAGCCGGCTGCACGCTGGAGCAGGCCATCGAGAACATCGACATCGGTGGCCCGGCGATGCTGCGCTCGGCCGCCAAGAACTGGAACGATGTCGGCGTGTTGACCTCGCCGGCACAATACGCCGATGCGTTGGCCGAAATCGAAACCCACGGCGGCCTGTCACGCCACACCCGCTTCAAGTTGGCGGTAACCGCGTTCAATGACGTGTCCGGTTACGACGGCGCGATCAGCGACTACCTGTCCGGCCTGGAACTCGACGACAACCAGCAGGCAATCACCGGTCACGCCCCATTCCCCGGCCAGGTCAACGCCCGCTTCGTCAAGCTGATGGATCTGCGCTATGGCGAAAACCCGCACCAGCAAGCCGCGTTCTACCGCGACCTGTATCCGCACCCGGGGACGCTGGCGTGCTTCCGCCAGTTGCAGGGCAAGGAACTTTCGTTCAACAACATCGCCGACGCCGATGCGGCGTGGGAGTGCGTGCGCAGCTTCGTCAAGCCGGCCTGCGTGATCGTCAAGCACGCCAACCCGTGCGGTGCGGCAGTCAGCCTGGATGGCATCGGCAAGGCCTACGACCTGGCCTTCCAGACCGACCCTACCTCGGCCTTCGGCGGCATCATCGCGTTCAACCGCGAGGTCGATGGCGGCACGGCCAAGGCCATCGTCGAGCGACAGTTCGTCGAAGTCGTGCTGGCGCCCGGCTATGCCGACGAGGCGATCAAGGCGTTTGCAAAGAAGGGCAATGTGCGGGTGCTGGCGATTCCGCTGCCAGCCGACGGCAAGCTGCGCGATGCCCAGCCCGGCCATCACTTCAGGCGCGTGGGCTCGGGCCTGCTGATCCAGAGTGCCGACACCGGCATGATCACCGCGGCCGACCTGAAGGTCGTCACCCGCAAGGCGCCGACCGAAGCACAGGTCCACGACCTGATCTTCGCCTGGAAAGTGGCCAAGTTCGTCAAGTCCAACGCCATCGTCTACGCCCGCGACCGCCAGACCATCGGCATCGGCGCCGGCCAGATGAGCCGGGTCTACAGCGCCAGAATTGCCGGCATCAAGGCGGCCGACGAAAAGCTCGAAGTGCGCGGCTCGGTAATGGCCAGTGATGCCTTCTTCCCGTTCCGCGATGGTATCGACGCCGCGGCCGAAGCGGGCATCAGCGCGGTGATCCAGCCAGGTGGCTCGATCCGCGACAGCGAGGTCGTTGCCGCCGCCGACGAACACGGCATCGCCATGGTGTTCACCGGGATGCGCCACTTCCGGCATTGAGCACGCGCGAGCCGGGGCGCACGCCGAAACTCCATGTTCCACCCGGGAGCCTGCCACGATCACCAGCCCGCCACCGATCAGCGATGGCGGGCTGGTTACGGCGGAGCGGACGCGACCGTCGGCGCCCGCTTGCGTGCCTGAGACTCAGCGGCTGCTGCTGGTTGCCGGCCCGACCGGTTCGGCGTGGTCCGACTCTGTGGCAGCCGGCCTGCTCTTGCCCCATTCCAGCACCTTGTACAGCGCGGGCGACGCACGCCGCTGGCCGCGCTCGTCGACCAGCCGCCCTTGCGGGTCGACCATGTAAGTCTGCTGCAAGCCGTGCCTTGGCGTCACCACCACCATGTAGACGCGGCCGTTGCGGCTGTATTCCTGCACGGTGGTCTCGCCTTGCTGACGAACCCGCACCTCGGGCTCCGAGGCCGGACGACCCATCCGGCTGTCGCCACTCTTCATCGCCGGCAAGGTCAGCGGATGCAGGTCCGGCTCGGGCGTGGCCGCCGCCGGCGGTGCCACGGAGCTGGCCGGCGGCACCGTGGCCTGCACGCCCGGATCGTCCATCCCGGGTGGCGGTGGCGCCTGGCCCGGCTGGTAGGCCTGGGCATGCGCGGCCGGTGCGAACATCGCGGCAGACGCGATGGTGACGGCAACCAACAGGGTGGCGGTTTTCATGCAGGCAACCTCGATCAGGGGCTCAAGCATAACAGGGGCCTGCGCCAGACTTTTGTGAAACGCGATGCTTTGTCGCGCATGCGAGAATGAGCGGGGAGTGTCGACCTATGCGACACGGGTCGGGTTGCCTTGCCGCCATGTGGCGGCGGCAAGGCAACGCCGAGGGCCACGCCTGCCTACCGCCGGCACTGCGCCCTCATCCGGTCGTGTATCGACATACACTTCCCCGCTCTTCTTTGGTTCGACGGCAAGCCGTCCCCGGCGTGAACTACCCCGCACAGGTCAATATTTCCATGGCCAAACTCATTTTGATCGACGGCTCCTCCTACCTGTACCGCGCGTTCCACGCGTTGCCACCGCTGAGCAACACGCACGGTGAACCCACCGGCGCGCTGTTCGGCGTGGTCAATATGTTGCGCGCCACGCTGAAGGCAAAGCCCGACTACCTGGCGTTCGTCAGCGATGCACCCGGGCCGACGTTCCGCGACCAGCTCTACGACCAGTACAAGGCGAACCGTCCGCCGATGCCGGACGACCTGCGCGCCCAGGTCGGGCCGATGCTGACGATCGTCGACGCGCTGGGCCTCCCGATCCTGCGGGTGGAGGGAGTCGAGGCCGACGACGTGATCGGCACGCTGGCGGTGCAGGCACGGGAACTCGGTATCGATGTGGAGATTTCCACCAGCGACAAGGACATGGCCCAGTTGGTCGGTCCACGCGTGACCCTGGTCAACACCATGAGCAACACGGTGATGGACAGTGCGGGCGTGGTCGAGAAGTTCGGCGTGCGGCCGGAGCAGATCATCGACTTCCTGGCGCTCACCGGCGACACGGTGGACAACGTTCCCGGCGTGCCCAAGTGCGGCCCGAAGACGGCCGCCAAGTGGCTGGCGGCCTATGACTCGCTGGATGGCGTGATCGCGAACGCAGACAAGATCGGCGGCAAGATCGGCGAGAGCCTGCGCGCGGCCCTGCCGCAGTTGCCACTGTCGCGCGAGCTGGTGACGATCAAGACCGACGTGGCGCTCGAAGTGGCACCCGTCGAGCTGTCCCGGCGCGAGGCGGATGTGGAACAACTGCGCCGGTTGTACACGCGCTACGAATTCAAGGCGGCGCTGAAAGAGCTGGAGGGCACCGAGCCGGGAAGCGGGGATCGGGACTCGGGGATCGGCACGGCACCGACTAGCGCACGAGTCATGGAGGCCACGGCCCGCGACACGCCGGAGGCCGCGCCGGCGGCGCCCGGCGAGTACGAGCTGGTTACCACACCGGAGGCGTTTGACCGCTGGCTGGACAAGATCCGTGGTGCACCGCTGGTCGCGTTCGACACCGAGACCACCAGCATCGACGCGATGCGTGCCGACCTCGTGGGCATCAACTTCGCGGTGGAACCGGGCAAGGCCTGCTACATCCCGCTTGGCCACGACTATCCCGGCGTGCCGAAGCAGCTCGACCGGGACGCGGTACTGGGCGCGCTGAAATCCATGTTCGAGGATCCGTCCCGGCCCAAGCTGGGACAACACGCGAAATACGACATCAACATCCTGGCGCACTACGACATCGCCGTGCAGGGGCTCGCCCACGACTCGATGCTCGAGTCCTATGTGTGGAACGCCACGGCGACCCGCCATGACATGGACTCGCTGGCGAAAAAGTACCTGGGCTACGAAACGGTCAAGTACACCGAGGTCGCCGGCAAGGGTGCCCGGCAGATTTCCTTCTCGCAGGTGGACCTGGACACCGCCTGCCGTTACGCGGCCGAGGACTCGGACATCACGCTGCGCCTGCACCATGCGCTGTGGCCGAAACTTGAAAGCGTGCCAAGCTTGCGCAGGGTCTATCAGGAGATCGAAATCCCGCTGGTGCCGGTGCTGGCCGAGATGGAGCGCCGCGGCGTACTGATCGACGGCGACCAACTGCGCGCCCAGAGTCAGCAGCTGGGCAAGCGCATGAGGGAACTGCAGCAGCAAGCCTATGCGCTGGCCGGGCACGAATTCAATCTCGACTCGCCCAAGCAGTTGCAGGCGGTGCTGTTCGACGAGCTCGGCCTGGAGGCAAAGCTGAAAACGCCCGGAGGGCAGCCGTCGACCAATGAAGAGGCGCTGGACGCCATCGCCTACAGCCATGAACTGCCGCGCGTGATCCTCGACTACCGCGGCCTGGCCAAGTTGCGTTCCACCTACACGGACAAACTCTCCAGTATCGTCAATCCGCGCACGGGCCGCGTGCACACCAGCTACCACCAGGGCTCGGTGGCGACCGGCAGGATCTCCTCGTCCGACCCGAACCTGCAGAACATACCGGTACGCACCGACGAGGGTCGACGCATCCGCCAGGCCTTCATTGCGCCACCCGGCTGGCGCGTGATGGCGGCGGATTACTCGCAGATCGAACTGCGCATCATGGCGCACCTGTCCGGCGACGAAGGGTTGCTCAAGGCGTTCCACGAAGGCGGTGACGTGCACCGCGCGACCGCCGCCGAAGTGTTCGGCCTGAAGCCGGAGGAGGTCAGCGCCAACCAGCGCCGCGCCGCCAAGGCGATCAACTTCGGCCTGATGTACGGCATGAGCGCGTTCGGCCTGGCGCGCCAGCTTGGGGTCGACCGTGGCGAGGCCGGCGACTACATGGCGCGTTACTTCGCCCGCTATCCCGGCGTGCACGCCTTCATGGAGGCCACCCGGGAGCAGGCGCATCGCGACGGCTATGTCGAGACCATCTTCGGCCGCCGGCTGTATCTGGAAAACCTCGGTTCGCGCAACCATGGCCTGCGCCAGGGCGCCGAACGCGCCGCGGTGAACGCGCCCATGCAAGGCAGCGCGGCCGACATCATCAAGCGCGCCATGATCGCGGTGGCGGCGTGGCTGGGCGGTCGCGACGACGCCCACATGCTGATGCAGGTACACGATGAGCTGGTGTTCGAGGTGCGCGCCGATACGGTCGACGCAGTGCGTGCCGGCGTGATCGAGCGCATGTCCGGTGCCGCGGAACTGGCCGTGCCCTTGCTGGTCGATGTGGGGGTGGGAGCGAACTGGGACGAGGCCCACTGAACCACACGCCGGCCGCAATAATAAACCTTCGCCACAACAATGACTTGCATGTTGGATTTTCAGTAAATGAATCGACCGTAAATTTCATCCGGAAATCGGAAACTTTTCCCGCATCGACGCCTCTAATTGTTCGGATGCACGCAACGGCATCCTTAGGTTGGCTCACCTCCCTGGGCCACCGCGGCCGCGTACCTCTCCCCAGGGTTTGCGCGGGGCGCGGGGGGGGGGGGGGGGGGGGGGGGGGGGGGGGGGGGGGGGGGGGGGGGGGGGGGGGGGGGGGGGGGGGGGGGGGGGGGGGGGGGGGGGGGGGGGGGG
>JACDJB010000280.1_pt1 | contig 60827 bp, 62 predicted proteins | sample 7454121 | NCBI WGS metagenome assembly JACDJB01 (sample SAMN14253290, study PRJNA609438) | sludge metagenome | isolation source: sludge after 25d culture with pyrite | collected 2018-12-20 | reverse complement strand
TCCACTACTTAGCAAACTAAAGCTAGATGGAAGTGTTGAAGCACTTATCATAACACCAACAAGAGAACTAGCGACTCAAGTTAGCGATGAGCTTTTTAAGTATGGAAAAACACTAGGTGTTAAAACAGTTACAGTTTATGGTGGGAGTTCATACACTCGTCAGATAGAGTTTATAAGAAGAGGTGCTAGTATAGTTGTAGCAACCCCTGGAAGACTGCTAGATATACTACAAAAAGGGTTAGTAAAAAACTTTAACCCAAGCATGGTAGTTTTAGATGAGGCAGATGAGATGCTAGATATGGGATTTTTAGATGATATAAATGAGATTTTTTCTTTTTTAAATCAAGATAGACAAACACTACTCTTCTCAGCAACTATGCCTCAACCTATAAAAGTACTAGCTAGTCGCATACTAAACAACCCAGAGTATGTAAGTATAACCCAAGGTGAGACTACAAATGCCGACATAGACCAAGAGTACTATGTTATAGATGAAAATGAGCGAGATGATGCTATCATCAGACTTATGCATAGTGAAAATGCCCAAAAATCGGTCGTTTTTTGTAGAACAAAAAGTGAAGTTGATAGACTATCAAATGTTTTATCGAGTGCGGGATATCTAGCAAACGGACTACATGGAGATATGGAGCAAAGACAACGCGAGAGTGTTATCAAAAACTTTAAAAACGGCACTATAAAAGTACTTGTTGCAACAGATGTCGCAGCTCGTGGGATACATGTCGATAGTATAAGCCATGTATTTAACTACCATATACCGTTTGATTCTGAGAGCTATGTTCATAGGATAGGCAGAACAGGTAGAGCTGGTACAAAAGGTAAAGCTATCACGATCTTAACTCCACTGGAGTTTAAAGAGCTTCAACGGATAAAATCAAAAGTTGGCACAAAGATGACTCATGCTTTTGTCCCTAGTAAAAACGACCTAAAAGAGCAGGGTGTATCTAAGGTAGTAGAGAGCATAAAAGAGCATAAAGTTTATGATGAAGCACATAAGATTATAGATGCACTTAGAGGTGAGATAGATGATGAGACTATTATATATAAACTAGTCTCTATGATACTAAGTAAACAAAATATTCAAGGACCAAACCATATAGGTATCCCTGCTGATAAACTAAGCTATCTTTTAGAGAGACTAGAGAAGAGAAGAGATAATGATCGCAGAGGTAGAAGCCCTAGAAATAGTAGAAGTAGAGACCAAAGACCAAGAGATAGTCGTCCAAGAAATCGCCAAAGTACAAGAGCACCTAGAGGTAGATAGATGAGTATCTGGGAAGATGAGCATTTTTATATACTTAAAGAGCCAAGCTCTATTCCATGGTTAAAGCTTTTTACAAAAGAGCCATATAAAGAGTTAGGGGATATGCCAGATGAGCTAAGAGCTAAGATGTGGCAGATATATGATGAGATAGAGAAGCAGATGAAACTCTACTACAACCCTACCAAGATAAATATGGCTTCATTTGCAAATATGCTTCCACAAGTACACATCCATATAATGGCTAGATTTGAGCAAGATAGCCACTTTCCAAACCCTATGTGGGGTGAAAAACTAAGAGATGGTTTTTTAGAGTTAGCAGATGAGAAAATATTTCACAAAAAACTTATAAAAGCACTTGATAATACCCTAAAATAGGCACTTCTAATCTTTTTTTAAGCTAGATTTATCTAAAATCATATTATATAATTTCAACGGTAGGTTTAGCTATGAAGTATTTTGTGATATTTGGTATATTTTTAGTCTCTTTTTTAAGTGCTGATAGTGCTATTTTTAAAAAGATAGAAAAAGACCTTGACTCTTTTATAGTAAAAGATTTGAGTCAAGATGCTATGTTATTTTCAAAAAATGAAGATAAGCTTATAAGACCTGCTAGTTTAACAAAAATCATGACATCTATCATCGCTATAGAGAGTGGTAAGATGGATGATGTTGTAACTATCACAAAGCCTATGATCGAAGTTGAGCCTACTAAGATAAACCTTGTTGTTGGTGAGAAGATAAAACTAAGAGACCTTGTCCATGCAGCGATGATAAAATCAGCAAATGATGCTGCTTATGCGATAGCCTACTACTTAGGAGATGGCAATAAGCAGATATTTTTAGACATCATGAACACAAGAGCAAAAGAGTTAGGTATGTTAAATACTCACTATGCAGACCCTGCTGGGTTTGACTCTAAAACTCATAGATCAAGTGCAAAAGATCTTTTAACTCTAACTGAGTATGTTATAAAAAATAAAACATTTAACTCTATAGTAAACCTTAAAAGCTACTCATTTTATACTCAAGATAGCGGGAAAAAATACACCGTAGCAACAAGCAACAAACTTATGAAAGAGCATAAGTACATAGTTGGAGTTAAAACAGGCTATACTAATGCAGCTGGACCTTGCTTGATCGCTAGAGCAAAAAAAGATGGTAAAGATATACTCTTAGTTATGTTAAATGCAGGAAATAGATGGGCAAATGCACAAAAAGCACTAGATGAAGCTATGGGCGAATCTGTACCAAGTAGTGAGCTACTAGCTAAAAACTAGTAGAGATTTAACTCTTTATCTACCTTCGCCACCCACGGAGTGGGTTGTTTTGTTTTGGCATCTGTTTTTTCACCTACACATAAAAAACTACCATTTGCAACTTGCTTAATCTCATAAAAACTATCGTGCCACTTATCTCCAAAATGTTCTTGATCTACTAAGTTTAGCTCACTATCTAGTTTCATAACAAGAGCATCTTTATCATCTTTATCTACAACACTTCCAGCTGTTATAAAACTACCATCATTTAGTTCTACTATGTCGTTTATATAGCTTTTATACTCTGTCTCTATAGTGTTTTTAAGTAGGGTTTTTCCGCTTCTACTTATCTTTATAAACTCAAGATTGTCATTTTTATCTCTAGCTAAAACTAAAAGCTCACCACTATTTAGCTCTACTACTTTATACCCTTTGGCGGGGGCTAAAAGTTGAGTTTTTTCACCATTAACTATATATAGGCTATTTTGTAAAAGTACTAAGAGTGAACCATCTTTTAGTGCTTTTGCTTCAACTAGGCTCTCTTTTGTGTTTAGGTTTTTTTGCCATATAGTAGTAGCTAGATTGTCTAGTTTATATACGGTGTAACCACCACTGCTACCAAACATATCTTGAGGGTTATGTTTTTGTTTTGTTGTTAAAAATATACCATTTTCGCTAGATATTAAACTTGGCTCTATTAGTTCAAAGTTTAGAGTTTTCTCTACTTGCTCATTTTGGTTGAAAAATAGTAGAGAGTTTTTGCCTAAGGTTATAAAGTTTTTGTTTTTTATACTATTTTTTAGCTCTATATCTTGATGTAGTGTTTTTTTTATCGATTTTATTTTATGTCCATTTTTATCATAACTATCTATAAGTAAAGTTGTAGCATTTGTAGTTTTTAGGGCATCTAAGTACTCATAAGCATTTTTAAAAGTTACACCCGTGATGGTATCTTTTTTGGTTGTTTTATCTAAGATTATGGTTGTAAAAGTTTGGTTTGACTCTTTAAAGAGCTTTATATTGGTCGCTTGAAGTTGGTTTAAAAGTAGTAGTGTGAGTAGTGATGCTTTATACATAGAGTGTATAAAGCAATAATTATTCCAGTTTGAAAACCTATTTTAGGTTCTCAAACGGTGCTGCTACAACTGTTTTTCTAGTTACGGTGTATGGTACAAGTGCCGCTGCTCTTGCTCTTTTTATAACTGTAGCTATCATATCTTGATGTCTTTTGCAGTTTCCTGTTAGACGACGAGGCATAATTTTATATCTCTCAGATAGTGAGAAGCGAAGTGCTCCTATATCTTTATAGTCCATAAAATCAACTTTTGATTCGCAATATTTGCAGTATCTTTTTTTATATTTTCTTCTCTCAGCCATTTTGTTTTCCTTAAATGTTTTGCTTTATTAAAATGGGATATCATCCTCATTTATATCTATCTCAGGGATAGGTTTGCTTTGGGCAGGTTGAGTTTGTTGTGCTGGTTGAGCTGGTTGCCTATAGGTCGGCTCTTGTGGCTCAGAACTATAATCACCTCTGCTATCTAACATCTGCATAGTCTCAACTACAACAGAGTGTTTTGAGCGTTTTTGTCCACTCTGATCGCTCCATTGATCAAACTGCAATCTACCCTCAACTAAAATCTTACTACCTTTTTTAAGGTACTGGTTTGCTATCTCAGCACTTCTAGCAAAAAAAGTGATGTCTATAAAACAGACCTCCTCTCTTTTTTCACCATTTACAGTAAACTTACGGTTTGTAGCAAGTCCACTTGAAGCTATAGCTAGTCCTCCACTAGAGTATTTTAACTCTATATCTCTGGTTAGATTTCCTACCAAAATTACCTTATTAAACATAGTATATCCTTAGTTTTTTACTCTTGCTCTTGTTCAGCACTCTCAGTAGTTTCTGCTTCAGCAACTGGAGCCTCTACTTTTTTGTTTGTTTTGTTTACAAGATCATTCCATGCTTTTACTTCGCGATTTGTATCGTACTTGATAGTTACAAAACGAAGAAGCTCCTCATTTATACGAAAACGTCTCTCTATCTCGCCGATAGCAGATGGGTTTGCTGTGTAGTATATAACATAAAAAAAGCCTCTCTCATTTTTTGCGATAGGGTATGCTAATTTTCTCATCCCCATTGAGTCTGTTTTTGCTATATTAGCACCTGTTGAAGTTATGATCTCTTCTACTGTGTCTGTTGTAGCTTTGATCTCTTCTTGTGTTAGTGTTGGTTTTACGATTACTAGGTTTTCGTAATGTCTCATAGAGTCTTACTCCTTTTGGTATTTGCCCTAAGGCTATTGTCTCCCTTTTGGATATCTAAAATATATCAAAGCATCTTTGATACAAAGAGAAAGGAACGGCGAATTTTAGCTAAAAAAGGCTTAAAGTTTTATCTTTTTTTTGCTATAGTTAGCAGATGGCAAAAGTTATAAAAAAACGAAAAACAAAAAAGAAAAACACCACTAAAAAAAGTTCTACAAGCAGACTTATATATGTAGTATGGATATTATTTGGGATACTAGCAGCTCTTATCATTACCATAATGTGGTATGTTTTTAGCCAAAAACCAAAACCTATCCAAACACCGACTCTAAAAAACCAAACTACACTAGAGCCTAGTAAAAAATCTCAAGATGATATAAATAAAAGATTAAAAGATGTTTTAAAAAAGAAACGACTTCCACCGCTTGAGCCTAAAGATGAGCCAAAAGAAGAACTAAAACAAAAAGAGCCTATTGTAGATGCCAAACATGAGCTAGATGCTGGAGCTGTTGAGCCTATAAAAAAAGAGAAATCACTCATAAAAACCAAGCCAATATTAGCGATAATTATAGATGATGTTAGCACAAAGTCACAAGTCGATAGGATAAAATCGACAGGATTAACCCTAAATATGTCATTTTTACCACCAAGTAAACAAAGACCCTCATCTCATCTTTTAGCCCAAAAAGAGCCTTTTTATATGGTTCATCTACCTATGGAAGCACTACATTTTAATGCCGAAGAGCCACATACTCTAAGGGTGAGCGACTCTAAAGAGATGGTCTATAAAAGGGTACAAAAGATAAAAGAGCTTTTCCCACAAGTTAAATATATAAATAACCATACAGGTAGCAAGTTTACATCAGATAAAAAAGCGGTACAAAGACTATATGATGCCTTTGAGGCACAAGGGATAAACCTTATAGATAGCAGAACTATAGCCTCTAGTAAGATCGAAGAAGTTATGCATGAGCATGGTAAGAAGTATGTAGGTAGAGATATATTTTTAGACCACGAACAAGATAAAAACTATGTAAAAAATCAGATAAAACTAGCCATAAAGTTCGCAAAAAACCACGGTAGTGCTATAGCGATAGGGCATCCACACAAAAATACTATAGAGGCACTAAAAGAGTCAAAAAAGCTTTTTGATGAAGTTGAACTAGTGCAAATCGATAGGCTTTATGAATAAAATAGGCTCTATTAAAGAGTTAGCTCTTATGAAAAAACCACCAGATGAGCTGAGTTTTGATGGGGATTTGAGACTTTTAGATATGCCAAAAATCTCTATAGTTGGGAGTAGAAAACCATCTCGCTACACTAAAGAGATGGTTGCTAAACTAGCCTCATCTCTAAGTAAAAGGGGAGTTTGTATAGTGAGTGGCGGGGCAATAGGAGTTGATGCTATGGCACATAAGTATGCCCAAAAAACTATAGCGGTGCTACCTTGCGGAGTAGATCTTAGATACCCCGCGATAAATAAAAACCTACTAGATGGTGTGGCACAAAATGGACTTCTTCTGAGTCAATTTAGCGATGGCTTTAAGGCGACACCGTGGAGTTTTGTCGCTAGAAATGAGATAGTTGTTGCACTTGGTGAGGTTTTAGTTGTTGGTGAGGCTGATTTAAATAGCGGAAGCTTAAGGAGTGTTGAGTTTGCCTTAAAAATGGGCAAAGAGGTGTTTGTTTTGCCTCATAGGCTAGGGGAAAGCTTAGGGACTCAAGGGCTTTTAAAAGATAATCTAGCTAAGAGTATATACGATATAGATGAGTTTGCTTCAAGGTTTGGTGCGAGTGATTTTTATGCTAAAAGCGATGATTTTTTGGAGTATTGTAAGTCTAGCCCTACATATGAAGATGCTATGAAAAAGTTTGGCTCAAGGGTTTTTGAAGCAGAGCTTAGTGGCGATATAGTTATAAAAGATGGAAAGGTTTTTATAGTATAAGCAAGGCATCACCGTATGAGTAGAAGCGGTAGTTTTTTGATATAGCCTCTTTGTATAGCTCGTGTGTTTTTTCTAGCCCCACAAATGATGCAACTAACATAAGTAGAGTAGATTTTGGTAGGTGAAAATTTGTTAGCAGGTGTGTCGCTCTTAGTGGCTTGTTTTGTGGGTGTAAAAAAAGATTTGCTTCACCACTAGTCTCTTTGGTTCTTATGTAGTACTCAACAACTCTAGTTGCGGTTGTGCCAACACAAAGTATATCGTTTGTTGAGTCTAGTAGCTCTTTTGTGGTTTTGGGTATGTTGAAGTATTCGCTATGCATGGGGTGATTTAGTATCGATACACTCTCAACAGGCTTGAAGGTTCCCGCTCCAACATGCAAGGTTACAAAGCCGTGTTTATGTTTTTGTGTCACTTTAGAAAAAAGCTCAGTTGTAAAGTGTAGTGAAGCTGTGGGTGCAGCGACTGCTCCATCGTATTTTGCAAAAACACTCTGATACTCTAGCTCATCTTCTTTAGTGTCGGCTCTGTTTATATAGGGTGGCAAGGGGGTGTGACCTATCTGTTTTAAGATCGGTAGTAGCTCATCAAAATCTATCTTTTGATCCTCTTTATAAAACTCCACAACTCTGCTTCCATCTTCGCAAAGTTTTTTTACCTCCGCACTAAGATTAGCATCAAAGAGTAGTTTTGAGCCTGTTTTTACCTTCCCTTTTATAAAAACATTTACACTATGCTCATCTAAGGCTCTGTTTATAAGGAGTTCTACCTTTGCCCCTGTTGGTTTTTTGCCAAAAAGTCTAGCTTTTATAACTTTTGTATCGTTAAAAATCATAACACAATCTTTTGGTAAAAAATCCTCTATATCGCTAAATATAGCATGTGTGATGGCGCCATTTTTTCTATCATAAACTAAAAGTTTAGCACTATCTCTAGGGTTTGTAGGGGTTGATGCTATAAGCTCATCTGGTAGGTTAAAATCATAGCTTGAAGTGAGTAGCTCCAACTACTCACCTTTTAGTGCTTTTAGTAGGTCGATATCCTCATCATCATCATCTTCTGGCTCATCTTTTGGAGCAGGGTTTACAGCTTTTACTATAAGTATAGATAATCCATAAAGCAGAGTAAGTGGAAAAGCCATAAGTAGCTGAGTTAGCACATCAGGCGGGGTTAAGATAGCTGCTAGTATAAATATACCAACAACAGCATATCTAAAAGAGTCTATCATTTGTCTATCATTTACCATGCCAAGAAGTGCTAAAAAGTAGGCAAATATAGGTAGCTCAAAAGCTATACCAAAACCAAACATAATCTTAGTAAAAAACCCTACATAGTCCTCTATGTTTATAAGCGGAGTAAAGTTAAAACTACCAAACTCTATAAGAAATGTAAAACCCATAGGTATAACAATATAGTAGGCAAAAAGCACACCCACCATAAACATAAAAGTCCCCCCAAATATAAAAGGGATAATCATCTTTTTTTCATTTGCATACAAAGCAGGGGCGACAAAAGCCCAAATCTGCCACAGTATGATAGGTAAAGCCCCAAGGAGAGCTGCAAAGAGTGAAACTTTTATCGCTACAAAAAACGCTCCACCGACTTGATTTGTGGTAACTTTTCCATCGGCTGCATTTACAAAATGTTGTCCAACTTCACTTAAAGCCCCATTTAGCGGAGCTATAAGCCAGTGTAATATATCTTGATTGAAGTAAAACATAACAAAAAACATAACAACAATACTGCTAACAGCGATAACTAGTCGCTTTCTAAGTTCTACTAAGTGTGGGCGGATCTCTTCAAACATCTTTAGGCTCTTCTTGTGTGTTTTTCTCTTTTTTCTTTAGGGTTATCTCATCGGGTTTAGTGGCTGGAGTCTCTTTATCGTATATATTTTTTATATCATTAATATCGCTTGTTATACTAGAAGCAACATCGGACATATCTACATCTTTTTTGAGTTGATTTGCACTATCTAGCAGCTCTTTTTTGTAAGCTAGTGCCTCATCTTTTATAGATTTAACCTCACTCATCTCAGCTTCAAATGTACTCTTTACACTATTTATAGTGCTTTTTGCACTCTTAAAAAGTTTGGCGATTTTTACCATAGCTTCAGGTAGTTTATCGGGACCTAAAAAGACGATTGCTATTATGGCTATTACGATTATTTCAGAAAAACCCATATCAAACATATATATTCCTTAGATTGAGAATGATGATTTTATCTAAAGAAAAATTAAACTACGATATAAATAGGGCAATTTCATCTGCTAGTAAAAAATCTAGGTTATAAAACTTAGAGTTTTTATACTCCAGCTTACCTTCGCTAGTTAGCAGCCTAGCCCTCTCAAGCTCTTTTTTGCTTAAGATAGTCTCATCTAAGCCTATACTTGATCGCATGGCGAGAAAAATCTTCTCAAGCTTTATATCATCTTCACTCAAGCTCTCAAAATCTTTATGCAAAGGATTTTGTATATACTCTTCTATAACTTTTTTTGGGTAGTAGCGCTTAGCTCCTCTCATCCCAACAGCTCCCGCTCCCGCTCCTATATACTCTTTTAGCTCCCAGTAGCCTTTGTTATGTATGCACTCATAAGTTCCAAAACTACCTATCTCATAGTGTTTAAACCCTCTTGAGATTATTTGGTTGAAAAACCACTTTGTAAGTGAGAGTTTTTCGCTACTTAGATGTGGTTTGTTTTGAAAAACACTCCCCTCTTCGATGATTAGGGCATATGCACTTATATGGTTTATGGGTAGAGAAAATGCTATATCAAGGTCGTTTTTTAAAAGCTCTTTTGTGTCTGTAGATATGGCATAGATAAGATCTAGTGAGATATTTTTAAAACCTACACTATGAGCATTTTGTATAGCCTTTAGGGCATCATCTTTTGTGTGGGCGCGGTTTAGTAGTTTTAGTTTTTGTTTATCAAAACTTTGAACCCCAAAGCTAACTCTATTTACTCCAAACCTTAGCATCGCCTCTAGCCACTCTTTAGTTGCACTATTTGGGTTTGCTTCTGTTGTTATTTCGGTCTGTTCATCTAAGTGCGGTTTTAGTAGTTCAAATATATTTTTATACAAAGATGCCTCAACACAAGATGGAGTGCCACCACCTATAAAAACAGACTCTAGTTTTTTGACATCTTTTAGTTCATATATTAGCTGAAGTTTAAGTGCCTCCATATAGGAGGCTTTTAGGTGAAACTTATCTACATAGGTATTGAAGGCACAATAGTGACATTTGGAGTCACAAAATGGTATGTGTATATAGAGCAGCACTTATAGGTTTTGTAGTGTCTCTATTATCTCATCCATTTTGCTATTTATCGCACTAACTTCATCAGATATACTGTTGATCTCATCGGCATTTGCATATAGCACCTCTGAACTCTCTGTGATTGATTGTATAAGGACATTTGTTGTGGCACTAGTCTCTGCTAGTGATTTTTGAGTCCTCTCAGCAAGTTTTCGCACCTCATCAGCAACCACCGCAAAACCTCTTCCATGCTCACCCGCACGAGCCGCTTCTATCGCAGCATTTAGAGCTAGTAGGTTTGTTTGGTCTGCTATATCGCCTATAGTTGCTAGTATAACTTTTGTCTCATTTGCACTAGCTACTAAACCTTGAAGGTTAGATACCATATCGTTCTCTTTTAGTGAAGCATCGTGGATCTTATGAACAGCATCTGTGATCATAGTTTTTAGCTCACTGATGGTTGTGTTTGTTATCTCATCTATTGTGTCGTTTAGTTTTTTAGATGATTCTATGATCTCATTTTGTTTGGCGGTGTTCTCTTTTTGCATCTTGCATAGTGAATCACCAAGTGAGTTTATGTTTGAGAGTAACTCTGCCATTTTAGCTTCTGTTTTGATGTCTGCTTTTTTATCAAATGCACCAGATGAGAACTCACGGAGTGTTTTTATCGCTATGTCGATATTTGACTCTGTGCTATCTAGCATATTGTTTAGTGAGTTTCTAAGTACATGGACATGCGGAGTTTTAGTATCAGATGAGATTCTACAGCCATAGTGACCTTTTGCAACTTTATCGGCTAAGAGCACCATCTCTCCAGAGACCAAAGTATCTTCTAAAACTGCATCTTGATAACTTGAGATGATTTTATTTAGGTTTTTCTCAGCCTCATCTGTTGCATTTTCATTTATCTCTATGGAGTTTCTTTCAAATCTAACAAGCTCAACTAGCTCTAATCTTTTTTTATCAAGATAGTTAGAGTTAGCATCAGATGAACCACTAGGTATAAGTGCTACAACTGCTAAAACAACCGCTAGGGCTATATGTAAAGCTTTGATATCTACCAAAAATATAGAAGCGACTAGGGTTATGCTTAAAACTATTAGTATTATGTTTTTAGTGTTCATTATGATAACCCCTTATATCGCTCTTCGGTTGCTCTTATCTCTTCTTGTGATGGTTTTCTTCTACAAGATAGATACATAGTCTCTTTTTTTACTTTATCATATAGTGGATAGACTATCGAGTAAACCCAGTAAAATCCACCATCTTTGCTTTTGTTTTTTATATAACCTGTCCAAACTTGGTTGTTTTGTAGATGTTCCCAAAGATCTTTAAAAGCAGCCTTTGGCATATCAGGGTGTCTTACTATGTTGTGAGGCTTACCTATAAGCTCCTCAAGTGTGTAACCTGCCACTTTGCAAAAATCATCATTTGCAAAAAGAATTTTACCTTTTGAGTCTGTTTGAGAGACCAAAAAATCATCATTTTTCAAAATATACTCTTGCATACCATCTATCTCCTTTTTGATATAATTTTAAGTGAAAAATATTATAACATAGATAGTGACATAAAGTGACACTATTGGTTAAGTTTAATAGCTACTTTGGTATAATTTCGCAAAAACATTAGGATAAAAAGTTTTGAGTAAGGATAATCTTTATCGCCCAAATGTCGCTATGGTTATAGTATCATCAAACTATCCACATAGCAAAGAGATTTTTGTAGCAAAAAGAAACGATATGAAAGATATTTGGCAACTACCTCAAGGTGGTATCGATAGTGGCGAGAGTGTAGAAGATGCTCTTTTTCGTGAGCTAAATGAGGAGATAGGGACCGATAAGTTAGAGGTTATAGCATCTTTTCCATCGTGGCTTGATTATAAATTCCCAAAAGATATAGCTAAAAGTATGAAGCCATATATTGGTCAAAGACAAAAGTACTTTTTACTAAAACTCTTAGATGATGATAGTGTAGATATAAACACCGCTCATCCAGAGTTTAGCGAGTATAAGTTTGTAAGCTCAAAAGATGTTTTAGAGCTTGAAGTTGGGTTTAAAAAAGAGGTTTACAAAGAGGTTATAAACTATTTTATAGATGAGGGGTTGTTATAGATGTTGATAGTTCAAAAATATGGCGGAACAAGTGTTGGTGATCTAGATCGTATAGCTAGTGTTGCCGATAGGGTAAAAAAAACAAGAGAGGCAGGAAATGATGTCGTGGTCGTTGTTTCGGCGATGAGTGGTGAGACAAATAAGCTCTTAGCCTATGCGGATCATTTTTCAAAAAACCCCGCAAGATCAGATATAGATATGCTTTTAAGTTCAGGTGAGAGAGTGACTGCTTCACTTTTATCTATCGCACTAAATGAGCTAGGTTGCCCAGCTGTGTCTATGAGTGGGCGAAAAGCTGGTATCATAACCGATGCTGCTCACACAAAAGCTCGTATCCAAAACATAGACCCAACTTTTATGCAAAATGCTATAAAAGAGGGCAAAGTGGTTGTTGTTGCTGGTTTTCAAGGGGTAAATGAAAAGGGTGAGGTGACAACTTTGGGTCGTGGTGGAAGTGATCTATCGGCGGTTGCGATAGCTGGTTCACTTAATGCTGATCTTTGTGAGATATATACCGATGTTAGCGGGATATTTACAACCGATCCTAGAATAGAGCCAAAAGCAAAAAAACTAGATGTTATCTCGTATGATGAGATGTTAGAACTTGCTAGTTTAGGGGCAAAAGTGCTTCAAAACCGCTCAGTTGAACTCGCTAAAAAACTAAATGTAAATCTAGTAACAAGAACAAGCTTCTCAGACGAAGAGGGGACTTTAATAACTAAGGAAGAAAATATTATGGAAAAACCATTAGTAAGTGGAATCGCACTCGATAAAAACCAAGCAAGAGTATCTCTAATAGGGGTAAAAGATCGCCCTGGTATAGCTTCAGATATATTTAGCAAACTTGCAAAAAGTAGTGTAAATATAGATATGATCATACAAAATGTAGGTTACGATGGAAAAGCAGATATCGACTTCACCGTCCCTGTGGGTGATCTAAATGATGCTAAGAGTGTTATGGATGAGTTTGTAAAAGAGAGTGAAGTAGATGAGGTGACATACGATGATAGTATATGTAAAGTATCTATCGTTGGTGTTGGTATGAAGTCTCACTCAGGAGTCGCTGCTAAAGCTTTTTCAACTATGGCAAATGAAAATATAAATATAAATATGATCTCAACTAGTGAGATAAAAATCTCTATGGTAATAGCTGAGAGGTATGCAGAACTAGCAGTTAGAGCCTTACATAATGCCTATGAGCTAGATAAGTAGATATGCAGAGTTTTGCTGAGTGGAGTTTAAGCACCTTAAGAGAGGGCGGGGCGACTCTTAGTTGGCTAGAGGAGAGTAGGTTTGAGTGGAGTGCATCTACTACTATAGCACTTGAGCATATACTAAATGCAAAATCGATAGTACTCATAGTAGATGAGAAGCGAAAATGGTTTGAGAGATATATACTCTCACAAATAAATGAGCCAAGGCAAGATAGACCATTTGTAAGTATCGTAAGTATCGACTGCTTGTATCCATCTTTTGGTAGTATAAACTCCATAGAGATGTTGGATATGCTAGAAGATACCATCTCAACTCAGTATAACGATAACTTTTTCTTTTGGTATATAGGTGTGGGTGATGATAAAAGAGCCGATCTTGCCAAAAAAAGAGATAGTAGCTACTTTTGGATATTTGATGAGGAGTATCCAAGTGCTTTTAGTCTAAAGTCTTATGATAAAGAGCTAGATATCAAGCTGATACAGCTCTACAAACTTTTTGACAAATCTCTTAGTGCAGCGATATTTAGTGAGATAGCACTAGATGTCTAGCTATATACTCTTAGCCCAAGATATACAAAGTGCCATAAGCGAACTAGAAGATGAGCTAAAAGATAGCCGTATTATCCCTTTTTATAGAGATGAGTTTAAAGTTGAAGATGCAAAAGCGGTTATAGCAGAGGCTTATATAGCCGAATCACAAAACAAATACATACTCTTAGCATCTAGCAGATTTAACGAAACTTCTCAAAATATGCTTCTAAAGATTTTAGAAGAGCCACCTAGAAATATCATCTTTATACTCATCGCAAAAAATAAAAACTCACTCCTACCCACGATAAGATCAAGACTCCCTATAAGGTATAAAAAAACCCTACAAGATGAGCAGAGTTTAGGGCTTGAACTTAGAAGACTTAGCTTTAATGATATATTTGAGTTTAGTAAAACTCATCAGTATGCTAAACAAGATGAGGCTAAAGAGCTAGTAGAGAGGATCTTTGATCAAGCTATAAAAGATGGAGTAAAACTAAGTGCTAAAGAGTTAGAGGATTTTGACATAGCGATAAAATCTATAAGGCTAAATGGCAACACAAGAGCGATACTTCTAAATCTACTCTTAGGGGTTATGGGTGCAAGTTGAGATTTTAAATGCAAATATAGACATTAAAAAATATCTAAAAGATCTAAAAGTCGATAGTGGCGGTGTTAGCATACTAGCTTCTAAAGCAAAGCTACATATACTTCACATAAAAGATATGAGCATAGGTGCGGCAAATATACTAAAACAAGATGCACTAAGTATAGGTGCTGATTTGGCTGTTCCAAGGGGGACTGTAAATGCTAAGCTAGAGAGAGTCGATGCTCTGCTTATAGCGACTACAAAACACCTAAAACTGCTAAGTAAAAAAGAGCTTGCACAACCTTTTGGGCTAAAAGAGTTTGCACATAAACTTAGTGAGATTTTAAAGATAAGTAGAGCAGATGAGCCTATCATCATGGGGATTATAAATGCAACTGATGATAGTTTTTATAGTGGTTCAAGGTTTTTACACAAAGACTCAATATCTAAAATAATCTCTATGATAGAAGATGGTGCTAGTATCATAGATATAGGTGCCATCTCATCTGCTCCATCTTCAAAAGCGGTGAGTGTAGGTGAGGAGATAGCGAGGCTAAAGCCACTTTTAAGAGCTATAAAGACCCAAAGGCTTTATGAAAAAGTTAGATTTAGCATAGATAGCTATGAGCCAAAGGCTATAAAACTAGCTCTAGATAGCGGTTTTAGTATAGTAAATGATATAACAGGTTTAGCAGATGATGAGGTGGCAAAACTTTGTGCTACCTATAGTGCTACGGCTATCATTATGCATATGCAAGGGACTCCACAAACTATGCAACTAAACCCACAATATGAGAATATTTTAAGTGATATTTATAGTTTTTTTGAAGCTAGAGTCGCTAAGGCGGAGAGTTTTGGCATAAAAGATATAGTACTTGATGTTGGTATAGGTTTTGGAAAAACACTTGAGCATAACCTAAAACTTATAAGCCATTTGGAGCATTTTAAAACTTTAGGTAAAGAGCTTTTAGTTGGTGCTTCAAGAAAATCTATGATAAATAAAATCACCCCATCAGCCCCACAAGATAGACTAGCAGGGAGTATTGTACTACATATGGAGGCTATAAAAAATGGTGCTTCTATCATAAGGGTTCACGATGTTTATGAGCATAAACAAGCACTTGAGGTTTTAAAGTCGTTAAAAACTGTTTAATATTATTATAAAACATTATTAGTATAATTCTATAAAAAATAATTATACTAGGTACCGATATGAAACTTCCAAAAATAGGAGACATAGCCTCATCTAAAGTCCCAAAAATCGATATAAAAGAGAATCTTAAAACCCTTATTGATACTATGTGTAACATAGGCTCTATGGATAAATACAGAAAAGTTATAGTATCTGCTGATGATGGGTATCATCTAGTAGATGTTTATGATTTGTTAAGTATCTCAGATGGCATGATTAGCACGATAGATGATAGTAAAACCATAAGTTCAGTCTTAACCCCAACTTCACCACTTATTTGTGTAGATAAAAACAAGAGTGTTTTAGATGCTCTAAACTATTTTACTTGCGATTTGAATTATATTTGTGTGGTTGATGAGGGTGGTGGATTTGTTGGGATACTAAGCAGGGGTGATTTAGCAAATAGCCTTGATCCTGATGTGATTATAAATAGTTTTTGCTTGGGCAATTTTTTAAATCTTTGCAAAAGAGTGAAGTGGATAGATAAAGATGAGCTTTGTTCTAGTGTTATAAATGATATGATCAAAGATAAAATAGATAGCTTTTTGATAGTACAAAACGATAAACCTTTAGGGATATTTACCACCAAAGATGCTCTTAGAGTTTTAAGGTTAGAGCTAGATAAAAATGTAGCTATAAAAGAGTATATGAGTTCACCCGTAGAGGTTATGCAGAGCCACTCAACAGTAAAAGAGGCTCTTGAGTTTTTAAACAACAAAAGCTTTAAAAGGGTTGTGTTAGTTCATGGTGATGGAAGATTAGCTGGGGTGATAAACCAAAATGAGATCTACTCCTTGGCATACTCTAAATGGGTGCTACTTATGAAACAACACCAATGCGAACTTAAAGAGAAAAACAAAACTCTAGAGGAGATAGCATTTAAAGATCTACTCACAAATCTCTACAATAGAGCTGAGTTTATAAATGTCTTTGAGAGATGTTTAAAAGAGGCATCTGATACAGAAAAATCTTTTTTTGTTGCCATAGCCGATATAGATTTTTTCAAAAAGATAAATGATACCTATGGACATAATTTTGGTGATAAAATCTTAAAAAGTGTAGCTACTACTATAAAAAACAATATAAGAGATAGTGACATAGTAGCTAGATGGGGTGGAGAGGAGTTTGCAATAATACTCCATCTAAAAGATTCAAAGGATATAAATAACATAGGTGAGAAGATCAGAGCTGCCGTAGAAAACCTTGTGGTTGATGAGGTGAGTGTAACCATAAGTATAGGTTTTACTCAGATAAAAGCATACGATACTCTAGAGAGTACCATAGATAGAGCCGATAAAGCTCTTTATAGAGCGAAAAATAGCGGTAGAAATAGGGTTGAGGTTTTATAGTTTCAAAAGCAAGAAGTATAATTCATATTTAAGCTATAAAACTTTAAAATATGAACTATACTTCATAATAAAGGCTTATTTTGACACTATTAGAACTTGCAAATGAGATAAAAAGCTTAAGAAAAGAGAAAAACTGGACACAAGATGATTTACAAAACTATTCAGGCATTACAAAACGGACAATTTCAAAAATCGAAAATGGCTTTTTAGATGAAGTGGGAATTAGAAAAGTTGAAAATATTTTGGATTTATTGGGATATGAGTTTGCTTTAAGACCAAAAAAAAGACCAAGAACTCTTGAGGAGTTACAAGAGGAGTTGGAAAATGCAAAATAACTCTAAAAATAGCTTAAAAGTTTTTGTAAATCAAAATCAAAATGGAATTTTATCTTTTGAAAATGACACATATATATTCAACTACAAAGATAGTGCAAAAGATATCGTAAGTCTTACAATGCCAAAAAGAAGTGCTAGTTGGAATAGTAAAAAACTTCATCCAATTTTTCAGATGAATATGCCTGAAGGTGCTTTAAAAGAGAGTATAAAAAACTATTTTTCAAAAATAGAAACAATGAGTGATATAAATATCTTAAAACTTATCGGTCCTTATATGTTGGGTCGTGTAAAATTTGAAGAGCTAAAAGAGGTGGAAGATAGTCTAAACTTAGATGATATTTTAAACTCAAAAAAGCAAAATCTATTTGAAGAGCTACTTCACAAATTTGCTATAAAGTCTGGAGTTTCTGGAGTTCAGCCAAAATTGCTTTTAAAAGCTTTTGATAAAACTACAATGAAATTTGAAAACTATATAGTAAAATCTTGGGAAGATAACTTTCCAAATCTAGCTTTAAATGAGTATTTTTGTATGAAAGCTTGTGCAAATTCAGGGCTTCCTACACCAAAATTTTATATTAGTGATGATTTTAAAATGTTTGTTATGAAAAGGTTTGATGTTTTAGAAGATGGCTCATATCTTGGATTTGAAGATATGTGTGTTTTAACTGCAAGAGGCACTATAAATAAATATGAAGGAAGCTATGAAGAGTGTGCTAGAGTTATAAAAGATATAATAAGCCCTGAGTATAAAAAAGAGGCTTTGAAGATATTTTTTAAATCCTTAATTATGAATCATCTGCTTAAAAATGGTGATGCACACTTAAAAAACTATGGGATAGTTTATAAAAATGATTTTAATGACTCAAATCTAGCACCAATATATGATGTGATAACTACAAAAATATATATTAAAAATGATATACCAGCTTTAAAGCTTAGTGATGGAAAGCTTTGGTGGAAAGAGAAAACTTATAAAAATTTTGCAAAACTTAGCTGTAATCTTACAAATATTGAGTATGAGGATATTTTAAAAGAGTGCAAAAATGCAATAGTAAAAACAAAAGAGGAGATAAAAGTTTTTTGTGAAAAAAATAGTGAAGTAAAAGAGTTTTTGGATAGCTTGATGGGTATTTGGAGTGAAGAGATATGATTTTATAGCTCCTTAGGTTCACCTAAGTAGTAACCCTGCAAGTAGCCAATCCCTAACTCTTTACACTTCTCATAGACCTCTTTTGAGTGGACAAACTCAGCTACTACTTCAAGATTTAGCCGTTTAGAAAACTCTATCACCGCAGCTACTATGGTTTGGGCATTTGTATCTGTGTCTATGTTTTTTATAAGTGAGCCATCTATTTTTAGTATATCGACATCTAGTTTTATGATGTGTGCAAAGTTGCTATAACCCGTACCAAAGTCATCTATAGCTATCTTTGAGCCAAAAGATTTTACTTTTGATATAAACTCACTAACCTCTTTATAGTTCTCCACACCCTCACTCTCTAAAAGTTCAAAAACAAGTTTATCCGAATCACTACTAGATGATAGTTTCTCAAAAAGATAGCTCATAGTATCTTGGTTTAGGATATCTAGTATAGAGATATTTATGGAGTATAGATAAGGCTTTTTAGTCAGTTGCTCAAATATACTATCTATAACAAACTTCGTTATAGCAGGGTATAGACGCGATTTTTTGGCTGCTTGTAAAAAGAAAAAAGGTGATATTAATGAGCCGTCTTCATCTACCATTCTAACTAGTGCTTCATACTTTATAATCTTGCCTGAACTAGCACTATATATGGGCTGATATAAAAGCTTAAAGCTATTTTTACCTATAGCATCTTTTAGTTTTTTACTCCATATGATATTGTTTTGATAATCTTTTTTAGTCTGAAGTGCATCTGTAAAATAGACTATATTTGCATTTTGTTTTTTAGCTGTTTTTAGGGCTATGTCGGCATTTGTTAGTAGAGCTTTATCTATGGTTTCATCTATGCAAACACCTATAGCATAGGTTATATAAAGCGATACATTATCGATGTTGTAAGAGTGTGAACTCATAAGTGTTAGTATCTTTTTAAATATCGCCTCTAAAGACTCCTCATCTATCTTTTTAGTGATAGCTAGAGCAAACTCATCTGATGGCATTTTATATAGCTTCATAGGGTAGGGCTTGCTCATCTCTTGAAGTAATCTAGAGAGAGCGACTAGCACTTTATCGCCAAAATCGTGACCATAAAAATCGTTTATCTCTTTAAAACTATCTATGTTTATAAGTATAAGTCCGTAGTGTTTTTTTGACTCCAAATCATCCAAAAGAGCATATCTATTTGGTAGCTCTGTTAGGGGTTCGTGGTTGATTTGATGAGCTAGTTTGTCATTTAGAAGTTTTGTTAGTTTGGTATCTTTTTCTATCCGCTTAAGCATAAGATTAAAGGCATATTGGAGTATGATGGAAACCCCGATCAAAAGAGCTACAGAGAGTAAAAGAAGATTTATCATCTCTTTTTTATACTCTGCTACATCTTCACTGATATCAAAAGCACAAAGTATCATAGCTACCTCTTCATCAGCAGCATTTACAAGGGGTCTTGTTGCTATGAGGTAGTCTTTGTCCTCTATGTGTTCTCTTGAGCTATGTTTAAAACTATATCCATTGCCTAATTTCTCAAAAAGGTTGCTGTTTGATGAGATGATAGAGTAATCTTTGATGGTTTTATGAGTTGAGTTTGGGAGCAGGGCTTTTACTTTATCTGTTTTATAGACTATAGCACTTAGTATATTTGAGTACTCATTTAGCTTGTTTTGCACCTTTTGCATATGTGCTACTGTATGGATGGAGCCTATATATTTGTCGTATTTAAACATAGGTACAACCGATATAACAGATATGTTGTAGATGGTTACATCGATGGAGACTAGAGCTTGGCGAGACTTTATAGCTTTTGCTAAAACGGGTCTTTTTTCTAGTAAGCTATCGCCATATAGGTTTGGGTCTTGAAGTCTTAAAAAATGGACCCCATTGCTATCTATAAAACCGCTAACATCTACAACTCCATCATTTTTAGCTTTGTCAAAATATGGTTTTGTAAGAGTATATAGCTCATCTCTATTTTTAGCTTCAAAAGCATCGACTATCGCTCTATCTTTTGCTATATCATAAGCTAAACTTGTTATACCTTTTTGTGTCTCCTCTAGTGCTAGATCAAAAGAGCTTTTAAGTAGCATTCTATGGGTGTTTGTTTTGTTTTCTAGTATAGATTTTTTATCTTTAGTGATGGTTACTAAAAACATAATGATTAGCAAACTCATAAGAGCGACAATTATAAGATTTGCTTTTGTTTTTATAGACTTCATTTAGCTTCTTTGGGATTTTGTAGTGCAATTATATCAGAAAAAATGATAGTTACTCTAATGATTTTAGCACTACTTAGGAGTTTTGAAGCTAAAAAGATGGTGGCGGTATATACCTACCTTTGTTAAAAACACATCCATGATTTTTTGGAAATAGTCTATCTGTCTCTATCCAGTAGTAGTTTTTATCTTTTAAAATCTTCGCTTTTTTATCTTTTAGCTCTAAAACTTCACCGCAGTTTGTTTGTGAACCAACCGCTATAACACCTCTAAAAGCTTGTAGATTTGCATTAAGGCTATTCATCGCTCTTTTTTCTTTTGTGGCCGCTGTATCTACTCTTTTATGGGAGATTTCATCGTGCTCTACTATCTTCTCCTCACCACCATTTGCCATCTCTTGCTCATCTTTTTTACTAGCTTTAGCCTCTAGCGATCCCCTTAGCTCTTTTGCTTTGGCTACTAAAGATACTTGTTGTGGGATAGATGAGTATTTTGCTATAAAATCATCACAATCTTGTATGGTTTTTAGCTCATAAAAGGCTACTTGATGCTCACCTATAAGTCGGTATCTCTCAACTATTTTGATGATATCTGATTTTTCTACAACACTACTAAGTTTTTGGTAGTCTATATATCTGCTATCTGGAGTTAGATGAGATAGTGAAAAATCACTTGTACACTGGTTGTATTTGCCTATGTTTGCTTTAGGTTTGCACTCAAAACTATTTTTTGAGACCTCTTTTAGGGGGTGTGTGAAGTATAGGTCTATATCTTTATAGTCATTGCTTATCTTTAGTATCTCTTGATTTGGTTTAGTTAGTTTTTCATACGGCTCATCTTCGATGCTTACTACTATATACTTATCTTTATGTTTTTCTAAAAGTGCATAGTAGTAGCCACTTTTACTCTCATATGTGCTTTGTTTGGTGTTTGATGATAGTGGTTGTTTTGATGATACACAACCGCTTAAAAAGAGTAGTGTTAGGGTAAAAAGAGATAGTTTTAACATAGGTTTTACTTATAAAGATGAGGATTAACCCCCACCTTTACTCTATCTCCGCATCTATAACATCATCATCTTTTTTCTTAGCATTTTGGTCTGCTCCGCCTTGTGCTTCAGATGATTTGTAGATATTTTCAGCCATCTTATGACTAGCCTCAGTTAGAGCTTTTACTTTTAGCTCTATCTGCTCTTTTGTTGCACTCTCATCTTTTAGAGTATCTTTAAGCTCAGTGATAGCTGTCTCGATTTTTGCTTTCTCATCAGCTTCTACCTTATCGCCATTTTCACTTAGTGCTTTTTCGGTTTGTGCTATAAGGGTATCTGCTTGGTTTCTTAACTCAACCAACTCTTTTCTTTTGCCATCTTCAGCTTTGTGAAGCTCGGCATCTTTTATCATTTTTTCTATCTCTTCATCACTTAATCCAGAAGAACCTGTAATAGTGATAGACTGGGATTTACCTGTCCCTTTGTCTGTTGAGCTAACTGTTAGGATACCGTTTGCATCTATATCAAAAGTGACCTCTATTTGTGGTACACCTCTAGGAGCTGCTGGGATATCGCGAAGCTCAAAAAGCCCTAAAGATTTGTTATCTTTTGAAAACTCTCTCTCACCTTGAACAACATTTATGCTAACCGCTGGTTGGTTATCTTCTGCTGTTGAGAAGATTTGAGATTTTTTAACAGGTATAGTTGTACCTTTTTCTATGATTTTAGTAGCAACACCACCTAAAGTCTCGATCCCTAGTGATAGTGGAGTAACATCTAGTAGAAGTACATCTTTAACATCTCCTCTTAAAACCCCACCTTGTATAGCAGCACCAGAAGCAACAACCTCATCAGGGTTTACACTTTTGTTTAGTGTTTTACCACCAAAATAAGCACTTACCATCTCAGCAGCTTTTGGAACACGAGTAGAACCACCAACCATGATGATCTCTTTTACCTCATTTGCTTGCAAATCGGCATCTTTTAGTGCCACTTTTATGTGCTCTATAGTCTCATTTAGTAGCTCATCAATCATAGCTTCAAATTTTGCACGGGTTAGTTTTATAACTAAGTGTTGCGGTCCCGCCTCTGTCATAGTGATAAATGGTAGATTTATCTCAGTCTCATTTGCACTTGATAGCTCTTTTTTAGCATTTTCAGCTGCATCTTTTAGTCTTTGAAGAGCCATTTTATCGTTTTTAAGGTCTATACCGTGTGAACTTTTAAACTCACCATTTAAAAAATCGACTATCTTGTTATCAAAGTCATCACCACCTAAGAAGGCATTTCCATCTGTACTTAAAACCTCAAAAGTTCCATCACTTATCTCTAAAACTGTAACGTCAAATGTACCACCACCAAGGTCATAAACTAAAACTTTCTCATCACCTTTGCTCTCAAGTCCATAAGCTAGAGCTGAAGCTGTTGGCTCATTTATGATACGAAGTACATTTAGTCCTGCTATAGTCCCCGCATCTTTAGTCGCTTTTCTTTGTGCATCGTTAAAGTATGCTGGAACTGTAATAACCGCATCTGTTACACTTGAGCCTATATAAGACTCTGCATCCTCTTTTAGTTTTGATAGTATTTTTGCTGAAATCTCTTGAGGAGTGTAAACTTTACCATCGATATTTACCGCAGCCATACCATCTTTATCTACTATGTTGTAGGTTACTTTATCGTGAGCTGCTTTTGCATTCTCCTCATTCATCATAAGACCCATAATTCTTTTTATAGATGAGATTGTTTTAGCTGGATTTGTTATAGCTTGTCTTTTTGCTGGATCACCTACTAAAATCTCACCTTTATCTGTAAATGCAACAACTGATGGAGTTGTGTTTTTACCCTCTTTGTTTGGGATAACTTTTGCTTCACCGCCCTCATATACTGCTACACAAGAGTTTGTTGTTCCTAAGTCTATTCCTATTACTTTACTCATTTTATTTCCTTTTAACTATTTTAATTTATAACGCTAGAGGAAGTAATTCCTCTAGCTTCGCTTGCCGCTAAGGCACTAAAGCTTCAAAGACAGAGCTTTGAGAATTTTAGAGATCCCAAACCGAGTTTGGGATGACTTGCCCTTAAAGCTTTTATATCGGTTTAGTTAGCCACTACCACCATAGCTTCACGGAGTGGTCGCTCTTTATATCTATAGCCTGTTTGAAAAGTTTGTACTATCTCTCCACTAGCTACACTATCGCTATCAACACTTTGGATAGCATTGTGGATATTTGGGTCAAACGGCTCATCGTGTGAAACTTTTGTGATACCATTTTTCTCTAAAGAAGATAAGAGTTGCTTATATGTAAGCTCAACACCCTCTTTTAGTTTATCGAAAAACTCCTCTTTGTTTACATCTGAAGATACTGAGTTTAAAGCCCCCTCTAGTGAGTCTAAAACTGGTACCAAATCTTTTGCAAACTTCTCATTTGCATACTCAAGAGCGGTTATCTTCTCCCTCTCAAGCCTTTTTTTAATATTTTCAAAATCTGCATGAACTCTAGCATACTTCTCTTGCATATCTTTTAACTCTTGTTGCAAGATATCAAACTCATTTAAGGCAGCTTGCTCTTCTGCTAAGACCTCTTCAGAGTTGCTCTGCTCGTTTTGTGTCTCATCTTTTATCTCATCTGACATAACTGTTTGTTTTTCTCCTTTTTTAAAAAGATGGCACAATTATACAGATTGAGTGTAACAATGTCAAGTCTAAGTTATATAGTTAGTATAAACTTAGTTGAGTCTATGTTTATAAAGGTTATATATTTATGTAAAAATTGTAAAATGTTAAAAAATAGCTTTTAAGGTTTGTTTATGAGATACATTATGGTAGTTTTAGGGGTCTTAGCGGGTGTTGTGCTTTTAGTTTATAGCCTACTTTTTACAAGTTTTGGAAATGCTCTACTTAAGCCGATGGTTGAGTCAAAAGTAAACCAAACCATAGGCTTTGATGGAAAGCTAGAGAGATTTAGTTTAGGTTTTAGTAGTTTTGGTATAACCTATGAGGTAGATAAAAACACCATAAAACTAGATGGTGATTATTCACTTTTTCAAAAGAGTTTTGATGCTATTTATGCACTAGATTTGCAAAATCTAAGCTCATTTTCAAAACTAGCCGATATGCCACTAAGAGGCTCTTTGGGTATTGAGGGTGGAGTAAAGGGTGATCTTATACATGTGCAGAGTGATGGAGTTTTAACTTTAGCTAAAACCCCCGTGGTTTATAAGATAAATCTAGAGGATTTTAACCCAACAAAGATAGTTCTATCTTCAAGTGGTTTAAAACTAGAGGAGATTTTAAATATCATCTCAAAAAACCCGTATGCAAAAGCTTTGGTAGATTTGGACATAAATATAAATAGCATAAAAGAGAATAACCTTGATGCAGATATAAACATATCAACTAAAAATGCGATACTTAGTTCAAAATATATGAAGAGTGATTTTGATGTAGATATACCAGATACACCTTTTAATCTTGCACTAAACTCAAAGCTAAAAGGTGATGAAGCAAACTATAATCTTTTACTTAGCTCAAAACTTTTTGATATAAAATCATCAGGCGAACTTACCCCACAACCTCTAAAAGTAGATAGTACTTATAGTTTAAACATAGCAAATCTTGAGGCACTAAAACCTATAACAGGGCAAAATTTTAAGGGTAGTTTTAAAACAGATGGAACCATAAAAGGTGATGATAATAATCTTGTAGTAAAAGGTTCAAGTGATGTCGCCTCATCTGCTACAAAATATATAGCGACACTAAAAAAGAAAAACCTAGATGAGCTAGTTTTAGATATCGCTCATCTAAATATAGCCAAACTTTTAGAGATGTTAGGTGAGCCTTCTTATGTTAGTAAAGGGACTTTAGCATTAGAGGCAAAACTAAAAGGTTTTAGCACCGATAATCTAAATGGCGATATTTTAGTAGCTAGTGATGGGGTTTTACTAAACCAAGCAACTATAAAAAAAGAGTTTGAGCTAGACTTACCAACCACAAGTGCAGATATTAGGGCTTTAGTAGATATAAAAGATGGAGTTGCTAAAAGCAATAGTATAAAAATAGACTCAAATCTTGCAAAATTAGCCCTAAAAGAGTTTAGGTATGATCTAAAAAAACTATCGTTAGATAGCAACTATGAGTTAAATGTAGCCGATTTATCTAAGCTATTTTTCATCACAAAAACACCTATGCAAGGCTCATTTGTAGCTGATGGAGAGCTAAAACAAGATAGCGATCTTTTGATTAGTATAAACTCAAAAAGCATAGGGGATTTAAAGGCAAAGCTTCTAAATGATGATTTTGAAGCAAATATAACAAACCTAAAGGCCTCAAAGCTTCTATATACACTAAAAAAACCAGATATTTTAGAATCAGACTTAGAGGCTAAGTTAAAGTATAACTTAGTAAGTGCAAGTGGAGATGCTGATGTAAAACTAGCAAATGCTAAGTTTAACCAAAACCAAGTTTTTGATCAGTTAAAGGCTTTAGCAAACATAGACCTATATAAAGAGAGTCTTAATGGCAATGCAACAGCTAAGATAGATAAAAATCTAACACTAGCGACACTAGATTTACTCTCAAAAAATGCCTCTATAGTATCACCAAAAACCCTTTTAGATAGTGATAAAAATAGTATAGATTCTGATATTTTGCTAACTTATAAAAAAGATGAGATAAAAGCAAATCTAAAAGGTAGTGTAGAAAAACCAACCATAACGATAGATCTCGATGCCTTTTTAAAATCTCGTGCAGGGGAGAAACTGCTAAAAAAAGCAGATAAGCTTTTAGATAAACTCTTTAAATAGTAACAATACTTGGCGATGGCTCATAAAAGTAGTAGCCTTGACTCATGGTGACACCTAGCTCGTTAGCTAGGTTGTATATCTGCTCATTTGCTACAAACTCTGCTACTGTAGCTATGTTCATATTTTTAGCAAATCTAGATATATGTTTAACTAAAAGTTGTGAGTTTTTATCGTGCGGTAGGTTTTTTATAAGACTAGCATCTATCTTTAGTATATCTATATTTAGTTTTATAAGGTGTTCAAAGTTAGAGTAGCCACTTCCAAAATCATCTACCGCAAATCTACACCCTATCCTTTGACACTTCTCTATAAACTCAGCAACCTCTTTATAGTTCTCTATGCCATCGCTCTCTAGTATCTCAAAGACTATGAATCTTCCTATATTATCTTTTTCTATAGTGTTTAGCATATATTGGTTTAGAGTTGTGTCTAGTATATCGGTTGTTGAGAGATTTATACTTATAGAAACACCGTATGTTTTTATGTTTTTTACAACCTGATCAAAAACTATCCTAGTTAGTTCTAGTGAGAGTTTTGATTTTTTGGCAATATCTAAAAAGTGAAACGGCGAAACAACACTTCCATCCTCATCTATAAGCCTTATAAGTGCTTCATGCTTTGCTATCTCTTTGGTTTTATTTAGCACTAGTGGTTGGTAGTAGGTTGCTATGCGGTTGTTATCTATAGCACTTCTTAGTTTTTTGTACCATCTTATGTTCTCCTCTTGTTCGCTAGATATATCTTGAGTGAAAAGGTTAAAACTTTGTGAGTTTTGTTTCGCTTTTTTTAGAGCAACTAGTGCATGTTCTAGTAGTTTTTCGCTAGTGTGAGACATACCTATGGCTACTGTAAATATCACATCTATATCATCTAGCTTAAAAACCCTATCTTTTGTTTTTTGTATAAGAGTATGAAGAAGTGACTCAAATTTGATGCTATCGACTCCATCGCAAAGTAGTGCAAACTCATCGCTACCGAGTCTAAATACCTCTAGATTTTTATATCCATTTAGCTCATCTTTTAGCCAAGATGAGTAGGCTATAAGGGTTTTATCCCCTATCTCATTTCCATAAACTTCATTTATATCGGCAAATCTATCGATATTTAGTATCGCTAAACAAGCATACTCTTTTTTTGAGATAGCTTTTTGTAAAGAGTAGCGATTTGGTAGATTTGTCAAAGAGTCTATAGTTAGGGTTGTTTTTAGCTCTTGCTGTTTTTCATTTAGTGAGTTTATGGAGTTGCAAACTGCAAAGTCAAGATCTCTTAGCTCATGGATAAAATGGTTTTGTGGTTTTGGCTCTATCTCTTTAACTTGCTTAGCGATAGACTCAAGTGGCCCTAAAACCAAAAGCCTAACGATATATACGGCAAATATCATAACTATAGAGATGATAATAACCATAGAGATGCCATAATATAGTGCCGTGCGGGTAAAGCGATCAAATATATAATCCTCATCTAAATCTAGATAGAGAGTCGCATAGTGCTTTATGTTGTCTTTGTAGTAGGTAAAGCTACTTTTGTATCTAAATGCTTTTTTATCTTTTAGAAGTTTAGTTATCTCACCGATGGAGTGGTAATTTTCGCCTAGTAAAGTACCTATAAGCCTTTTTTGAGATGAGTAGCTTATGATTTTATCATCAAAAGATAGCGATAGGGTTTTTATGGCAGGATTTACAATGCTATTTTGCTCTAAAAGAGCTTGTATATTTTTAAGTCTATCATCAGAGAGTATCCCTCTTATATGCTCCTCAAGATGGTAGAGTGACTGGTTTGTCTCTTTTGCTAAAAAGCTTAGCATATTTGCTTTTTCTATCTTGTAGTTTAAAAAAAGTACTATAACTCCAAGTATAAAAAACATACTTATAGCTAGTAGATTAAACCTTGAGAGTCTCATCTTATAAGCCTAATAGTATTGATATTTTGGTGTTTTAGGTACTCTATCTCATCTTTTGCAGGTTTATCGTGTAGCCATTTTATAAGCTTTAGGGAGTTTAAAAACTCCTCATAGCTCTCACCCTCTAAGTATGGCTCTGCAGTGTTATAAAACTCTTTTGGGTCATTTTTTAGTTGTGTTAGAGCTAGAGCAAAAAGCTCTTTTAATTTCTCTATGCTCTGTTTGTTCTCTAGATAGACCTCTTCGTTTATAAAGAGTGCATCTATAGCAAAAAAAGTTTTCAAATCTTTTGTGCTTACTATATTTTTAAAACCATTTTTATATAATGTACTCGCATATGGGTGGTATGAGATGGCTATTTGTGGGGTTTTAGTGTTTTTTAACATAGCTATCTCTCTTTGATCAGACTCTATAAGCTTAAACTCTAATGTTTCAAGATGATACTCTTTAACAAAAGCTTCAAAAAGGTTTCGATTTATAGAGCCTTGTTCTAGATAGACATCGATAGCATAGCCGTAGTCTCTTAGCTCATCTAGTGTGTAGTTTGATGTTATCACATCGGCTCCATCTGAGCGATCGACCAAAAAGATAGGGACTATGTCGTCTTTGTGTGTAAAGTTCAAAAGTTCATACTGTGTAGATAAAAAGCCTTGTGTAAAATCTCTCTCATAGAGTCTAACATTATCACTCAAATCACTAAGCCAGATAAACTCTATACCGCTACCCCTTAGCCAGTCTTTTTCATGGATATACGCCATAGGAGTGTAGCCTACCCATGGGTTTGTAGATATAAAAATCTTATGTTTTTGTTCCATCTTTTGGTACAACACAACTAAAAAAAAGCTTAGCGATAAAAAAGCTAAAAGTACTAACAATGCAACCTTTGCTCTTTTCACTCTACTACCTTAGTTTGTTTGAAAATATTATAATTTATTCATTCTTAATATCCTCTTGCATCTGCTAGAGTTAAGCATAATAAAATGTTATTTTGTTTTTTAGCTAGAGTATTTTTAGCTTCAAGTAGAGTTGAACCTGTTGTGATGATATCATCTACTAGTAGTATATCTTTATATTTTATATCTTTTAGCTCAAAATTTCGTGGATTTAGCAGTCTAAACTCCTTGCTTTTTCCACTATAATTTACACTATTTCTAGCTCTTAGTTTGCTATGGAGTGGTGAGATATATTTTGAGCTTAGAGCTTTGTTTAGTATGGCGGTGTGTGAGTAGCCACCGCTTAGTTTATCATCTATGGCGATGGAGTTTATAGTACTACTAAAGTTAAAGTTTTTGGCAAACTTATAAAATGAGTTTTGTGCTAAGATGGAGTAGATATAAAAACCAAGTGGGGTGTGTTTTGTGTGGAGTAGATCTTTTATCTCTTCGTACTTATAAAAGGAGATGACCTCTGTATGTTTATCTAGTTTTCGCTTGTAGATAGATGGGGTTAGATGGTTTTTTTGACACTCTAAGCAGATGTGCAAGTGTGATAACTTCTCGCACATCAAACATCGCATCAGCTCATCTTTAAAACAGACATAAAGGCCTCTTGCGGAAGCTGAACCTTACCAACTGCTTTCATCCTTTTTTTACCCTCTTTTTGTTTCTCTAAAAGTTTTCGTTTCCTTGTGATATCTCCGCCATAACACTTTGCGGTTACATTTTTACCCATCGACTTTACAGTTTCACGGGCTATAACACGGTTACCTATAGAGGCTTGAACGGCGACTTCAAAAAGTTGTCGTGGTATGATATCTTTCATATTTTTAACAAGAACTCTACCGCGACTCTCAGCAGAGCTTTGCGGAACTATAATACTAAGTGCATCTACAACTTCACCTGCTACTTTAACATCTAGCTTTACAAGTTCACCCTCTCTAAAACCTATCGGCTCATAATCAAAACTAGCATACCCTTTTGAGATAGACTTTAAGGTATCGTAAAACTCAACGACTATCTCATTTAGTGGGATTGAGTACTCAAGCATAACACGACTCTCATTTAGGTAGGTCATCTTATCTTGAACTCCTCGTTTGCCAACAAGTAAGTTTATGATGTTTCCTAAGTATTCGCTAGGTGTTATAACGGTAGCTTTTACATAAGGCTCCTCTATCCTCTCTATAGTACTAACCGATGGCAACTGTGATGGGTTTTGAACCTCTAACATCTCACCACTTGTTAGGTAAACATTGTAAACAACCGATGGAGCTGTTGCTATTAGGTCTATATTGAACTCTCTCTCTAGCCTCTCTTGAATAACCTCCATGTGGAGCATTCCCAAAAAACCAACCCTAAAACCAAACCCTAAAGCGACAGATGTTTCAGGCTCAAATGAGAGTGAAGAGTCGTTTAGTTTTAGTTTATTTAGAGCCTCTCTAAGCTCTTCAAACTTGTCGGTATCGATCGGGTAGAGTCCTGCAAAAACAAAAGCTTTAGCGGGTTCATAGTCCCCTACAGGCTCTTTTGTAGGGTTTTTTGCATCGGTTATGGTATCGCCTACATGTATAAGCCCTACCTCTTTTATGCCAAGAACTACTATGCCTATCTCACCACTTTTGATCGAGTCGGTTTTTTTGCGGTTTATGGGGTGTGGGTACATAAGATCAAGCACTTGATGGGTCTCATCGTTGCTCATAAGTTTAACTAGTTGAGATTTTTTGATCTCTCCATCAAAAACACGAACAAGTGCCAAAGCCCCAAGGTATGAATCAAACCAACTATCATAGATGATAGCTTTAGTAGGAGCGATAGGATCACCTTGCGGAGCGGGGATACGATCGACTATAGCATCTATAAGTTCACGGATACCAACACCTGTTTTAGCAGAGATAAGACAAGCCTCAGTAGCATCTATACCGATACTAGCCTCTATCTCCTCAGCTACTTTTAGTGGGTCTGCTGCTGGTAGGTCTATCTTGTTTATAACAGGGATAAGCTCAAGGTTATTCTCCATCGCTAGATAGACATTTGCTATAGTTTGAGCCTCAACACCTTGAGCCGCATCTACTATAAGCAAAGCCCCATCACTTGAAGCTAGAGATTTGCTAACCTCATAGCTAAAATCGACATGACCTGGAGTGTCGATAAGGTTTAGTATATAGTGTTTTCCATCTTTTACATAGTCTAGTCTAACACTTTGAGCTTTTATGGTGATACCTCGCTCTTGCTCTATGTCCATAGTATCCATCATCTGAGTACTCATCTCTCTAGAGCTAACCGCTCCACACTCTTGGATGATACGATCGGCTAAAGTACTTTTACCGTGATCTATGTGGGCGATTATGGAGAAGTTTCTAATATTGTCCAATTTATCCCTCTTAAGCAAACAGTGTATTTATGCTCTCATGGTGATAGACTCTTCTAATCACCTCAGCAAATAGCGGAGCAACAGATAAAACAACGATTTTATCACTCTCTTTAGAGTCTAGTGTGTTTGTAACTATTAGCTCATCTAGTTCACCATTTTGTATATTTTCATATGCTTTGCCACTTAAAACCGCATGTGTAGCACAAGCTATAACAGATGTTGCACCTTTGTTTTTAAGGGCTGTTGCGGCTTTTACCATAGTCCCTGCGGTATCGACCATATCATCAACCATAATGATATCTTTACCATCAACTTCACCTATGATATTCATAACTTCACTCTCATTTGCTCTCTCTCGTCTCTTATCGACTATAACCATATCAAGTCCTAGTCTTTTAGCAAAGTATCTAGCTCTAGCAACTCCACCGATATCGGGTGATGCGACTATCGGGTTTTTGAGATTTTTACTTTTTATGTAGTTCTCAAACGCTATAGAGCCATAAAGGTTATCAACTGGAATGTTAAAAAAGCCTTGAATCTGCCCAGCATGAAGATCTATGGTTATAACTCTATCTATCCCCGCCGCTTCGTACATATCTGAGACTAATCGTGCAGTTATAGGGACTCTAGGGGCTGCTTTTCTATCTTGTCTTGCATAACCAAAGTATGGTATAACCGCTGTTATACTAGTAGCAGATGAGCGACGGAGTGCATCGGTCATGATAAGTAGTTCCATAATATTATCGTTTGATGGAGCCCCAGTTGATTGGACTATAAAGACATCTTTTCCTCTTACACTCTCAGAGATTTGTACTGAAATCTCACCATCACTAAACTTTTTAATATCTGCTTTTGCTAAAGGGGTGTCTAGTATCTTACATATCTCTTTTGCAAACTCAACACTAGCACTTCCAGCAAAAATCTTATAGCCTCGCATAGATAAACCTTGTTTTTTAAATGTAATGAAATTCTACTCAAAGAGTTCTAAGATATTGTTTAGGTTTTTACTAAAATAGTACTCATTCGACTATAAACTCAGCCATAACGGGTAGATGATCAGAATAACCCTCACCTTTGTGTTTTTGTATTTTGCCCCAAACCATCTCCCATCTTTTTATATATTTTGGGTTTTTAAAAAGGTAGGGCAAAGATAGATTTTTCATAGAGTCATCTTTATAGTAGAGCCCTTTTTTAACCAAAAGCGGCTGTGAGATTATGATGTTATCTAGTGCCTCTTTTGTACCTTTATATATATAACTATAGCGATCGGCTTCGTATCTATCGTACCATAAGTTGTAGAGTTCACCGCGACTTAGCTTAGCATTTTTGACTTTGGCATCTTGCTTTTTAGTGTTTAGTATATGGTTTATCCCTGTTTTACCATAGGTGTTATTTAGTCGCCTCTCTTTTTTAAAGGTAAACTCTTCGTTGTAGTTTGAGTTAAAATCCCCTAAAAGAACTATGTTTTTATCTAGTCCTATCTCTTCTACCCTTTTTCTAAGGGCTTTGGCACTCACTATACGGCTACTTTCTGGGTGTGTTTTTGAACTCCAGTGGTTGGCAAATATATATAGATCGTGATTGTTTATCTTAAACTTTGCCTCTAGTATATTGCGGTATGAAAAAGATGATGTTACAAAAACCTCTTTTGTATAGGTGAAGGGAAATTTACTTAACATCGCTACTTTTATAGTTGTATTTTTCCTATCGGCGATCTTATAGTACTCATAGTAAAGCCCCATCTGCTTAAGAGTAAAACGCAAATCTTTTAATGCACTAAGTGATTCTACCTCAACTAAAGCTATGATATGGGCATCTACATCTTTGATAACTTTTGCTAGATTTTTAAGCTTTTTTTTGTAGTTTGTTTGGTTCCAAAGCGATGGCCCATTTGGGATATACTCTTTATACTCATAGCCATCGTGCTTAAGGTCAAATAGATTTTCGACATTGTAAGTCGCTATCTTGATAGTTTGTGAAGCTACAAGGGTGTTTATGAGTAGTAGCATACTTATGAGTAGCTTCAAGCACTTATACCATTTAGTCTTAGTAGATTTTTAGGCTCAACCTCTCTGCCCATAAGGGTTTTAAAGAGTTCGCCCATACTTTTGCTTCCGCCACCTTTTAGTACTATGTTGTGGTATCTTTTAGCTAGATTTGAGTTAAAAACACCCTCATCTAAAACACCAAAAAAAGCATCAGCACTTAGCACTTCAGCCCATTTATAGCTATAGTATCCAGCGGCATAACCACCTGCAAATATATGTGCAAACCCATTTTGAAACTTGTTATAACTCGGTGGTTTTATAAGTGCGGTTTTTTCTCTCAAGCTATCTAGTAGCCCTTGAACTTCATCGCCACTATGTAGTTTTGAGTGGAGTAAAAAGTCAAACAGACTAAACTCAAGCTGTCTTAGCATACCAAGAGCCGATAGAAAATTTTTGGCACGATTTAGCCTTGCTATCATCTCACCATTTAGAGTTTCGCCTGTTTTATAGTGTTTGGCAAATAGTTTTAAAACATCTGCCTCATAGGCAAAGTTCTCTAAAAACTGCGATGGGAACTCAACCGCATCCCACTCAACACCATTTACCCCGCTAACTTCACTCTCACTAACCTCACTTAGTACATGGTGGAGTGCATGACCTAGTTCGTGAAAAAGTGTTACTACATCATCGTGTCTTAAAAGAGATGGATTATCTTTGCTTGATGGGGCAAAGTTACACACTACAACCGCCGATGCTAAGTGGGTTTTGCCATCTTTATCTATGTGGTGTGAGCTAAAATCATTCATCCAAGCTCCACCTCTTTTACCTTTTCTTGCCTCAAGATCAAAGTATAATCTTGCACTTTTTTTACCATCAACTAGCACATCATAACTAAAAGCTTTAGCATCCCAAAGTGGCTCATCTACACTTTTAAACTCTATGCCAAATAGTTTTTCTAAAAACCCTAAAGTCCCTTTTAGCACACTATCTTGCTCAAAATATACTCTATACTCCTCTTCGTCTATATCATACATCTTCTTTTTAAGTAGTTCGCTATAAAAGGCACTATCGTAACTCTCAAGCTTAACTTCACTTAGTTTTTGTAGCTCATCTAGCTCTTTTTTGGCTTGATTTTGACTATCTTTTAGAAGTTTTTCTAAAAAATCAATAACAGATTTCTCATCTTTTGCCATCTTTGTAGCTAGTGAAAAAGATGAGTAGTTTTTATACCCTAAGAGTTTGCTCATCTCATCTCTAAGGGCTAAAAGCTCATCGATGATAAGGCTATTTTGTGGAGCTCTAGTCACATAGGCTCTATATAGCTCTTCGCGGATTTTTCTGTTTTTACCATATGTCATATAGGCTACAAATGATGGTTGTTGCAGGGTAAATTTGTACTTAGTTACTCCATCTTCACTAAACCTAGCAGCTGCTAAATCGCTTTTACTTAGTCCATCTACATCAGCCTCATCTACAACTAGTTCGTACTCATTTGTAGCATCTAGCAGATTTTGTGAAAAGTCATTTGTTAGGGTTGTTTTTCTAAGGTTGATTGATTCTAGTTTCTGTTTTGTAGCATCATCAAGATGGGCACCACTTAGTTCAAAATTTAAGATATTTAACTCTAAAACTCTCTTTTGTGCATCGCTTAAACCCTTTTGTTTTTGTATATCTTTAAAGGCATTATAAAGCTCTATATTTTGTGAGATTTTAGTCTCATATTCGCTTAAGAGCGGAAGTGCTTGTGAGTATATCTCTTGAGTTTTAGGGGTATTATTTACTGAGTTTATATGCGATAGTGGGGTGAAAAAACTACTAAGATTTGTCTCAAGGCTCTCTAGCTCTTTTACAAAGTTTTGATAAGTTTTGCTTTTGAGTTTTATAAGCTCATCTATGCTTTGGTTGTTTTGTTTTAGAAGGGTTTTTAGCTCATCTATAAAAGTATCTAGATTTAGGTTAAAGTTTAAAAAGTTATCCACGATTTTTCCTATTTTTTTACAATTATATCTACTCTATCTAAATAAAATGTTTTTATAATATAATGTGATATAATATTTTTCCATAATGTGATTTTTAAGGGGGAGTTTGTGGGTAGTGCCAAAAAAATCAAACAATTTTACCTATTTATCACTATCTTAGCTATACCTCTTATAGGTGCTATGGTTATTTTTTCACTACTTTACATAAACACTAAAAAAGATCTAGAACTAACTACTCATCAGCTAAAAGGGCTAGATATCATCCTTGATATCCAAAAAAGTATCCATCTAGCACAAAAGATTAGAGGGTTAAGTCTTATAGCAAATATAGATGAGCCAAATAGTAAAAAACTGAGTCAATTTGAGAGTAAATTTACACAAAACAATATAAAAATATCTAAAAAACTAAACGCTATAAAAAAAGAAGATAAGCTAAAAACAGAAATGATAGAGTTTGTAGATGGGCTTATAAAGAGCGATATTTACAAGCTAAAAAGAGATGATATAACCAAGATTATAGAGAGATTTTTAAGTTATGAGCTTTTGATTTCTCACCATTGTGAGCTTATACTTGAGTCTGATAGTAGTAGGTATTTGTTGGTTGAAAATGCACTGCTAATACTCCCAAAACTAGTTGAACTCAATGCTCAGCTTAGAGCCATGGTGATAGATAGTATTCCATCAGATGAGCAACTCCATATACTCACAAGCAAGATTGATGATCTTTTTAAAAAGTTTGTATTTAACTGCGATATGTTAAAAAGAGATGAGGAGTTTTTTAAGATAGAGGAGGTTTGCATCGATGTGTCGCAAACCCAAAAAGAGATAGTAGATTTTATAAATCAAGGTAGCTTAAATAACTCAAATGAGATTTTTAACAGAGCTACAGACTATATCGACTCTATGATAGAGGCAAATGGTAAAACTTTGAGTATTTTAAGGTATGAGCTAGAGCAAAAACGGGGAAGTGTGACTCGCACTATTATATATATTGTGATTTTTGGGGTGTTGGCTATCATCTTCATATCTGTAGTAAATAGGATTTTTTACCTAACCAACAAAAACTACATAGATAAGATAAAAAGCCTAACCATAACAGACTCGCTAACTTCACTCTACAATAGACGGTTTTTTGATGAGACTAGTCAAAAGTATCTAGATCTATATAGGCGACTAGGGCTTTGTGTGAATTTTATAATGCTAGATATCGACTTTTTTAAACAATACAACGACACCTACGGTCATCAAAAAGGTGATGAGGCTCTAGTGAGTGTTGCTAAGGTTCTAAAAGATCATGCAAAAAGGTCAAGTGACAAAGCATTTAGGCTAGGTGGTGAAGAGTTTGGAGTACTTTTTATATCTAAAGATAAAGAAGATGCAAAGATGTTTGCTGAACATCTAAGAGCTGAGGTGGAGGCTCTTAAGATAGAACATAAGCAAAGCGATGTGAGTAGATACTTAAGCATATCTATCGGTTTAGTATCTTTAGATAGGAGCATAGCTAACAAGGCTGATCTATATAAACAGGCCGATACGGCACTCTATGAGGCTAAAAATAGCGGGAGAAATAGGGTGGTTAGTTTTTAGCTTTTTAAATCTATTTAACTTTTATATTTTCAATGATAGTTGTAAAAAACTCTTTTGAGTAGAGTTCTATCTCTCTTATATCTTTTATAAAAGGCTGAACATCGTTTTTTACTTTTTGGATATCAAGAGCCTCTAGCCTTTTTAGCAACAGCTCTTTTATGCTCTCTTTTGTAAGATTTTCTGGTATTTGTATATCATTTGATTCTAAAAACTTACAACTTTGAGATAATCTTGCTTTTAAGTGAGCAGAATCAAGCTCTATATCATTTGCTACATACCAAACTAAATCATACCAATCTCTCCCTTTTGCTCTTGTACTCCATGCTCTACATAAAATAGCGTGCATTTTACCAGCAAATAAAGATGGTAATGTAAAAGCATTTATAGAAAATACTCTTGGCGTTAATTTTATAATATTTTGTGTTTTAAAATCTAAAGGTGGGCTTGTATCGATTTCTAGTTTTATTTTTACTATTTGATATTTATGGATTTTATCTGTTATATTTTTTGGAGTATTTATATTTAACAGATGCTCAATAGTATTTCCTTTTACAAAAGCAGAGGCTATTGCACTATTTTGGTTTTTCTCTCTTGTTTCTATATTTATATCAAATCCAAACGATTTTAAAGTATCAATAATAGTATTTTGAAATGGCTTTAAATCAAAATTTGGATTTACTTCAAGAAGAGAAAATTCTAAATCTTCAGAAAATCTAGGAAGATTGTGTAAAATTCTTAAAGCAGTTCCACCATAAAAAGCAGCATATTTAAAAAAACCTGCATCATAAAGTCCAAGTAGTATCATCTCTTGCAATATCTCTCTTAGAGCGTCATAACTACTATTTGAATCTGTTAAATCATATTTTTCTAACATTTTTAAAAGTGCTGGATTAGTCATATTTTCCCTTTTTTTACTAATGTGGCTAATGTTTTTAAATTTCTTGATTTATATGCTTTTGCAACTGTTTCTATAAGTTCATAATTTAAAGGTTTTACAATATCAACTCTTAAATCGTATCTCAAATACTCCATCATTGAAGTTTGTGTTAATGTCCCTATGCCTCTATCGTATTTTATTTTATCACATAGTGCTTTTTCGCAAGTTGCTATAAATCTTCCACCATCAGCATCATCATAAATCCAATCAACTCCTAAAGAGTAGGCTTTAAGAGTTACTTTTTTATAGCTAAATCTTCCTATGGGGGTATCAAAAAGTTTTTCATTTTTAGTTGTAGCAGATGTTATTTCACTAACTTTCTCAGGTATCATTCCATGATAACTAAGTGCATAATCAAATGAGACATATGAGGGAGCATATAGCATATTTGCAACACTAACTAGGTCGATTGGTCTGGTTCTATAAGGTTTTGAAAAAACATAAAACCCTTTTTTGAGTCTTATTAGATCACCATTTTTAACTAAAGTTGATATTTTTTCATTTACATTGCTAAATGATTTTTCAAGTATTGAAGATATCATATCGTGAGAAAATACACTTAATGGCAAACTATTTTTTAGTTCTATTGTTTTCATAAATACAATTTTATCATAAAAATGTATTATTTTATATAGATAATCCAAGAAACACGGATTTGGTATCTAAAATAATAGTGATTTTTAAAAAAGTTCTATTTGATTAATCTTTGAAATAAGATATCTTCTAGGTTTCTACTTGTATCTGCTACCAATAAAATATAGACTCTTTTATCTTCTATTTTAAATATAATCCGCCATCTTTTGTAGATAATTTCTCTATATTTTAAAATTCCTATTTGTTGAAGCTCTAAAACAACTCTTTTTCTTTGTGGAAAATAGTGCAGCTCTTCACACTCTTTTTTTATATCAAAAAAAATCTTTTTAGCAGTAGGTATGCTATCTAGCTTTATATACTCAATAATAGTCTTTAAATCATCAGTGGCATTTTCTGTCCAAAAGACTTCAAACTTTTTCATCTCTACTCAAATAGTTTTTTTTCTAAGTTTAAAAATACCTCTTTTTGGCTGATTATATTTTTATTTTCTATATCATTTTCACTTTGAATAAGGAGTTTTAGAAGATTTATAGAGTTTTGCATATTTTCATAACTCTTTATATCTTGAATTACAGCTTTTGCTTCACCATTTTGAGTTATGATTATCGCTCTTTTGGTCTCATTTGCTTCATTTATAACCTCTGCCGTTTTTGATTTTAGGTAAGAGATCGGTTTTATATCGCTACTTAGATTCATTTTAACCCCTAGGTCGTTTTGGGTATTGTACCAAATTTAGTCTTTATTTGGTTTAACTATCCACCCGCCACCTAAAAGCTTTGAATCATCGTAAAATACTCCCGCTTGGGCTATAGCGACCCCAAAAACAGCTTCACTTAGCTCTACAAAGGCAAGATCACCCTTTATGCTAACTTTACAATCTATAGGTTTTGTTCTATAGCGAAGTTTTACTTTGCACTCAAACTCTTTTTCATCTATAAACATATTTAAGTTCTCTAGCACCACACTTCTACAAGCTAGATCCTCTTTTTTACCGACCACTATGCGGTTTGTTTTGGCATCTATACTTAACACATAGTGAGGCTCATGAGCCCCATGAACACTAAATCCTCGCCTTTTTCCTATGGTGTAGTGCATATAGCCTTTATGTTCACCCACGATATTGCCATTTTTATCTAGCACTTCGCCCACCGTATCTACATCTATATGCTCTTTTAAAACATCGGTATATGTGGTTTGCACAAAACATATCTCGCTAGACTCTCTTTGTTTTGAAAAGGATTCTAGCTCTAGTATAGATGAGGCTAACTCCTTTACTTCGCTCTTTTTCTTAGTCGCTAGTGGGAAGATGAGCCTAGGTAAAACAGCCTTATTTATGTAAAATAAAAAGTAGCTCTGATCTTTTGTGTCATCTTTAGCTTCATATAAAAACTCACCATCACACTTTATATAATGCCCCGTTGCTATAAAATAAGCCCCTATGCTATCGGCAAAGCTTACCATCTCGCCAAATTTTAGGTTACGGTTACATAAAGCACATGGATTTGGGGTTTCACCCTTTGCATAGGTCGCTATAAATGGTTTGAAAACCTCTCTATCAAACCTCTCTTCGGCATTGTGGATATGGAGTTTCATCCCTACAAAATCGGCAGCTTTTTTTGCTTTTTCTATGTTTTGCCTATGGTACTCATCGTTTTTATGTAGCACCATATAGACACCCTCAACATCATACCCTTGTTGTTTTAGTAGATATGCACTCATAGTAGAATCGACCCCACCGCTCATCCCTACTAAAACTTTTTTATTTTGCACTATTTTTTCTTCTTTTTAGGTTTAAAACTCTTTAACATTTTTCCATACTCTGTGTTTTGAAGCTCATTTACTTCTAAGAGTTTTATCTGCTCTTTTATGGAGCGTTTTATCTCTTTTGTTATAAGATCTAGATCATCGCTTAGGTGGATTAACTCCAAATCTTCTTTGTTTATCATACCACTTGCTAGAAGTTTTTGCTCTAAAAACTCTATAAGTGGTTTGTAAAACTCAACTCCATAAACAAAGAGTTTTACCCCACAAGCTTTTTTTGTTTGTATAAGTGTTAGTGCCTCAAAAAGCTCATCTAGAGTGCCAAATCCACCTGGAAAAATCACATAGGCGATAGAGTATTTTACAAGCATAACTTTTCGTGAAAAAAAGTAGTCAAACTCTAAGCTTGTAGTTGTGTAGGGGTTTATCTTTTGCTCAAATGGTAGGTCTATATTTAGCCCGATAGACTCAACTCCGCCAACATCACAAGCCCCTTTGTTTGCCGCTTCCATGATACCAGGTCCACCACCTGTGATGATGTTAAAGCCATCTTTAGCTAACATACTCGATAGTTCAACTGTTTTTTGGTAGTAAAAATCATCACTTTGAGTTCTAGCACTACCAAATATAGTCACAGATGGCCCTAGTTCACCTAGCTCATCAAACCCTTTTACAAAATCTGAGAGTATCTTAAAAACACTCCAAATATCAGCCGATTTTAAATCTTTTACATACTTTTTAGTTAAGTCGTCTCTATGTTTTTTCTTTGCCATTATAGTTTTAGTTTATTTATCCTCTCAAGTCTTGTACCTATAGTGGTTATCTGAACCCCAAAGTTACCATCTACTATCACAACTTCACCCTCTGCTATGACCTTATCATCTACTAGTATCTCAAGTGGATCATTTGCTAGTTGATTTAGCTCTACAACCGAACCTATATCCATACTAAGAACATCTTTTAGGAGCATCTTTTTTTTACCGATACGAACTTTGACAGGGAGTTTTACATCTAGTATGAGTGAGATGTTGTTCATCTCCTCAGAGCTTAGTGAAGCTTGAGATTTGCTATGCTCATCTAAAGAGGCACTCTCTGCTAAGTTTTGTGTGTTTTGGTTTTTAAAGAGTAGGTTTTGCATCTCTTTGTCTAAGATAAGCATAAGGGTAAAGTCCCTTGAAGCTAAGTGAAAACCGTAGGTGTACATCTTCCCATAGCCCTCAAGCGAAACCTCGGCACTCTCATCTACTATCTCTATATCAGATATGTTAAAAGATAGTGCAGGTAGCTCTTTTTGAGCCGCTAGATTGTTAGAGATAGAACCAAATATATTTGAGCTTATCTCTTTTATGGCATCTAAATCGTCTTCATTTACATCACTTCTAGTGCTATCCTCTTCACCTAACATCATATCAGATAAAAAAGCTACAAGTTCAGGTGTAAAACCCAACATAAATGAGCTATTGCCATACTCTTTTGTATCTACTTTTACTAAAACCATCGGGGAGATGATAGTAGAAGTTATATTTAAATCTTGCTCATCTTTTATGTTTAGTGAAGGTGCTTCACCTATTAGGGCCTCTATGGTGCCTACAGTTTCGTTTTCAAAAAGTTTTATAAAAGCACTCATCTACTCATCCTCATTTGTTTCTTCTTCTATAATCTCTTTAACTCCAGAGATTTTTGCTCTTCTAATCGACTCAAAGTTCTCTAAAGCCCGTTTAACAGCATCTTTTTCGGTATCGATAAAGTCTGTAATCAAAACAGATTTTCTAAATCTCCTAAGCCCCATTTTACCTATAAATCTCTCTTTTCCATCGACACACAAAGAGACGATATCATCAGCTGGATTTCTAAGTCTTATGGTATCACCTTTTTTAAGCTCAAGTATCTCTCTTAGGCTTAGTTGAGTTTTACCTAAAATCGCATCTATACCAACTTTAGCCCCACCTAAGAGTACTTGAAGCTCTGTGTTTCTACTCTTTTTTGTACTTGTCTCATTTAACATAAGATCGCGACTCGCTAGTTTTGGCAAAATCGGCTCAAGCGATATAACAGGATAACATATGTTCATCATACCAGAGCTTTGCCCAACTATGATCTCCATAACTATCATGATAACTATCTCATTTTGTGCAACTATTTGTACAACATTTGGGCTTGACTCTTTTGACTCTATGGCGGGAAATATATCCATAACAGGAGCCCATGCCTCTTTTAGAGTACCCATAATAACCTTTAGTACAGTCTCAAAAAGGCTAAGCTCTATATCGGAGAACTCTCTATTTGTATCAAAAGGCTCACCTTTACCACCTAAAAGTCTATCCAACATAGGAAATGCTATAGACGGGTTTATTTCGACTATTCCGCTCCCCTCAAGTGGTTTAAATGAGAAGACATTAAAGCTTGTAGGGTTTGGTAAGCTCATCAAAAACTCACCATATGTCATCTGATCTACTGAGTGGAGTTGTATCTCCACGATTGAGCGCATTATCGAAGATATTTGTGAGGCTAAGCTTCTAGCTAGTTTATCATGAATCCCTCTAAATGCACGGAGTTGCTCTTTTGAGACTCTGTTTGGTCTCTTAAAATCATAAAGAGTAACTTGTCTTTGAGATGAGGCTAAAACATCACTTTGGGCATCAAAACTAACATCTCCATCATCTCCTACATCATCTAAAAGAGCATCTATCTCTTCTTGAGAAAGTATATCAGCCATTTTGCTCTCCTAAACTTTGTCTTATTTTTAGTATCACACTTTTGTGTATCTGTGAGACTCTTGATTCGGTTACCTCCATGATGGTGGCTATCTCTTTTAGACTTAACTCCTCAAAGTAGTATAGTTGTATCACCATCTGCTCTTTTTGGTTAAACTCCTCTAAAACCGCCCTTATTTTCTCTATAAGATCATCTTGTACTATAGTCTCTAGTGTGCTTTTTTCATCTTCTGCATTTAACTGCTCCTCTATAGGCATCAGTATATATATGCTTGAAGCTACTCTAGCCTCTTTTATCTTCTCTATCTCTTCGCCTAGTATATCGGCTAACTCTTCATCGCTAGGCTCTTCGTTGTACTTTACTAGATACTCTTGTGTTGCAAAATCTATAGCTTTTATGAGTCTCCTACTAGCGCGACTAACTATATCTAAGCTCCTAAGGTAATCAAGCATAGAGCCATAGACTCTTTTTTTTGCATAGCCCCAAAATGAGTCATTTACACTCTCATCGTATCTTCTAGCTAGTTTTATAAGCTCTTCGGTTCCTATGGCACTCAAATCCATATAATCTATAGATGATGGGAGCCTCTCTTTTAGTCTAAATGCCATCGCTCTAACGGCTGGTAGATACTCTAGTGCAAGCTCATCGCTTTGGTGTTTTAGCTCTTCTGTGTAGGTTTGGCTCATGCAAAAGCCTTCGCATCAGATGTATTTGTCGCTATGGCATCTTCTGTGATTTTTACCGCAACATCTAGTATTTTTTCCCGTTTATTTATCTCTTTTACAAAAAAATCAAGAGTTTTTTCATGCTCATCTTTTGCAAAAAAGTAGGCTTTTCCTAGTTTTGTTCTGTAGTAAAATGCGACTATTAGGTGGGAAAATAGATAGAAAAATATCGTAATAAGAAGTGTATATGTGAGTAGATTTTCTGGTGTAAAAGATTTTAATATGCCAAATATAATCCCCACAAAAAAACCTGCAACAGTGAAAAAGTGTACAAAGTTTTCCGCATACATCTACAAACTTCCTAAGATTTTAAAAACTAAAAATGTCTAATGAGTCTCTTAAACAGCCCCGATAAGCCACTTTCGCTAGAATCTACTAGCATATTTCGTTCCAAAATACCTGTTAGTTTTTTAGCTATAAGTGCTACATCTTTATATAGGCTTGAAGCTGGAAGAGTTGAGCAAAAAAGAGATCTCTGTTTTATGGATGTTGAGACTCTAGTATCCTCATCTACTTTACCTATAAACTCTATGCTTAGCTTGTCGCCTATGTTGGCTAAGGCTACTTTTTTTATCTTTTCGTATATCGCAAGTGCCTCTTTTTGGCTTTTTACTTGGTTTAGTATAAGCCCCACTTCGCTTCTAAAAGATGATAAAACTTTTATGGTAGCATAAGCATCTGTTATAGCTGCTGGGTCTGGAACTGTTAAGACTATAACATCATCAGCAACCTCTAAAAACATCTGTATATGCCCACCTATACCCGCACCTGTATCTATAAGAAGTATATCAAGATCATCTAGCACATCTGCCTCTTGCATAAACCTCTCAAATAGATCTTTTGAAGCGTATTTTAGTATCTCCTCGCCACTCTCACCAGGGATAAGTACTAAGTTTTTGTTGATAGGTATAAGTATATCAGCAACACTCGCTTCACCTTTTAGTACATGGAGTATGTTTTTTTTGATTTTGACATTGAACATTATGTCTAGATTTGCTAGACCTATATCGGCATCAAATATCCCAACTTTTAGCCCATTTTGTGAGAGTACATATGCTAAGTTTGAGCCTATAGTACTTTTGCCAACTCCACCTTTACCGCTTGTAATGGCTATAAATCTAGTTTTTTTTGATTTTGCTTTAGAGTTTTTGGCTACTAACTCTTGGAGTTTTTTAGCTTGATGTTCCATCATACTTTACTCCTATCAAAACCATTTAGCAAACACTCAACCAAAAAATCACTACTAGCTACAACCAAATCTTCAGGAACCTCTTGCCCAACCGATAGGTAGCTTATAGGTTTTTTTACCTCTTGCAAAAATGAAAAAATATTGCCAAAAGATTTTGTCTCATCTAGCTTACTAAACATAAGAGTATCGATACCTAAATGCGAAAAGCTACTATATGTGCTTAGTAAGTCTTCGTACTTTATAGAACTAGGCATAACAAGGCTTACATCTATGTTGTACTTTTGTGAGCTGTTGTTTAGGCACTCATAGATTTTGCTTATCTTTTTTTTATCGTACGGGCTTGAACCCATGGTATCTATAAGTATAAAATCACAATACTTTAGTGCCTCAAGAGCCGAACTAAACTCAGGTGGATCAACAACCGTCTCTATGCCTAGTTTCATCATCCTTGCATACTGCATAAGTTGCTCAACTGCACCTATACGGTAGGTATCTAAAACGACTAAACCAACTTTGTACTTTTTATCTAGTAAGTAGGAGTATCTAGCTGCTAGTTTTGCAACTGAAGTTGTTTTGCCAACACCTGTAGGACCCACTAACATAATAACCCTTTTTTCACCTATACTAGGGGTATCTTCAAGTCTTATGCTTAGCATCTTTCTTAGGAGTGTTTGGAAGTACCTTTTTATGGTAGTAGAGTTTTCTCTCATCTTTAGTGGCATATGCTCAAGTGTTAAAGCCATGATAGTATCTAAATGCTCACCCTTCATGCCACTATCTTTTGCTAAACGGTATATCTCTGCAAATTCAGCTGGGAGTTTTTGGGACATATCTGATGTTTTATCTTCCCAAAACATATTTTGTATAAGTTTTATCTTATCGCTTAGTTTTAAGATCTCACTTTTTATCTCTTTTAGCTCTTGTGGTTCCATTGTTTGTGGTATATCGTTGAAGTTATATAGTGGCTCTTTTGTTTGGGCTATCTTGCTTATTTGTGAAGCAGCTGAAGATATATCAAAAAGGACATCTTCACTGCTTTGCCTTATCGGCTTTGCACTATTTTTTATATTTTCATAAGTGGTGTGAGTTTTTGCACTCGACTCTAGACCCATTATGATCTCATATAGTGGCTCTTTTGAGAGCGATTTTTTTTGAATCTCTTTTGTGTCTATATGGATCATATCTTCATACTCTGGGTGGGCTTTTGCTTTTTTAAGTGCTTCTGATGGAGTTGAGCCTTTAAAGGTTAGTATCTTCATACTCTAAGCTCTTTTAGGGGTATCATAACACTCTCTCTTTTGCTAAAGTGCGGATGTGGGATCGTTAGTTTTTGGGTGTTCATTTTTATATTATCATAAAATATTATATCAAGATCTAGTGTTCTTGGTGCATCTTTAAAACTTCTTTTTCTCAAAAACCTCTTCTCCACTCTCATAAGATAAGCTAAAAACTCTTTAGGGTTCATATCTGTTTTTAAAACCACAACGGAGTTAAAAAAATCATCTTGGTTAGTATAGCCAAAAGGTGGATTTTTTAAAATCGATGAGATTTTTTCTATACCTATGCGACTATCTTTTTTTAAAAAGTTATATAGCCTAAAGATTCGTCTTCTAACATCACCGATATTTCCACCAACACCTACAAAAACTCTATGTTTATGTTTGGTTTTTTTTAAAACAGAGCTATTTTGGCGAAGATTTTTATAAAGCTCTAGTTTTGAGCCCATCTTTCGCCTTATATACATCTACTGTTCTTGTTGCTGTTGTTTTTGCATCTCTTTTATAGCGTTGATTTCGTTAAATATCTGTAACATTCCAACGATCGCTAGGTGGTAACCATAAGGTCCAAAACCAACCACACTCGATGTGCAAACTGGTGCTATCATGTTCTCTTTTCTAAAATCTTCTCTTCTGTGAACATTGCTTATGTGAACTTCAACCGTAGGCAGGGCTACCGCCGCTAGAGCATCTCTTATAGCTATAGATGTGTGAGTATAAGCTGCTGCATTTATGATGATACCATCAGCATCGCCGTAACACTCTTGGATCTTATCTACTAATTCACCTTCAAAATTGCTTTGAAAAAACTCAATCTCAACACCACTTTTAGTTGCAAAGTCTCTCATCTGCTCATGGATTTGTTCTAGTTTCATAGAGCCATAAACTTGTTGCTCTCTAACCCCTAACATGTTAAGATTTGGACCTTGTATAACAACTATTTTCATCAATAAACCTTTAATATTATTATTTAAGCGATTATTTTATCTAAATAAAGCATAATCTACTTTAAAAAGTCAAAAATCATGATAAAAATAGTAGCCCCAACATATATACTCACACCAGATGAGTTGCTTTTAAACCATGCGGTAGCTTATGACTCAACCATAAAAAAAGTAGCCCCGCTAGATGAGCTTTTGGCTCTTTATAAAGATGCCAAAGTTATAACTCTTGCTAAAAATTCACTCCTTTTACCAGGGCTTATAAACTCCCATGTTCATCTAGAGTTTAGTGCAAATAAAAATGAGCTAAAGTATGGAAGTTTTGTTCCGTGGCTCTTTAGTGTGATAGAAAATCGTGAAAAACTTATGGATAGTTGCCATGAAGAGTGTGTTGATGAGGTACTAAAAGATATATTAAAAAGTGGTACAACCACCATCGGAGCGATAAGTTCAAATGGGTTTGATCTAGCTAGTTGTGCAAAAAGTAAGCTAAATGTAGTGTTTTTTAATGAACTTATAGGCTCTCAAGCATCTATGGCAGATATGTTATTTGGTAGTTTTTTACAAAGGCTAGATGAGAGTAAAGATGTAAAAAGAGATGGTTTTTACCCTGCTATCGCTATACATTCGCCCTATTCAGTCCACCCTGTACTTGTAAAAAAAGCTCTAGATATCGCTAAAAATGAATCCTTAAGAGTCTCAGCCCATTTTATGGAGAGTAGAGCTGAGAGGGAGTGGCTAGATAGCTCTAGCGGGGAACTTGCTGAGTTTTTTGAGAAGTTTTTAAACCAAAAAAGCTCTGTTTGTTCTAGTGGTGAGTTTTTAAGCCACTTTGATGGGGTAAAAACACTATTTACTCATGCCATACAAGCTAATGAAGATGAGCTAAAAAAGCTTGGTTATATAGTCCATTGTCCTATCTCGAACAGACTTTTAGGAAATGGTGTACTAGATATAAAAAGGGCACAAGAGCTAGGTGCTAAAGTACTTTTAGCAACAGATGGGCTAAGTTCACACTACAAACTAGATCTTTTTGAAGAGATGAGAGTTGCACTTTTTATCCACTCCCACTTAGAGCTTAGTGAGTTGGCTAAAGAGCTTTTGTTTGGAGTTACAAAGTATGCCGCTGAGGCTTTGGGGCTAAAAAAAGGTGAGATAAAAGAGGGTTTTGATGCCGATATGATAGCTTTAGAGTTAGATGCCACACCAAATGAGCAGATTTACTCTGATGTTATACTAAAGGGTTACAATGTCACAAATGTTTTTATACGAGGTGAGATGATTGAGTAGTATTAAGAGTTTTTTTGGATTTATCGGCAAGGTTTTAAAGTATATACAAGAGCATTTTAAGGCTATGGTGTTTTTGCTGATACTCTTTTTGGTTTTTGCACCAAACAAAGATGAGGCTCTTAAACAAAACAACTTAGTTGAGATAGCACTAGTTGGAACCATCATAAACACCGATGAGGTGGTGGAGCAGATAGATAAAGCTAGTGAGGATGAGCATATAAAAGGGATACTTTTAAACATAGACTCACCAGGTGGAGCAGTCGCACCATCTATAGAGGTAGCAGAGGCTATAAAACGGGCTAGAGTAAACAAACCTATCATAGCTTATGCTAGTGGAACCATAGCAAGTGGGAGCTACTATGCTAGTATATACTCAAACAAGATAGTAGCAAATGCGGGGAGTTTAGTCGGTAGCATAGGTGTTGTGATGCAGGGTTATAACCTTGAGGAGCTTATGAGCAAAGTTGGCATAAAACCACAAAGCCTACAAGCTGGAAAGTACAAACAAGTCGGCTCTATGGATAGAGCTTGGAGGGATTTTGAAGTAGAAGAGTTAGAGAAGATACTCTTAGATACTTATGATATGTTTGTAAGCGATGTAGCAGAGGCTAGAGGGCTTGATGTAGCCAAAAAAGATGAGTTTGCCGATGCTCATATATTTACCGCTAGACAAGCAGTTGAGGTTGGGCTAGTAGATGAGATAGGCACAAAGTACGATGCCAAAAAAGCCCTTGAGAGCCTAAGTGGGGTCGATAAAGCTGTATGGAACAAAGAAGATAAGCTAGATAAGATTATGAAAAAACTAGCCTCTAGTGTGGGGGCGGTTTTACAAAGCTACCTACCACCACTTACCCTAAGGTAGCTAACCTTGACTTTTAAGGTCTTGGTAGCTATAATTTCGCCCTAACAACATTCCGGATTAGCTCAGCGGTAGAGTAGGCGACTGTTAATCGCTTGGTCACTGGTTCGAATCCAGTATCCGGAGCCACTACTTTTTAAACTTCAAAGTCAAATCTTTATAATTTTTCAAAGTCTTCTCTAACTCTTGTAAAAATATATCTGGTGCATAGATGAGCAGATCATTTATGGCATAAAGTCTATCTTTTGGGATGCTTATCTTTTGGTCTTGCTCTGGGCAAACCTTTGGTCTAAGTAGCTCTTTTTCTTCACTTGTTATATCTTTTAAGATATGTTTTAAAAATATCTTTCTACCCCTTTTTGTATCATCAAAAAGTATCTGCTCAGGTATCTCTAGAGCTTCTGCTATATATGGTATGAGTTCTACTCTTAGGGCAACATCGCCACTCAAATAACCATAAATCGCCTTAAGCGTTGGAATCTCTCCTGTACTTTTTAATTTCGGCTCTAGAGCTATAAGTTTTAAAGCAAAATTCTTCTTATTTAACCCTTTTTCACTCAATAATAGATTTATCTTCTTATATAGTTCCATAAAAGTACCTTTTATAGAAATTTTAAATTTATAAAATCTATAAAATAAGAAATTTTCTATATATTAGTTCCTTATAAGAAGAAATATTCTATAATTTATGGAATATTTATTTTAAAAAACTTTAAATAGTAACTGTTATACATAAAGGCTTTTTTTGATACAAGAAACAGAACATAAATACACAAATAGCAGTATTTTAATAAACATAAATAATTTAAATTTTGAAAATGATATCTTGATAGATATGAGAAATGAAAAAATATTTCAAAGTTATCATATTAAAAACTCAATAAATGCTATAGATATTAATGAGATTAAAAAAATCTCTCAAAACTATAAAGATAAAAGAGTTGTGATATATTGTCAGACTGGTTTAAAAAGTCAGGAATTAGTAAAAAATATTAAACAAGATAAGAGTTTTCAAAATATTTATAGTTTAGATAGTGGTATATATAGTATAGATACAGAAAATATAGAAGCAAATAAGAGTTTTTTTCCGCAATTAAATTCTACAAAACAAGAGTTATTAAAAAATTTTTTAGCTGATTCAAGACCTTGGATTGTAGCTTTTTCAGGAGGTAAAGATTCAACTGTTGTTTTGCAACTTGTCTATGAGATGCTGCTGAGTCTTCCAAAAGAAAAAAGAAAAAAAGTCTTTATTGTTATGTCTGATACAAAAGTAGAATCACCTGTTATTGAAGATTATCTACAAGAGACGATGAAGGTATTAAATCAAAGCTCAAAAGAGTTAGGGTTAGACCTTAGGGCAATAATAGTTGAACCAAGTGAAGAAGAGGAGTTTTGGTTTAATCTTATAGGAAAGGGCTATCCCTCTCCAACAAGAACTTTTAGATGGTGTACAGATAAGCTTAAGATCAAACCCACTTTAGATACAATGAACAGCATTACCAGCGAACATGGTAGTTGTGTTTTGCTTATTGGAACAAGAAAGCAAGAGAGTATAAACAGAAAAAAAACGATGGAAGCCAGAGAGTTAAATAGTAGAGGGCTTCATCCACATGATTATATCCCAAATACTTTGGTGTATAGTGCAATCTCAGAGTGGTCAAATGATGATGTATGGTACTATTTAACTACTCATAATCCCCCGCCGTGGCAAAAAAATCATGATGAATTATTAAATTTATATACAAAAGCACATGGTGGCGAGTGTGAATTTATAACAAATACCGAACAGCCATCTTGTGGTTCAAGCAGATTTGGTTGTTGGGTTTGTACCGTAGTAACTGATGATAAATCTATGAAGGGCTTTATTGATACAGGAGATGACTGGCTAAAGCCTTTGTATGATTTTAGATTTTATTTAAAAGAGATACGAGAAGATGCTACAAAAAGAAGTGCAATACGAAGAAATGGTGCTTTTGGTGCAGGACCTTTTACTTCTGAAGCCAGAAAAGAGATTTTAGATAAGCTGCTCGAAACAGAGCAAAAAATCGGCAGAGTTTTAATAACAGATGAGCAACTATACTTGATACAAAGGCAGTGGAGTAAAGATTTTGATATATCAAACAGTGTAGAGAAGATTTCAAATAGGAGAGGACGGATGATCAAGGTACAAAAAGATGAGTTTGCTAAAGATAGTATATTTTTGCATTTAGATTTACTAAATAGTGCTTCAAGAAAAGAAGATGTTAATGAGGAGTTTGTGGCTAATTTACTAAATGAAGCATTAGACATATACTCTTCTAGTCTAGATGAGAGTCAATCAACTTTTGAGATTAAAAATTTAATAGAAAAAGTGATTAATAATGAATGTATTCCAACAAAGGATGAGTGTAATGAAGATTAAATCAATAGAAATTTCAAATATGTTTTCTTATTATGGGAGAAATAAGATAGATTTTGACTTAAGCGATGATAGTAAAAATATAAATATTATTTATGGAAGAAACGGAAACGGAAAAACAAGCTTTATCAACTCCATAAAACTACTTTTTTTAGGTACACAAAATCCATTATACAGTAAACAACTAAGAAAAAGTGTTAGTGAAAATGGAACTATAGCACTTTTAGATTATGTTGTAGGCAATAAAAACTGGTATGGAATACTAAATAAAAAGGCTAAAAGTGAAGCAGAAAATAGTTTTTTTATATCTATAGATTTTTTTGAAAATAATAAAATTTTTACAACAAAAAGAGAGTGGAGTGTAAAAAATGGAGACTATGATGAAAAATGTACTATTTTTGGACAAGAAGATAATTTTGAGCTAAGTGGAATAGAGGCTGAAAAGTTTTTGCACAAAAGAATCCCACCAGATTTTGTAGATTTTTTCTTTTTTGATGGAGAGCAAATTCAACAAATCGCTGAGGCTAATAGAACAGATAGGAAAGAGAAAATTGTAAAGCTATTAAATATTAGTGGAATCGAATTTATATCAAAAATATTAAGAAAATATAAAGATGATTTGCAAAATCAAAGCTATGAAAATAAATCATATCAGCAAAAGATAATTGAATCAAAAAATAATATTGAAGATTTGCAGAGAAAAATCGAGCTAATTGAAACAAAATTGACACAATACAATAATGAGATTGATGAAATAGAAGAGGAGAAGATTAAATATGAAAATAGAAAAAAAGATATTTACATAAATGGAAACCAAAAAAAAGCTAGTGAACTTGATACTAAAAAAAGTGAATTAGAAAAAAGATTATTTGATTTGAAAAATAATAGTTTATCGAATATTTTATCCACTTCATTTTTAACTTTTAAGAGTAGTTTAATAAATAAAATTAAAGAGGAATTAGCTAGTGAGATTAAAAAAACAAAAGAATTGGATAATATAGATTTTGCCAATACTTTGATAAATACTCTACCAAAACAGCTTTTTGAAGATGCTCCAAAAATAGATATACCAGAAGATAAAAAAGAGCAATTAAAAAATAAATTAGAAAAGCTCTTAGCTTTATATAAAGTAGATGATAAAATACTAGATAATCAAAAAAACTACTTAGAGAGCCTAAGTCACAGTCAATTGGTAAATATACAAAGTAGCTTAAGTAGGCTGCTAGATAAAAGTAAACAACATAAAAATCTAATTGAAATCAAAGAGATTAATACTGAGTTAAAAGCGATTGAGTTTGAGCTAAAGATTATTAATGATGATCCTGAAGAACAAAAAGAGCTTTCTAGACTTGAGCAGCTTATCAATAAAAGCAATACAGAAATTGAAGAGAAGAGAAGATTAATGCACGATCAAGAGAAGGACATAGGAGAGCATAAATTAAAGATTAAAAGTCTTGAGACAGATATTTTTCGCCTTGATAGTAAAGCTAAAAAGAATTTTCATCTAGACCCACAAATAAAACTATCTGAAAAAATTATAAATATTTTAAAAGATTATAAAGAAAATTTAGAGAAAAATGTAAAGCAAGAGGTTGAAAACTATCTAAATGAAAATTATCGACAGCTAATTGACTCAAATAATTTGATTAGGTCTATTAAAATAGAAGATGATTTTAATATAAACTATTTTGATGAAAATAAAGAGCTGATAGGTATGTCTAGCATCTCTGCAGGGATGAAGCAAATGGTAGCAATTTCACTACTGTGGGCATTAAAGGAGACTACAAATAGAACTATCCCAGTCATAATAGATACTCCTTTAGGTAGAATTGACTATAAAAATCAGATAAATATTTTAAAAAATTACTACCCAAATGCTTCAAGTCAAGTTATTATCTTGCCAACAGACTCAGAAATAGATAATGAGAAGTTTAAGCATATAGAAAAAAATGTTGCAGCTATATATGAGTTGAAAAATGTTAGTGGAGTTGAGACAAAAATCAATAAAATCAATGAAATAGAAAAGGAGGTGTTTAATGGCTGATATATACACTTCAAGAGAAGATGAGCTTTTAATTGCAAAGATAATAAATGATGGATTTAACCATAATATGCATAAGTATTATATTTTGAGGTTAGCTTTAGCAAAATCTACTCAAATGCCAAATTTTGATGATTTGGATGATTATTTAAATATAAAAGGTGATGGAAGAAAAGAGTATCTGCTAAAACAAGTTACTGGGGAAAATTCGCAAGAAGAAGATTATGATAAAGAGATTAGAGTTTTATTGGGATATTTACATAATTTAAATCTATTTGAAAATGATTCAGAGTATAAAAAACTTTTACAAAAGCATATAAGAAGAGGATTAGCTGAAATAGATCGCTCTTGGAAATCTTCTGACTCTTTTTATGAGTACATCTATCAGGATATGCTAGAAGCTATTAGTATTGAAGAAAATAGTGAACTAGATATTATAGAAGCTATTGATAGGGCAGGAATTAAAGCTGAGCTTGTAGAAACTATTGAGGCTTCAAGATTAACTCACTATAAAATAAGAGTTTTAAATAGTGAAGATATAAATAATTTTAAAAAAATTACAAATGGGCAACTTAATTCAATTTTAGGAGTTAAAGAGATAATTTTGAAAGATGCAAAAGGAGAGCCACTAACTTTTATTTTGACTCTAGCAAAAGATGAGAATAGCTGGAGAGAATATGATTATTTTATTATAAAAAAATGGATAAAAGAGATACCAAATAGTTATAAACTAGGAGTGTTTTTAGGAGTTGATATTTATGATAATCCATACTATTTTGATTTAAAAGATGCGCCACATATTTTTATAGCTGGAGCAACAGGAAGTGGAAAAAGTGTAACTTTACATCTATTGATAATTTCTTTGATGCAAAAATCATCAAATGAAGTAGAGTTTGTACTGATTGACCCTAAAAAAGTAGAGCTAAATTTATATGCTCAAACTGATAAATTAAGTCAAATAAGTGATAAAAAAATTATCACTGATAATGAAAATATTTTAGAAGTTTTATCTAAACTAGAATTAGAGATGGATTCAAGATATAGCTTACTAGAAGAAAAAGGTGTTCAAAATATTAATGATTTACAAAATGGAGAGCTAAAAAATATAGTTGTAGTTATTGAAGAGTTAGCAGATATTTTAATGAGTGGAGATAAGACTTTTAATAAAGAGTGTGAAAGAATTTTAGGACGATTAGCACAAAAAGCAAGAGCAGCAGGGATACACTTAGTATTAGTTACGCAAAGACCATCATCTGAGGTTCTACCTGGAATTTTAAGAACAAATGTTCCATCAAGAATTGCATTAAAAGTTTCAAAATCAACTGAATCAAAAATAATACTAGATGAGGTGGGGGCTGAAAAACTTGTAGGAAAGGGTGATTGTTTAGTAAAAATTGGTCCAAGTGAGATAGAAAGAGTGCATTCGGTCTATTTGAAAAATGAAAATATTAAAGAGTTAATCTAGTCTATTATCTTAATATCGTGTATAATTTCACTCTCTATGGGGCTGATCTGGTTTCGACGGGATTTTATCGCTCATAGTTGCATGTCGGACTGAGCATCTCCGTTATACGGCTCACATTGCATAAACGCAAACAATACAAATTACCGTCCTGCTTACGCTGCTGCGTAAGTTTAACTAAACTTAGGACTGCTTTTACATCCAGACGCTAGATAGGGTGCTAAAAGTATAACAACCATGTAGCTATACCGCTTGTGAGCCTTGCCAAGCGATGAACAAAAAGGCTAGTCTTGCATAGCTTTGCAAGTTGTGTGAAGCAAGATGAAGCCAAACAACTTCTCTAAACATGTAGACGCTATGGGTAGTGGAGTTTCGGACTGCAGTTCGATTCTGCACAGCTCCACCATTTTGTAGTATAATCTACTTCACCTTACTATGCAAAACCACCGTAAAATCGATACTTTAAAGAAAATCTTACTATAGCTTAGTATAGTCTAGTTTATCACTATATGCCAATAAAAAGGTATATTTTTTGGTATATATAAAAATATACAAAAAATCTATATACCAATTTAGAAAAGGTTTGAAATGGAAATAATTCAGAGATAGCTATATCTCTTATATTTTATTTATTATTACTCTTTGTCAATCCATTTGAAAATGTCTAAAATGTCTATTTGATTTTTTTTGATTTCATATACTATTGTATAACCTTTAAATATCAAATCTCTTATGTTTTCATCATTTGAATAAATTGATTGGCGATATATTTTTGGATATGTTTTTAGTTGTGATATTTTAAATTGTAATTCATTTTTAAAATCAGTAGCCGCGGTTTTTTTATCTTTGGCTATAAATGCAATTATACTAAGTAGTTGTGCTTTATATTGCGGTGCAAAAACTATTTTCATATTTTAGATATATGCTCATCTATTTCTTCCCAAAATCTTTCTTCCTCAATAAAGTTTTTCTCTTTTCTAGCTCTGTTTATTCTACTTTTAACTTCATCAATATTAGAAGCAGTAAAATCAGAAGCTTGATTAGTTCTATCAATATTTATTGTTGGGTACCTCTTTAAAAAGGAGATAATTTCAGGATAAATAGTATCTGGAATACTTAATCTTAGGGTATGCATTTTTAATCCTTAATTTAAGAGATACAAAAGTATATCTAAAAGCCTTTTGGTTTTGAAGATTTTAGAAGTTTTTTTTCTTTTTTGTATTTTTTAAAGAAGCTCGAACATACTCTTTTATCTTTTTATCCATTATTTGTAATTTCATAGTAGTAAGACTGCTCGATTCCCTTAAAGATAACCTCTCTATCTTATGTGTTAAATTTTCACTCAAAAGCGTTCTTATCTCAAGGTCATTGATAGGGCTTCGCTCCATGGCTTGAAGATATAGCTCTTTAGGGATATTTTGCCAATCTACCACTTGCTTTAACTTTCAAATAAACTATAGGCTTTTTCTAAACTTTTTTTGTCTATATTCATACACGCTCCAAAGTGGCAAGTTTAAAAGTTTAGATAAAGGTAGAGCAGGGCAGGTGATAGCACAAACTCCCAAACCAAAGCGGCACATATACCCCCAGCGATCCCTGCTAAAACATCATCAAAAACAACCCCAACTCCACCTTTGGCTTCTCTATCTATCCTACCTATAAGTGATGGTTTTTTTATGTCAAAGTAACGAAAAAATGCAAACGATAGCAAAGCTTGAATGATAAAACCATTTTGCCACTCAAGTACTTCAGGCGGTGTTACACTTATAGCAGGTGCGATGCTAAGGGCTAACCACATACCTACCGCCTCGTCTATTACGATTCGTTTATCATCGTGAATACCGCTTAGTTGCTCGTATTTGTTTATCTCTTTTACCGCTATGAGTGTGGTTAAGATACTAAGTAAAAAAAGGCTTTGTGCATCAAAATATAGTAAAAAAACGATACCAACTATAAGAGCTACAAAACTTCCAGCGGTTCCCGGGGCTTTTGGACTTAGTCCGCTGTATCCAAATGTTATAAAAAACCAATTCATGTTAGCGATGTCGTTTGGTAGAGTTTCATAAGTTCAAGGTAGAAATCATTTTCGGTATGCTCCCTTAAAAGCCCTTCTATAGGGAGGATATCGTAGTAGAGTTTTTCAAGATTTTTAAATCTATTTGGGTAGAGCTTTGAGATAATCGATGCTGATATCTCTTTTCTAACAAGTATAGTTGGTGGCAAGATCCCAAGTTCTAGCAGTTCTAAGATAGATGTTGAGTTGTATGAGATCTGATGATGTTGTCCGTGTGGACAAGTGTTTTTGCTTACTAAAGTGGTACATTTATCACAGTAGACAAACTCACTTGAGACCGATATCTCTATATCAAGACCTACTATCTTATCTAGTATAGATTTGTTAGCATTGCTATCGTAAAACATCCCAAGTCCAGCATGGTTTCGCCCTATAGTTAGCTTATCGCACCCGTAGTTTTTAGCCACTATAGCATCTATAATGATCTCGTTGTAACCTGCAAATATATAGCTATTTTCTAGCGGAACTACAACTACATGGTTTTTAGTTAAAAAGTTATTTATATAAAACTCTAGAGTCTCTTTTCGTATCTCAAAAGATAGATTTGACTCATTGTATGGTTTTAGTAAAAATATCACAAGCAAATCGGTGTTATCTAGTGTTTGACGGATAAGTTTTTCGTGGGCTCTGTGCAACGGGTTTGCCGCCATAACTAGTGCGGTTGTGTGAGTTGCACCCACTTGCTCTTTTGTTTGTGCTATGAGCTGTTTGTAGTTGTTTGTAGGGGCATTTAGTAGTTGATACTCCCCGCTTATGGCGATCTCGCCTATACGACTAAGTGTCGCTTTTAAACCCGGATGAGAGATATCTGTAGTGCCATATATCTGTTTTATCCTCTCTTTTGGATCTATCTTAAATGTCTCATCTACCACTAAAGTTGCAAAAGGTTTTTTCTCATAAAGTATGGTTATCTCTTCACCTTTTTTAAGCCCCTTTAGCACCTCTTGATTTTTTTTGCCCGATGGAGCTAGTATAAAAGGGAAGGGAAAAGTTTGCCCATCTATCATACCACTTTGTAGTATCTCTTTACTTTGTGCCTCATTCATAAGCTTATCAACAGGCAAAAGTAACCCATCTTTTAAAAGCTCAAGTGCCGCAGCTGCCTCTTTGTCTATAAGTATGGTTTTATTTTGTTTTAAGGATGTCAAATTTTTTCCTTTTTTCCCATAAGCTTTTTCTACTTATACCTAGTTTTTTAGATAGTTCTGTATCTGGAAGTTTGTTTTGGTAGTTTAGGACTACAAATTTTATATAATCCTCAATAGATAAAATCTCCCCTTGAGCAAAGATGTTTGAGTCATTTTTAATCTCTACGATATTTAGCGAACTCTCATCTATCTTGTCTGTACTAGAGATTATCACTTGCCTATTTGCCACTAGATCATTTAAGACTTTTTTATCGCTTTTTTTCAAAATCTGATAGTCTGTTATGTAGATAAGCACATTTGTTCTTAGGCTCTGTTCTACCTGCTCTAGTGCATCTTCATCTAAAAGAGATACAAAATCTACCGCCATATCCTTAGCTATAATGTAGCTATATGCAAATGCATCTGAGTGTTTTTGGTAGTGAGATGATATATATATAGGTAGCTCAGGGTTTTGTAAGTTTGCTAGTTTGTTGGTTGGTGTTAGTGTGTGAGATAGGTACTTCTCATAAGCATCACACTTCTTTTTTAGCTTTTCATAATCTTGATAGTGGTTTATTTTTCTTATAAGCTCCTCTATCATAAATGGTTTTAGTATATAGTCTTTTGCACCAGCTGCAAGGGGTTTTGAGACTGTATCGCTACTTATATATGAGACCATCAGTATAACGATGGATCTTTTAAAGTTCTCAACTACAGGTATAAAATCTTGTCCATTTATGTTAGTTGATAGCAAAACCACATCATAACTACTACTTTTTATGGCATCTTTTGTAGATGTGCATAGTTCGCAGTTGTGTCCTAGCTCATTTAGCTTAGCTGCTATACTTTGGGCTAAATATACTTCGTTTTCTATTATTAATATCTTCAAACATCCATCCAATCAAAATATTTTAAATTTGCACTAGCAAATACTGCTACACCCTCACCCCTACCAACAAAACCCAGCTTCTCAGTGGTACTTGCTTTTATATTTACCCGACTAGCTTCTATCTGCAAGATAGCTGCTATGGTTTGTCTTATGTTGGTTTTATATGGAGATAGTTTTGGTTTTTCACAAGCTATAGTTAGATCGACATTTACTATATTAAAACCAAAACCGTGTAGTTTTTTTACCACATCTTTTAGTAGCTCTTTAGAATCGATTCCTTTATAAGTTGGGTCATTATCGGGAAATAACATACCGATATCTCCCATCCCAGCGGCTCCTAAGAGTGCATCTATAAGTGCATGAAGGGCTACATCTCCATCACTATGAGCCTTAAAGCCAAACTCTGAGTCTATCTTGATCCCACCTAGATACATACTCCCCTTATCATCAAAAGCATGTACATCAAAACCTATACCATTTAACATATCTTTTGATGGTGGATTTAGGCATGGTAGTTTTTTAAGATCACTCAAGTGTGTTAGCTTGTGAGCATCTTCGCTCCCTAGCACAAAGTATCTTGAACCACCACTAGCTACTATGGCACTACTCTCATCGCTAAAATCCTCTTTAGCATTTAACAGAGCATCTTTTAGGATTTTTGTTTTAGAGAGCTGCGGGGTTTGGATAATCTTTACTTCATCTCTATTTATGGTTTTATCGCCATAAACTATAGTATCTTTTGCATCTAAGTATGGGACTATAGAGTCTGCTTTTTGTTTGTGTGAGAGTATGTTTAAAAGTAGCTGCTCATCTACACAACATCTAGCGATATCGCTAACCATAACAAACTCACTATCAACCTCTACAAGGGCATTTTTTAAAGACTCTTGACGAGTTGAGCCACCCTCTATAAACTCATAATCTGCATAGTTTTTCATAAACTCTATATCTTGAGCTGATGAGGTTATGATGATTTTGTCAAAAAGGTTAGTTTTTTCAAAATTTTTAGCTACTGCTAACCATAAAGGTTGATGATCTATACGAAGCCATTGTTTTTTGGTGTTTAGTCCAAATCTAGTCGAGCTTCCAGCTGCTAGAAGGATCAGTGTTAGGTTATTCAATATCTCTCCATAACAAAGTGTTACGAAATTATACACTCTAAAAACTTTTTTTAATCTTGTAGAGACTAAAGAAACAATATGAACAGGAAGTTTTAATATTAGATTAACTTTATTTGATTATATTTTCAGCTAGTCAATTAAGATAAATTTAGGAGTTTTCATGAGGAGTGAGTGGGTAAAAAAGCGACAAAAT